>Ga0207063_1090_pt1 | contig 19525 bp, 24 predicted proteins | sample Alteio_BWMinCont_29_FD_153462 | JGI IMG/M metagenome (GOLD analysis project Ga0207063, IMG submission 153462) | Enriched cells from forest soil in Barre Woods Harvard Forest LTER site, Petersham, Massachusetts, United States -... | ecosystem: Environmental > Terrestrial > Soil > Temperate forest >...
GTTGAAGACCCATGCGCATTCGGTGCAAGCCCAGCCCTGAAAATTCGGCCTTTCGCCCCATACCAGTTTGCGACGCATCGGCTCCATGGCCACCTCGCGATTTGACGCGTTAAGCTTTTTTGAAAGACGGTAGTGCATTGGTCTTCGACGGCACTGCAACGACAAAATCCGCTCATTCGCTCACCTTGAGCGGGGATTGCTTAAGTGACCAAAATTCTGCTTAAGTCACCGCTTTTGATCACACATCAAGATCGTAGTGAATTTCAAAAGGTCTGAAGATTACCGATGGCAGAGGGCTACTGTCGGTGGGGCATCCAACACTGGCGGGAACGCGGGCCGAATAGGCGCCCGGCCCGGGCGGGCAGGCACACTAGGGACTCGCATCTTCGCATCGATGCACGAGCTCTTTCGTGCATCGAACGGCATCCATTTTGGCAACCTATCGCGTCAATCGGTCTGCGGCTTCGCAAGATACTTGGTCGCGATACGCGCCTCTCGTAGATTCCAATCTTGCACGCGAGCCATAAGGCCCGTTGGGGAAAATGTCAAATCGAGGCCGCTGCAGTGATAGTGAGCGATTCATGAAGGTGCGCGGCTGTTCCGATCCCGACGTTACATTTTCCTAGAGTGCGTCCAGGCTGTGCGCACCCACTACCTCGTCACCGGCAATGCGAAGGATTTTGCGGTCAAATGGGCTGGCACACGCCGCATGCTGCGATTGCTGTTGACACTTGGGTATGTTCGACGGCCAATTGGCCGTCGAACTGGTCGAGGATGTGCAAGCTGTGGATTCATTTGGGCGCGACAAACCTTGAACACAATTCCAAGTCTGATTAACGCTAGTGCTTAATCGAACGCGCGCAGAGCACCGTGCCTGCCTTCACGTATTCCCGAAAACTCGCCTCCGATTAAGCACTAGCGTCTATTGTTACCTATCGTACAATCGCCGGATGACGCGATCGCCTAAGCGGCTTTTTCGGACGCCACTCCCAGCGATTGCCCTAGCAGTGCTGGCTCACAGCTGCAGTACTCAAGCGCCGGGCGTCCGTTTCCAGCGAGTTGTGCAGCCTTATGTCGATGCCCAGATGTTCATGGGAAGTGTACAGGTGGCTGAGGACGGAAATATCATCTTCAGCAAGAGTTATGGAATGGCGGACTTGGAATGGAAGGTTCCAAATTCTCCCACGACTCGATTCAACATCGCTTCGATGACGAAACAATTCACCGCAGCCTCGATCTTGCTCCTTGAGGATCGCGGAAAATTAAAGACCGATAATTTAGTCAAGATATACCTGCCCGAAGCACCCGCATCCTGGGACAAGATCACCATTTATCACCTACTGACGCACACATCCGGCATCCGCGAAGACGCTGCAAAGTATGAACCCGGCAACCCAGGTAAGTTGGTTTTTAATGACAGGCCTCCGAACTTTCAGCCGGGCGAACAATGGGCGTACGCCAACCTGGGATACATCGTGCTCGGTTACTTGCTAGAAAGGATCAGCGGACAGACCTACGAGGAGTTCGTTCAGGAGAATATTTTTAAACCGCTGGGGATGAACGACTCGGAACTCGTCTCCTTTGTGACTATCATTCCGCGACGTGCGTCCGGTTATTGGCCAGGCAGCAATGGGATCGAAAATGCGGATCGTCCCGATCCAAGGATCGGCTTTTCATCCGGCTCTCTTTATTCCACAACCGAAGACCTGCTTCTATGGGAAGAGGGACTGTTCGGCGGCAGAGTATTGTCGCCTGCGTCCTTGCGAAAAATGACCACCCCGTTCAAGGGTGACTATGCCTGTGGCTTGCATGTCAGTCGTGTCAACGGCCACCTGATGATCGAACATGACGGGAACAACATCGGGTTTAACTCAGACATGGCCTACTACCCCGAGGAGAGGATTACCGTCATCGTTTTGGCAAATCTTAATGGCACTGTTACCGGCGAGATGACGAAGGCACTTGCGGCAGTGGCACACGGTGAGACCCCTCCCATTCCTTCCGTGCACAAGGAAATCTCGTTGTCGAAGGAAGTTCTGACGCGGTATGCAGGGACGTACCACTTTCCGCATTACAGCCTGAAGATGGTCCCCGAAGGCAATCATCTGCTAGTCGAGTTTGACAATGGCGGGACGCTTGCGGTGTTTCCGGAGTCGGATACGAAATTCTTTTCCAAGCCGTGGCCCACCCAATTCGAGTTCTCGAAAAACGAACACGGCGAGTTCACCATTCTGAGACGGCACCAAGAAGGCAAAGAGGAAATTGGGGCGAAGCAATAACGCGCCCGCCCGTACATCCGCCGGGCGCTCTGCGAAGGAAAATCACAATGGCGGCGAGCCGCTTTCAATCTCACGCACAATCTCGCATGCCTGAATCTCACCTTCAGGCTGTACGAGAATCCTTCGGAACCCATCAGCGAGTCTTAGTACGTTTCTTTGCGCGGGATCTTCACTTTTGCGAGTTCCTTGAGCATCAAGAGACCCATGACGCGCACGGGACCATGGTCCGGCGACCAACGGTTTACGATGCGTTAATTTCCGTCCTTGACATCTTCAATGATCCACTGTGCTCCGTCAACTCCTAATCGCGACTTGTCCAGCGGTGCCTATTCCCAGAACTTGTTTTCGTGGATTTTTTCCAAAAACCAATCTGTCTGCTCCTTCGTCAGTGCGGAGGTGTCGTTCTGCACCAAAGTGGCCGGGGGCGTACCCACCCGCACCACTGGCTATTTTTGTTGTCAGCCGGAGGTACCGTTAACGTCAATTCTCACGCCTACGGGGTGGTGGAATGTTCGCAACCATAGGAATCGATACGACTGTTCCTTTTGAGTCTTGGAAAGTGTCCAGAGGGACGGTTCATCCAGCGCTTTGGGCTGTTTTGAGTACCACTCATAGAGGAACTGGTCACCGCGTGGGGAATCGTCCAGCGACCCCGGGTGGAAAGTATCGGGATTGGGCCATACTCGCTGCCCCGAACAATAGAAATACCAAAACACTTGTGTGAAATCGTTCTCGCACAACGCGCCAACGGTGGAGAGTATACTGCAAAAAATATTTAGTGGAGGTTGGCAGCCCGCCAACAACACTGCAGATCCCCTGCCCGTACCACGCTCTTCCCGTGATCTCGCGAAACTCGTCGATTGTTGCGGTGGGCCGATTTGAACCGACGACGCCCAGCCATAACTCTTCGCGGCGAGGCCTGGGCTTTGAGGAAACGGTTTGGCAATGGGGTTGAAAACGCTCTTCTGGCTAGAGCGAGCGCAAAAAATTGATGACGTCCTGCTGCTCTTGAGCGGTCAGCCGATTGAAATGTTCGATGACCTTATTTGCCTCGCTGCCAAGGCTCTGGTGATCTCGGATAGCTTTCACCAGGTCGGTCGTCCGTCCATCATGTAAGAAGAAAACGCGTTGTCCGACGCCCCAGAGAGGGGCGCTTCGGAACTCGTCGGGGCCGGCGCCGCCTTGCGTGATGCCGTCGGCAAGGCCTTTGCCCATGTGGTGGACGATAAGGTCAGAGTAAAGGTTCGCCGTCTGATTAGAAAGCGCGACGCTCGGGCTGGTCGAGGAGCCACTCGCGATCTTTGCCCCCGTGGTCAACGAAGGCGTATGGCAATGGACACAACCTATCTTTGCAAAGGTGGTGCGTCCTTTCTCGCTGGACGGTGTGGCGGGCGCGGGCGTGGGCGGCGCCAGCATGCGCATGAAGTCGGCAAAGGCTTCAATGTCCGAGAGGACCGCGGTGTTGGGATTGCCGCCGGCCGCGGGAGTCGGCGTGAAGTTGACCGTGTCCTCAGGAGTTGCGTTAAAGAGGCAGCCCGGAGTTTCGTCGCGTTCCTGCGGGAAAAGCTGGTTCGTGACTCCCATCTCGACGTTGTAGGCTTCGCTGGCGAACAGGAGCAAGGATTTGTTCTGCGCTTTCCACCCGAAACGCGTAATGGTCCCATCGTTTGCACTCCGGTTTACGTTTCCGCCTAGCAGAGCGTTCGCGTGTCCGGAAATGCCCAATGACGACTTCTCCGAGGCGTTGGAGTGCATGTTCGCAAGGATGGTAGAGTCTGGAATCGACTCGATGAGCCCCGCGCCAAATACGGGAGTCGGAATTCGGAAAATAATGTTTGGATTCCCACCTTGGCCGGTGAGCGGAGTTCCCGCGGGCAGGAAGTCGAATTGGGCGATGTTACAACCGGTGGCGTCAGTTCGCCCGGTGATCACGAAGAGGTCGTGCACTGAGCCGTCGCTGACTCCGTTGCTTTTCTTAAACCGCGCTTCGCGGACCGGGCCGTTTTGTGTTATGAACCATGGCGCCGTGTTCTTGGCCCCGTTCAAGGTAGCAACCGTGATTAAGGGATTTTGCGCCGGGCTCGTTCCGCCCCCAGCGGGCTGCGAGTGGCAAGACAAACATTGGTTGGAGTTGAAGCGCGGACCGAGGCCATTGTTCGCGCCGCCGGTCACGGCCTCAATGTCGGCGAACCTCGCCTGCCCATCCTGGAAAAACGCAGTTTCGTCCGCGGTAAGACCCTTGAGCGGAGTGCCCGCACTGGCGGGGCCACCGCGCACGCCGGGGTCTACTGGGCCCGATGTGGTCTGGCTAGGTTTGGTTTGGCCAAAAGTGTAGACGCCCGTGGCCAAAGCCACAGCCACGATTGCGCCGAAACTTAAGCGAGCAACTCTCCGGAGTGTCATCACAAGTACCCTCCTGGAGCTGGGGACGCTGGCATTGTACACCCGTTCTACTACCTTCGACTTGCGAAGTGCGACAGATCGCAGACACCTGACCCCTACTGCCTAGAAAAACGTCGGCGACAGAACCGATCGCAAACCTATTCCACTTAGCATATAGATCGTGGGAAAAAATTCCATGAAAATTGGTGAGCGTTAAACGAACCCCATCTTGTAAAAGATCGTGTCGCAGTGCAAGGTTGCGACATGACCAAACGCGGAAAGAAAGCGCGGACGAAGTGGCGAAGGCTGATTTCCGAACAGGCCCGTAGTGGGCAAACGGTTACTGCCTTCTGCCGTGAGCGCGGCCTATGCAGACCATATTTCTTTGCGTGGAAGAAACGGTTGCGCGAAGACACCGCGGTGAAATCCCTAGAAGTACAGCTGACTGAGGCTGCGCCGAAGGCGGCCGGGGACCCGCGCGTTGAAATCCGGTTGCAGAATGGCCGGAGCCTGCTAGTGGGGCGCGGGTTCGATGCCGAGCATGTGCGCGCGTTACTGGCGGTGGTAGCGACGGCGTCGTGATCGGTCTGCCGAGACTACAGGCGATGGACCGCGCGCAGGAAACGCGGATCTTGCTGGCGAGTGAGGTCATGGACATGCGCTGCGGGTCCGACCGGCTGGCGGAGCGGGTGCGAGCGGTGATTGGTGAGGACCCGCTGAGTGGGCATTGGTTCGTGTTCCATTCGAGGTGTTGCAACCGGTTGAAGATTCTGTACTGGGAACGGGACGGATTCGTATTGTGGTACTGACGTTTGGAGGAAGGTAAATTCAAGCTGCCGCGGCCGCGAGAGGGAGCACGCAGAGTGGAATTGCGCGCGAGCGATGGTAGCTACACCATAGACCCGACCAGTCATACTGTTACGCATCGTCTCGAAGGCGCACGCGCCGCTGCTGATGTGGGCAAGAATCTCGAGCGCGAGTTCCAATTGTCCGGCGACAAACCGACTACTATTGTGTGGACGAACTCGCCGAAAGAGAAGGAGAAACAGATCAGAACACTGATCTGGGAACGAGTACACTGACCTACCGCTTTAGTGGATCGACTGAGTGCCTGTGGGGCTGGTATGAGCGTTGAGTTCATCAAAGATCTACCAGCTGCAAGAGAAATCGTCGAGCATCTTTGCGAGAATGCGAAGCCGCACGAGCAGGTGGCAGTTTAGCGAAATAAGAATCTGAATGGCTCGGGGACTTTGGCGTGAGTGGGAAGGCAGATAATTCGCGAGGACTAAGGGCGTTCGCGCCTGCGCTCATCTTGCTGGCTATTTGTGCTCTCATCAACTACGTTGACCGCGGCAACCTCTCGATTGCCGCCCCTCTGCTGAAAGATGAGTTGCACATTTCTGCGTCACAACTGGGCGTTCTGCTCTCCGCATTTTTTTGGACGTACATCGTGTTGCAGTTTGTCAGCGGCTGGATGGTGGACAGTTTTGACGCCAACCGGGTGATAGCAGCCGGGTTCCTACTCTGGTCACTTACTACAGCGGCAACCGGTCTCGTCCGAGGATTCACGATGCTGCTGGTGATGCGGTTGATGCTTGGCGTCGGCGAGTCGGTGATGATTCCCGCCTGCTCGAAAATCCTGGGCTTCCATTTACCAGAGCATCACCGCGGCTTTGCCAATGGCGTCTTACAAGGCGCATGGAGCTTCGGGCCGGCAGTGGGCACTCTGGGGGCTGGCCTTTTGATGGCAAAGTACCGCTGGCGACCTGTATTCATCGGAGTCGGCTTGACCAGCTTAGCGTGGCTTCCCGCCTGGATTAAGTGGATGCCTCGCGGCGGAGCGATGATGCGATCCCTCCCTGCGGGTCCTAGTTTTGTTGATATCCTGCGGCAGCGGACATTTTGGGGTGTTTGCGCAGGCCACTTTTCTGTCAACTACTTGGCATATTTCATGCTCACATGGCTTCCGTTTTATCTCGTGCGCGAACGTCATCTTTCCATGCAATCTATGGCCAAGACCGCCAGTGCGTACTACGCGATTGAAGGTCTATCGGCCATCACGACGGGTTGGTTTTCAGATTTCTTCATCCGCCGGAGCTATACGCCGACTTTGGTGCGTAAGTCCGCGATGGCTGTCGGACACACCATCGCCGGGATTGCGCTCGCAGTTTGTGCACTGGCGAACCCTCAGTGGTACTTGTTAAGTTTGGTTGCAATCGGTATCGGTTGCGGAGCTGCACGTGCTGGACCATTCGCGTTTTCCCAGACCCTTGCCGGCCCACGGGCAACAGGAAAATGGACGGGATTGCAAAACGGGTTCGCAAACCTCTCGGGTGTCGTAGCCCCGGCGCTCACCGGCTTTCTAGTGGATCGGACCGGAAAGTTTCTGGCCCCACTCGCGATCGCCGCTGCTGTCTTAGTCGCTGGCGGCCTCGCGTGGGTTTTTGCGGTCGGCCCAGTCGAACAAGTTAGTTGGGAATCCGAGTCTGGCGAAGCACCAGTAGCGACCGCCAGCTTCTAGGAATCCCAACGCCATTCGGCATGCCTGGAACCGTCAGAAAAGAGGCGGGCCGCTATACAATTCAGTTGCTTTGCGAACCAAGTCGCAAGCTCCAGTTCTAACGACAAGGAGAAAACGATGAACCGGCCCGAATTCGTGGGTTGCCGTCGCGGCGCCTACGGAAACAACCCTATCTGTTGGGCAGACTCGGGTCGAGCATGCTCATAGAAATTGGGCATGTGGAGGCGATCTTCCGGTATCCCGTGAAGTCCATGGGCGGCGAACGTCTCGAGGAAGCCAACCTGGGCTGGCACGGCCTCGATGGTGACAGACGCCTGGCATTCCGGCGGATTGATGACCGCAGCGGATTCCCGTGGCTGACAGCAAGCAAGCTTCCCAACCTGCTCCTGTTTGCTCCGCACCGCCGTGAAGACGGTGCTCGGGGAGACCTTCCTACGCATATTCGCACGCCGGATGGCGAAGAGCTGCCTGTATTCGGGGAGGACCTGGCCGCGGAGGTCGGACGTCGGCACGGGGCTCCCGTGCAAATGATGCAGTTGAAACATGGCATCTTCGATGAAGCGAGCATCTCTGTGATCGCCTCCGATACGGTGCGCGAGATCGGACGACTCGCAGGGCGGAGCCTGGACGTGCGACGATTTCGCCCGAATGTTGTGGTTCGTTTACTGCGGCCAATTCCTTTCCAGGAGGACGACTGGTTGGGCGGCGTGCTCTCCTTCGGCGAGGGGGACGACGCGCCCGCCATTGCCGTCACGATGCGCGACGAACGCTGCTCGATGGTGAACCTTGATCCCGACTCGGCAAGTCCTGCGCCGGAAGTGATGAAGGTGGTCGTTCGTGCGAACCAGAACAACGCGGGCATCTACGGCGCAGTCACTCGCACCGGTCAATTGGCGGTGGGACAGACGATATTCCTAAGCACGACGACCGAGAAAAGGGAACCCGGGTGATCGAAACTCAATGTTCCGGAACGCCACCCGACCCGCCGTTGGATCGCTTCGCGGGAAAGGCTTCTGTGCTCGTTCGGAATGATTGGTGACACTCGGTAGAGTGTCAGGATGAGCCAAATGAGGTGGGATGAGACTTCGGCATCCTCTCTTTCACCCCTAGCGCTTCAGCCACGGCCTCGCCAGGGTGTAATCCGCCTCATCATGATTCTGTGAGGAGCACCCGACTTCACTCAAACTCCCATTCCATCGACAGCCTTCGCAGACGCTAGGATACAGATCGACCGGACCGAGAATCCACGATTCTACGTAAAACCTCTCGATACCACGCGTGCACGGCTTATGGATATATCTGGCAGACGCGGGAGATATTGAACTCATCTCGAACCGATCTTTAGCAAGCGTCCGAGACCCATTTCTGTAGGCGGTTCCTTCAAGCCCAGCACGGCATCCGCGACCATTTCACCCATCACTGGTCCATGTTTGAAACCGTGGCCCGAGCCTCCGCCAGCAATCCAGACGTTCTCCGCTTCGGGATGGCGATCCAAAATGAAATTGTGGTTTGTGGAGTTCTCGTACTGGCAAACCCGGCTCTCCAGTAGCGGGGAGCCGGCCATCGCTGGAAAGCGCATACGCAAATAGGCCCGCGCCGCCGTCAGTCTCTCCTCCGAGATCTCACGCTCCATTGTGCTGGGATCAATGACTGCTCCGCGCGTGTCGTCAGCGATCTTGAAGCCGCGCCAGTGGTTTCCAGGTACACCGAAAAAAGGATACTTGCCCCCGTCAATCCACGTCGGCAGTTGCTCTTCTGCGAAGCGCAGATCGCCAGCAGGAGTTCCGAAAAAGAAAACTTCTTGACGAGTCGGAGTGATCTTGGTCGCCAAGAACGGGAGGACTTTCCCAAGCCACGGACCAAGAGCGAAGACATAGTGGTCAGCATTCAGGATTTCACCCGGGCTAATGCTGATTCCCTACATGCGATGGGACACGACTGAACCAGGAGTGACCTGTGCCTGTCGATATTTGCCTCCTTCTTTCAGAAAAGCATTCAGAACGGCCTCGCACCCGCGGCGTGCGGCTAGAAAGCCGGAATTGGGCTCGTAAACGCCCCAAGAGACGCCGTCAAAATTGATTTGCGGCCAACGTCGAGCGCAGTCCGTGGCCGAGAGTCTCTCAAATCGAATCCCGGCATCCTTCAGCACCGGCAAGGCAGCGCGTTCGTAGGAATCATCCGCGCCGGCCATGCGGAGCGCCCCACTCCGAAAGTTTCAGATTCGATCTCTGTCCCGTACTCTTGCCATAACTGTAGAGCCCGTCTGGTCGGAACGCTACGACCGGGATCAGCGACCCGGCGAAGGACGGCTTGGCAAGAAGGTATCATAGTGATATCATACTGATACCTTGTGGGTGATTGTCAAGGAGGAGAAATGACCATGAATATGAAGCAAGCTGCGGCCAATGCTGAGCGCGTGGTCCGCGTTCAAAACGGTTGGGTTATGCTGCCTGTGCCAGTCGGACTTTTGTTGGCTGATATTGCTTTACTGATTTTCTCCATGGAGCAGGGAACTCGGACAACCAGTCAGCCGCGCGCAGGCCTTGTTGTGGCTTTCTTCGTGCTCCTTCTCGTCTGCGTCATCCTAAGAAAAGGCTTCTTTACCTTGCAGCCGAACGAGGCCCGTGTCCTCGTGCTCTTCGGCAATTACAAGGGTACTGTGCGCACGAGCGGATTTCATTGGGGCAATCCGTTCTACACCAACGGAACCCCGCAGTTCGGTGGACTCACCGCGGGTGCAGAGATGCAAAGCAAACTGGCCAGCGCCAAGACGAGCACTGGGCTGACCTCACGGCAAACCTTGGGTCGCAACAAAATGTCGCTTAGGGCTCGGACGCTCAACGGTGACAAGTTGAAAGTAAATGACAAGCGTGGCAATCCCATCGAAATCGCAGCCGTTGTGGTTTGGCGCGTCGAGGATACGGCGCAAGCGATGTTTGACGTCGACAACTATGAAAATTACGTTTCGACGCAAAGCGAATCGGCGCTACGCCACTTAGCAAGCCTGTATTCCTACGATTATGGAGAGGAAAATGAAATCACCCTCCGGAGCGGCGTCGCGGAAGTGTCCCAGGCGTTGCGCGGCGAGCTGCAGGAGCGATTGAGCAAGGCGGGCGTTGTAGTGGATGAGGCGCGGTTAACCCACCTGGCGTACGCGCCGGAAATCGCCCAGGCAATGCTTCGTCGTCAACAAGCCGAAGCCGTCATTGCTGCGCGACAGAAAATTGTCCAAGGTGCTGTCAGCATGGTTGATATGGCGCTCAGGGAATTAGCGGAGAAGCAAGTGTTAGTGCTTGACGACGAGCGCAAGGCTGCCATGGTTAGCAATCTCATGGTTGTGCTCTGCGGTGAATCCGAGGTTCATCCCGTGCTGAACACCGGCACACTCTATAACTGACAGGTCAGGCTCATGGAACGAAAACCCTTTCTGCTTCGTATTGATCCGAAGCTCTGGGCTGAACTGGAAGCCTGGGCACAGGACGAATTGCGTAGTGTCAACAGCCAGATCGAATACCTCCTCCGGCAGGCGGTTCAGAAACGCATGGGAGGCAAGGGACAAAACAATCCGCCTTCGATTAAGCTGCCCGCGGCTAGACCATGAGGGGCCCGTCAAAGGTTCGGAATGTGCAGCCATGCAACGAGTTTGGCCAAAGATCACGATCAACGCCCAGCTGCGGCCGCCGAAGCTGTCCGGAAGTCCTGCTGAGGGAAATCAAATCGAGGTCCCTTCAGTGACAGTGAGCAATTCATAGGTGCTTGCAACGACTTACAAAAACACGGACGGCATCCTATAGTTAGTAAGTCATTGCAAGACAGTCGTAGACGCCGCTGTTGAGTACCTCGCTGTGTACCATGCTACGCTCTTAGCGGCCTGTCGCGAAAGTCAGAACTTTGTGTTTGTAACCTGAAGTAACTTGTTTTCGTTCCTCATTCTCGTAGAATGCGAATGCATTCTGGAGAAAAACAGATGGGGATGGGGACACGAAGGCGTAGGCAACGTCAGGAGCAGTTGTGGATCAACCACAACGAACTGGCAAAAGGGGCCGGGGCATCTACAAGCGCGTGAATGAATTGTTGGAAATGAAAGAGTTCGATGAATTTGCGGAGAAGGAGTGTGCGAGATTTTACGCCGAGAACAATGGGCGACCATCGGTGACGCCGGGTATCTATTTCCGCTTGTTGCTGGTGGGATATTTTGAAGGGATTGATTCGTAGCGCGGGATCGCCTGGCGAGCCGCCGATTCCATAGGGCTGTGGAAGTTTCTGGGAGTGGGGTTAGACGAGCAGACGCTGGATCATTCGACGATCTCGCGGCCGCGACGGCTGAACGATGTGGAGACGCATCGCAAGGTTTTCTTCTGGATTTTGGAATTGCTGAGAGATCAGGGGCTGCTGAAGGGCAAGACGGTGGGGATTGACGCGACCACGCTGGAAGCCAACGCGGCGATGCGTTCGATCGTGCGGCGAGACAGTGGAGAGAGTTACGAGGAATTTCTGAAAGGGTTGGCGAAGAAATCTGGAATCGAAACACCGACGCGGGAAGATCTGGCGCGGTTCGATCGCCAGCGGAAGAACAAAGGCAGCAATAAAGATTGGGTCAATCCGCATGATCGAGACGCGCGGATTACGAAGATGAAAGATGGTCGGACGCATCTGGCGCACAAAGCCGAGCATGCGGTGGATCTGGAGCGCGGCAGAGACGGTCACATCCAACCGCCCCAGTCGAGGGGAAAACTGCTCGGGGACAGCGCGGCCGTCACCGCCATGATCGACCGACTCCTCCACCACGGCCATCTTCTCAAATGTGGGCCGAGGAGTCGGCGAACCAAAAGGGACCCAGCAGAATATTAGGCAGTTCCGGCACTCTGTTCAGCGGGTCTTGCGGTTGCTTGGCTGGCTGGGCAAAACAATAAGTTCAATCTTGTGATCGCGACAAAACTTCGCAAAGCGGTGGTACTGACCCTTCGAGAACAAAATTGGCTTGCCGGAAGGATCTCGCTTGTACGGCTCCCAGTGCAACCTCGTGCCCTGCAGAAGTTGGTTCACGCGCCGTTCCAAATCTTCGAGCGAAGGAACTATGTACTTCGATTCAACGAAAGACCGATAAGCGTCACCTGGATAGAGGGCGATCTCGCCCATAGCGTTATCAAGCGTATAGTCGGTGGCCTGCGCCTGCTGGGACCATCCCGCGGTAGCTGCGTGGTTCGCTATCATTACCGCGACGATCGCGGCAACGAGAACAAAGATTTTGGTGTTCCGTGTTGCCATAGGCCTGACGCCCAGACAGTTTCGCTCGTCAGTTGGATCAAGTCCAGATTATTACAATTTAGACTTGGCTGACCAGCGAATGACAGGGTAAAGGAGCTAAGTTCCGGGCACGCTCCGCTGGCCGCTTGTGAAGTGACCACTGAGGCGTTCGGCCATTCGGCAAGGCCTCTACCGCCTCTCGAACCTGTAGACATTCTGAGCGCCGTCCAGGACGAGAGCCCGCCCATCATCCGCTACTTGCAAGCGAAGTCCACCGATCCACGGTGGACTGGTTAGCACCAGAAGCACGCCTCCCTTGGGCTGCTCCTCGATGCCCAAGGCGCTGCTCCAGCTTTCAAACTCCCCCCAATATTCGCCATCTTTCTGGCGCACCATCAGACAGCCCTAGCTCGGGACTTTCGTATTCGCCCGCAACCGTTTCCAGCCGCGCCAATGAAGCGGCATCCACCTTCACGCGAGCCTGCCTTCCCGCCACTGCCTCCTTCTCGGATAGCGAGCCAGCTGCGATCATCTTCTCGGCCTTGGGTGGTGCATCAAAAAGCAACTCGAATACCTTCTGGCGAGCCGCTGCCAGGAACAAGTTAGCGGCACGGAGATTGGTGAGCACGACTGCGCCAATGTCCTCCTGCGGGAGAAAAAATAGATCGGACGAGAACCCGAGCGTATTGCCGCCGTGGCCGATCACATCCAGCCCGTCTTCTTCGCTCCGGAGCAAGCCCAGCCCGTAGCTCATCTTGTTGTTGATTTTGATTCCGCCGCTCCATCGCGCCTGTAGCGCTTCTTCGGGAAGGAACTGCTCTCCGCTGGACAGCTTCCCCCTGTTGAGTTCAAGTAAGAGGTATTGCGCCATGTCGATGGCTGTTGACCACGCCGCACCGGATGGCGCAACCGCGCTCACGAACCGCTCGCACGCCGGGTCCAATAAAGCGATATTTCCCCCGAAGTCGATGGAATGAGGAGATGCCGATCCCTCACTCCCGCCTTCGTCGAGAGTCGTCATCTTCATGCCGAGCGGTTCAAATACCAATTCCTGCATGGCTTGCTCGTAGGCGTCCTTCAGCGAGCTCTGCCGTCGAAAGCTGCGAGCCGCCGCATAACCTCCCACAGCAACCAGGTAATTGGAATATTGAAACGTTTCCCCAAACCCCGTGGTCGGCTGCATGTGCTTCATCTCGGCCAGCCGCTGCTCGGGTGTGACTCCTTTGAATTTGAAGACGAGATCGAGATCGCGTCGCGGCATCCCGGTGGAGGCGGACACGGTATGCCTCATCTCGAGCCTGCGTGTCAGCTCGGCAGCCGCCAACGCGAAATCGGGCAAAAGTTTCGTGACCGGCGTGGACCACTCGAAATTCCCCGCAGCTACCAGTCGAGCCATCATCAGCGTCGTCAGCGGCTTCGTTGACGACCCGATCATGAACTGTGTCTCCGGTCGAACTTGGTCGTTTGAACCAATTCTACGGGTGCCGAAACCCCCGGCGAAAACGATGCGTCCCCGTTGCACCACGGCGATTGCCGCGCCGGCCACGTGCATTTCCTCCATCGCTCTGCGAAGGAAGCTCCCCATTTCCGAACTCTGCTTCTCTTCCCACGTCCGCCGCTGAGAGTTGGCAAGGCTCTGGGCGCTAAGGCCCTCCGGTTTCCAGCTCTCCATCAGCTCGCTGATTTGCGCCAGTCTGCGGCTCAAGGAACCCTTCGCCCCGAAAATCAAAGTGATATAGGCTTTATCTCGCAACGCGCGCAGAATGGCTACGGCACTACGTGATTCGGCGGCGGGGACATTGTATACGACCTGAAAGATCGCATCCCACCCGCTGCTACCGGGCATTTGAGCCTTCTGGAGCACCGGAAAATCGAAGCTGTTGTTGAAGAGTCGCCATGCCTTCTGTGCGATCTCTTCCGGGGTGCCGGCCGCTGGACCTGTAGCGAATACAACGTGGAGCTCTCCCTCGGGACTAAGAACGGTCACCATAGGTCCCGGCTCCGATGCCAGCGACCATCCAGCTCGCAACGGCACAGCCGCAGACGAGCCCGACAGGACCACGCTGGTTTCCTTCGGTGACGAATTCTCCATGCGCTATGCTACGCTTTCCGCTATTCCCGCTTGCAAAGGGAGCTTAGTTGAACCCCTTAGAGGTCCTTTGCACAACGTGATAATGCCTCCGCAGGTCTGTCTCGTGCGTGTCTGTGGCGAATTGCTCTTTCAACAGCCAGCCGACCAGAATGTAACAATGTTTGCGCAACCACAGGAGGCTGCTAAATCCACGCGCGCACGATAGCTGGAGTGTTCGCATGAGTCAGCTCGGTCTTCACGTCGGGAGGGATCAAAACCGTTCGATATCGGTTTGGAAGAATATCGGCTGCTTGAATGAGTACGAGGTAGTTCAGGGGAGTTGTATCAGCTACGATCGCTTGCATCTACAAGCCGAGTTGCCGGTGCGTGTCGCGATCCCGCTCAATGTCTTCCAGTGTGTATTCCAGTTCGACGCCATGGCTCTTCAAAAAGGCATCGACTTCCATCCGGGTCTCGTAACCCAGCAACTGGCGCAATTGGGCAGCCGAAATCTTGCGTTCGCGGTACGCGGCTAGGGCCAAGGCCTCGAAGGCAGCACGGGACAAATCTTGACGAGGAGCAGCCAGGGCCGCTGAGAGTTCGGCAGGAAGCGCAATCGTGACGTGTCGCATTATTGAGAGATTATAGCATCATCCGGCGAGAAAAATGCCGCGGTCACCCGGATGGTCGTTAGTAGTGAGCCTCTTTCAGAAATCAAACGCGGCCAAATCGAAATGCTAGCGGCGACCGGAGGCGCTCCCTTCGTCGCGGCCCGAGGCCCCTCAACCGCAACGCGCGGGAAGACAGCAAAAGGAAGGGAATTCGTTGAAGACCCAACAAAACGTGCGAAAAGAGTAAGAAGGTGTGTCCTCTTGCACCCTAAGGGGTTTCACTGAATCGATGCAGGCTCTTTAAAGAATGGCGGGGACGACGAGACTCGAACTCGCGACCTCTGCCGTGACAGCGCTGCGTGAAATGATGTTACAACTTACAAGACACGCGCGGACTGCCAAACGTAGCGCAAATCATGCAAGGCTACACGAATTGCGGGTTGGGTTGTGGGTTGAAAGTGACCAGCCCTTGAATAATCTTCCTGGTTTCGTCGTATCCGCCAGGGCGCAGAGCAGACCAAGACGCTTGACGACGCATGGCAGTCAGACTTTTGGATGTCGACCGCATAGGGCCAATTGGGGTATATCTACGACACGATGTCAGTAAAATCCGTGCCAAGCGCAAAGACCCACGCCAATAGCGAATACGCCCAAAGGATTAATCGGGTCATCGACTATCTTCGCGGGAATCTGGATCGCCAGGTGAAACTAAAGGAGCTGGCTAGAGTTGCCTGCTTGTCGGAATTTCACTTCCATCGGATCTTTGGTGCGGTTTCGGGCGAAACCCTAAACAATTTCACGAACCGGCTTCGTCTTGAAAAGGCCGCTCGTCTTCTTCGTTATTCCGACCAAAGCGTGACCGATGTAGCCTTAGATTGCGGTTTTTCGTCATCGGCCACGTTTTCGCGCGCCTTCCGATCCGGTTACGACACTTCGCCCAGTCAGTTTCGAAAAACCGGCGAGATCAAAAAGAGCAAGATTTGCAAAGAACTCTTCCCGGAAGACGAATATGGTCTCTCCATGAGTGCAGAAGAAAAGAGAGCCGTGTTTTCAGTGAGATTGATCGACATTCCCGAAAGGCAAGTCGCCTATATTCGGGTTACGAATGCTTTCGAGCTGGACAGAGTACTTGCCGCCGTGAAGACAATGACCGAATGGGCCAAATCCCAGGATATTTTTTCGCAAGGAATTCTTTTCGGAATGACGGTAGACGATCCACACGTGACCCCCAAGCATCTTTATCGATATGAGGTCTGTCTTGCGTCGTCTTTTCCCTTCAAATGCAGGGATGGAATGTCGAAATTGAAAATGCCAGCCATGCGATACGCAGTCATAAAGGTTTCCGGCGACATCCATAAGGTAGCTACGGCTTGGGACTACCTTTACCGAGATTGGCTTATCAACAGTGCCTACGAGCCCGAGCATGCACCCGCACTTGAGGTTTTCCTGGACAAAGAAAGCGCGACGGATTGGTCGCATTTTGAATTGGAACTATGCCTGCCGGTTCGTAAACCGGCAGGGATGCGGAGCTAACATAAGACTTGTGATGGCCGCGCTTCCAGGGGCTGCTTTAATTTTGCAAGTAGATCGAAACAAGGGACAATAACCGAGTCAATGCGTAAGGGAGGAACTTATGATCGACGGAATTGGCGGCGCTTTTCTGTTTTCTAATGATACAAAGAGACTGGCAGCTTGGTATCGCGATTGCCTCGGAATAGTTCCTCAGGGCGAAGATGCTGAGTGCAGTTCAATCTACGCATCATTCGAATATAGGGATCTTGCAAACCCGGAGATCAAGCGAACGATAGCGTGGGCGATTATGCCCACTGATCAAGACATCAAAGGTAAGCCGCGAACGGGTAAGATTAATTACACAGTGAAGAACATGGGAGAAGTCCTCAGCCATCTTAAGAGTAAAGGCGTGGTAATCGAAAAGACCGAGGAATATCCCTCCATGGGGACCTTTGCGTGGCTTAAAGATCCGGATGGTAATCCGATCGAGCTTTGGCAGCCATCCGAGAGCGAATAGAAATCCCTAAATTGTGAAGGCCCAAGGGCCGTCCTTAAGGCCCCTATCCTCCCGCCAACTTTGCTAAGTCTTACCGTCGCAAAGCGATTCATTTGCTTGCTTTCCTCCCTACTCGACAAAGCGGCGCATTCTTCGTTGGGTTCAATGTTGGATGTTTACACGCAAGCACCGACTCCCGTCTCAGCAGGAAGCGCAACGCGCGGTGCTGTCGCTTGTATTTTCTGCGGATGCGAGCGCCGCTGTTGAATTTAGCCTAACTGTTTTGGAAAGAATGGCGGGGACGACGAGACTCGAACTCGCGACCTCTGCCGTGACAGTGAGCGGTTCATGAGTACTTGCAAGGACTTAAAGAGCACGGACGGCATCCTAAGTCATTGCAAGACAGTCTTAGACATCGCTATTGTGTACCTCGGTGTGTACCACGCGCCCCTGACTCAGAGTGGAGCAGCGGCTTTCATCGCTGCTCGACGAGCAAATTGCTGAAGCTGGCGCGGGCGGGTGCCGATACCGTGAATCCGACATACCCGTCAGTGAACCTATGATCGTGCGCCGCTCCGACTTGCTGCCCGTCCACAAAAATCGTGATCTCATCGGCGATATCCTGCACAGCGAGTTGCGCTTCTGTCGGTGACGCCCAATTGACGGTGGTCCACGGCACGATCACTGATTCCGCAAAGGAATCGCCCTGAAACGTCATTGCCACAACCTCGAAGGCAAGCTTCTTCTTGTGTTCTTCGGCCGAGGAGCTGACGAGCAGCGCGTAGTATCCCTTCTCGTTCATGCGAAAGACGAGGCCTGCGGCTGGATGGACTGGATGCGAGAATTGCTTATTAGTGTCCCAACGGAGCGGCCGTTCAAATACTGCTTTCATGCTCGCGGACACGCGAAAATCGTGCCACGACGGCCCATACGCCGCGACGATATTGTCTCGATAAGTGGTGGCTACAATCGTTGTTGAGCTGCTCGATATCCCCGTCTCCGGTGTCATCGGTGGCGGCTGAGTAATGTCCGCGCTCGTCCGCTCGACAGTTGACAGTTCGTATCCTCCGGAAACGTAATGCGTAATGCGAGCCGGGATGCTGTGGCCATCCGCTACTGCGGTCCGAAAAATCGTCGCGATAAACCTTCCCACTCGGGCCGTTCGTTACCTGCGACTCGTACGGATATGGATGAAACTTCGGCGAAACGGCGCACGTGCCTTCCACATAATGCACGAGCTCCGCTGCATCCGGATTCGCCACAATGAAGCGACTCGTAAGCACTCGCGCCCCGCGCCGGTTCACCTTGACTTCGATCCTCCGCAATTTTCGTGAGGTTTTCGGCAGGTAGTACGCGAGGGTGTATTCCGACTCCAGCAGATTTGAAACGGCTTTCAGAGCGTCTTGTAATCCGTTTTCCGACTTAGGAATGAATCTCTCCGCGCCCGCTTCCTGCGCCAGGCCGTCGAAGACGACGTCTGGATTATCGATATCGTGGCCCGTCACGAGCGTGACTTTCGGTTCGATGTGATTGAAAAAACGGAACTCCGGCCGGCTCGGTGATCCGATCAGGAAGAGCTGAGCCCGCTGCGAGCGCACAAGATCAATTAACTGATTCAGGCTGAGCCGGCTGTGCTCATCAACACCATCCGTGATCACGATAATGGCTTGCCTCGGACTGCTGGAACTCCGCAGATGACATACAGCGGTCGCAATCGCGTCGTACACCGCCGACCCGACCCCGCCCGCACTCGGTACGGTCAGTGGACCGGAATTAGAAAGCTGTTTTTGCGTGATCTGTACGAAAGGGCCCGTCCATTCCGTGAAATCCATCGCCCAGATTTCATCTCCGGGCCGCGCGATGCGCATGAAGCGCGCCGCAATTTCCGCCGCTGATCCAAGCCGTCCTTCGCTAGCCATCGAGCTGGACGAGTCAACGAGCACTGCAACCGTTACCGGCCCATTCCCCGCATCGAAAAACGCAATCTTTTGTGGATCTCCACTATCGCGTACGGTGAAGTCGTGTGCCGCAAGTCCCGGTACATTGTTTCCTTGTTTGTTCTTCACTTGTACGTTGACCGTCTGCAGATCAACTTCGGAGCGTAGGACGGGCTCGCCCGATTGTGGCGGGGCTGAGTGCTGCACGCAGGGAGAGGTACCGCCGAAAACACGTTGGGGCGAAGCGGCCGCTCTTGTTGAAATGCCAAACGAGATCGCGATCAGCACGCATCGGCCCGAGGAAAAATGCCGCGACATGGGGTCATTATGTCACGGCCAGCACGGCAGTGACCCCACCAGTTGAAGTCTATTCATCCATGACAAGGCTTCTGACTTCCATCAAACTGCCATCAACGGCGGCTTGCCGGCGATCCCGCAGAAATTTCAAAGCTATGCATGAGCCGACCGC
>Ga0207063_1095_pt1 | contig 18960 bp, 16 predicted proteins | sample Alteio_BWMinCont_29_FD_153462 | JGI IMG/M metagenome (GOLD analysis project Ga0207063, IMG submission 153462) | Enriched cells from forest soil in Barre Woods Harvard Forest LTER site, Petersham, Massachusetts, United States -... | ecosystem: Environmental > Terrestrial > Soil > Temperate forest >...
TTCCGCATCAAACGGGTACCTGATCCGGTTGCTTATTTTTCAGGCAAAAAAAGGTGACGACAAAATATCCAAGAGTGAGCTCCTTGGGGCTCCTGGAGTAATTGCCAAACTGGAGAACTTCGATTTCGATTTGAAGTTTGAAGTGGTTTCTTTTGAAATCAGTATGTCTGCAAACGGAGGTATCGCTTCCGAAGCTTCAAATAGCAACCGCATCACCAGCGCTCAGGCATCGCTTTTAAGCCATGCCAAGGCCGGAGGAAAAGTGTACATTGAAAATGTTAAGGCGAAAGGCCCGGATGGAACCATTCGTTCGATACCCGGCGTAAACCTTAAGATTAAATAAACAGTTTAATACAAATTGTCATGAAAAATGTAGCGAAATTCCTGGTCATCCTTTGCCTTGCGATGGGTTCTGTTGAAGCACTTGCCCAAAACGTTTTGGATGGGGCTTACATTAAAGAAAACACACCCAAAAGAAGGGTTATCCCTTATACTCCGCTGCGTGAAGCAGACGTGATCTGGTCCAAACGGATATGGAGAGTATTGGATCTTCGTGAAAAAATCAATCAGCCTTTTTATTACCCCACACAAAAAACCAACGAACGCAAAGCGCTGATCGATGTCATTCATGACGCCTTGTCTGCAGGCCAGCTTACCGCTTATGGAAATCCTACTTTCGATGATGAATTCAAGGTTCCGCTGACAAAAAGTGAGATTGAAGGCATCTTTGTTAAATGGGACAGTACAACAACTCAGGAAGATCCCGAAACCGGTGAAATGAAAATCGCTCCTACAAAAGTTGAAATTGGTCCTGACAAAGTAAAACAATACACCCTCAAAGAAGACTGGTTTTTTGACAAGCAGCGCTCTGTTCTTGATGTTCGGATCATTGGGATATGCCCCATGATTGAAGACTTTACCGAATCCGGAGAGTTTAGGGGATATAAGAGGTTGTTCTGGATTTATTTCCCTGAAGCCCGCCCTATCTTCGCCAACGCAGAGGTGTATAACCGAAAGAGTGATGAAGAACGCAGAACCTACGAAGACATTTTTTGGAAGCGTCAGTTCGCCAGCTATATCATGAAAGAAAGTAACGTTTACGACCGTTCACTCGCTGAATACAAAAAGGGTCTGGATTTGCTTCTTGAATCGGAGAAGATCAAAGCCGAGATCTTCAATTGGGAACACGACCTCTGGCATTTCTAAGCCAATCAGGCCTTCTTACACAAGCCAATTACCTGTTTTTTACGCTACTTTTAATCTGTTGATGGCTGAACGCTTCATTTTGTTTTTCGCATAGTCCAATGTCAGGTGAAGTTCTTTGCTGGCTTTGTTTGAAGGGATTTCAAACATGGCGTCCATCATAATGGCTTCGCAGATCGAGCGAAGCCCTCTGGCACCCAGTTTAAATTCAAGCGCTTTTTCTACGATAAAATCAAAGACCGCTTTATCAAAAGTAAGCTTCACTCCATCCAGATCGAATAATTTAACATACTGCTTAATAATCGAATTTTTGGGCTCTGTGAGAATTTTACGAAGTGTGGCTTCATCCAGGGAATTTAGGTGGGTGAGAACTGGCAACCGGCCAATAAGCTCCGGAATAAGTCCGAAGCTCCGCAGATCTTCAGGTGAAATATACTGCAGATAGTTGTTGCGATCAAGTTCATCCAATCCCTTGCGTGCACCGAACCCAAGAGTCTGGCTTTGCAACCGAGTGGCAATTTTACGGTCTATGCCCTCAAAGGCTCCCCCGCAAATAAACAGGATGTTGCGAGTATTCACCTGAATCATTTTCTGATCCGGATGCTTGCGTCCCCCTTGAGGCGGAACATTTACCGATGAGCCTTCGAGCAATTTCAGCAGACCCTGCTGTACTCCTTCGCCGGACACATCACGGGTAATTGACGGATTATCTCCCTTACGTGAAATTTTATCCAGTTCGTCAATAAATACAATCCCGCGTTCAGCTGCCAGGACATCATAATCGGCAGCCTGCAGAAGACGTGTTAGAATACTTTCAACGTCCTCACCCACATATCCGGCCTCGGTCAGAACCGTGGCATCAGCCATGCAGAACGGAACGTTAATGATACGGGCAATGGTGCGGGCCAAAAGAGTTTTACCTGTTCCGGTCTCCCCTACCATAATGACATTGGACTTTTCAAGTTCAACATCATCGTCATTTTTTGCAGGCTTCTGAGCCACCCGCTTGTAATGATTGTAAACAGCAACCGACAGAACCTTTTTTGCATCATCCTGGCCGATAACGTATTCGTCCAGGTGCTTCTTGATTTCCAGCGGCTTCAGAAGATTGATCGCTTTGTAGAGTGAATTGCTGTTACGCTCGTTGAGTTCCTCCTTAACCAGCTGTAAAGCCTGCTCAATACAGCGGTCACAGATATGACCACGCTTTCCCGCAATAAGCACAGTTGTATCCTGCTTGTCGCGTTCGCAAAACGAACATTTTACTCCTCCTTTGGATTCTTTCGGTTCAGCCATTTTTGTTCATTTTCAAATTCAGCGAATAGCCATTAGAGAATACCTTTGCTAATGGCTATTCGCTACTTTCCAGTACGTTCCAATATCTCATCAATCATTCCGTAATCCTTTGCTTCCTGTGCGGTCATCCAGTAGTCGCGGTCCGAATCTTTGTAAACCTTGTCATAATCCTGATTGGAGTGCTTAGCAATAATCTCGTACAACTCTTTTTTTAGTTTTTGAATCTCACGGGCGGTGATCTCGATATCAGAGGCCTGACCTTCAGCACCTCCAAGAGGCTGGTGAATCATTACCCTGGAGTGTTTCAGACTGGTACGTTTGCCCTTTTCGCCGGCACACATGAGTACAGCACCCATGGAGGCTGCCATCCCTACACAGATGGTAGCGACATCAGGAGCAATATACTGCATTGTATCGTAAATCCCAAGACCTGCATAAACAGAGCCTCCGGGAGAATTGATGTAAATCTGAATGTCTTTTTTGGAATCAACCGATTCCAGAAAAAGCAATTGTCCCATGATGATGTTGGAGACATAATCATTGATGCCCGTGCCCATGAAAATGATGCGGTCCATCATCAGGCGGGAAAAAATGTCCATAGAGGCCACATTCAGCTGACGCTCCTCGATAACGGTAGGAGAAATGTAATCGTCCTGAACCGACATATAATTGTGTAGGGTTGCACTGCTGATGCCCAGATGCTTTACTGCGTACTTTTTAAACTCGTCTTTTGGGAACATAATTTTCTTGGTTTTAAGTTCGTTTGATTTTAAGTATTAAATTTTGGAGAATTCTTCGAAACTCACTTCTTTAGGTTCCAGGGTGAACTTTTCTTTAAAAAGCGAAAGTACCTTATCCCCATAAAGCTGGTCAAAAACCCGTTTGGTTTCCTCTTCATTGGCCAGAATACGTTTTGCGCTTTCCTCGAGTTCGGTTTCCTCGATGTCTTTGGCGTTGTAACGCTTGTATTGCTGGGCAATCAGGTTACGGATGTGTTGTTTTGCATCTTCTGCACTAACCTTGATTTCATTATCCTTGATGATTTTGTTTTCAATCAGCTGCCACCTAAGAGTATCTGCATATCGGTCATACTCAGCACTAACCTGTTCAAAGGTTATCGGCTTCTCGTTGGCCGCCACCAGCCAGCGTTTGAGAAAATCGTCGGGCAGTTTAACACTCACTTTTTTCTTCAGGGCAGAAACGGCATCCGAATAAAACCGGCGTTCGCTTTCGTTACGATGCATTTGCACAAGCTCCTCCTTTATTCGGGCACGAAAGTCTTCCAGGGTTTTTACCTGGTCCTTGCCATAAACCTTTTCAAACAATTCTTCATTCAAATCGGCAGGCTGCAGACGCGAAATATTTTTAACGGTGAACTGAAAAAGTGAATTTACATTGTTTACCGCTTCTTTGTCAATACCTAGTAGCGCAGCCCGGTCAGCATCATTCTCCACCAGCTTGGCAGGATCCAAAACTACTTTTTCTTCTTTTTTGAGACCAATGAGCAATCTAGCCGTCTCGTTATCCCTGTATTTTTCAAGAAAAAGGGAGGAGGACCTGAAAATACCACCGGCAAGTATTTGCTTGCCGGCATCAAGTTCAACGATATCCACGTAGAGCATATCACCGGCTTCGGAAACCTCCTGTGGAGTAATTTTCCCGTAACGACGGCTGACTTCATCCACGTATTTGTCAATCATCGGCTCGTCAATCCGGATACTGTAATAAGGAATCCTGTCCTTTTTAGACAATTCAAACTTCAGCTGAGGTGATAAACCAAGGTCAAACAGGAATTCAAATTCTTTCTGATTATCCCAGTCAATGGTTGCCTCTGATTCTTTCTTGGGCATTGGATTCCCAAGTATTTCGAGTTTGTTTTCACTGATATACTTGTGCAGGTTGTCGTTGAGCACCTTGTTGATCTCATCCACCAAAATCGACTTTCCGTACATTTTCCGAACCAGTCCCGAAGGAACCTTTCCCGGCCTGAAACCCGGCATGGAGGCTTTTTTAGATGTTTCTTTTATGGCACTCTCAACTTTGGACTGATAATCCTCAGGGATAACCTTAACTTTCAGAACGGCATTCAGCTCGTCAACGTTTTCTTTTACAATGTTCATGTTTGTGTTTTAAGGGATATAAAGATAATGAAAAAAGCCTCCTTTTCGGGAGGCTTTTCGAGGTAAATTTGTTCGAATATACTTATGCCAACCTTACGTTAACAGCATTTAATCCTTTTTTACCTTCCTGGACTTCAAAAACGACTTCGTCATTCTGACGGATTTCATCTTTTAATCCTGACACGTGAACGAATAATTCTTCATTTGTTCCGTGAACTTTAATAAATCCAAATCCTTTGGTTTCATTAAAAAACTTTACTGTTCCATTTTTCATTGTACTACTTTGTTGTTTTAAATTAATTAATTAGATAAAGGTAGATAATTAATACGAATTATCAACAAAAGACCCGAATTAATTAGGATGTATCGCTTTATTGTTTACCTTTGCATTCGTAGAAGCTGTTTTTATAGCTGAATTGTATCCCGTCCGAATTACACCTCAGTTAAATTTACACCCCTTTTTAGAAATCAAAAAGAGCGTTTGCAAAACCAAGGCGGTTTTTCACGCGGCTTCAAAACTATATTTTAATACAAACAATTTTATGACATTTGAAAATTTGAATTTGATTGAGCCTATTTCCCGGGCTTTGAAAACAAAGGGATATCTTAACCCTACTCCTATTCAGGAGCAGGCTATACCGCACATCCTTCAGGGCAAGGATGTGTTTGGCTGTGCACAGACCGGAACCGGTAAAACAGCCGCATTTGCCCTGCCCATCCTGCAATTGCTTCACCAGCGATCTGCAGCGGGCAATACCGCAGCTCCGGGTTCTTCTTCAAGGGGAATCAAAGCGCTTATCCTTGCGCCCACAAGGGAACTGGCCATCCAGATCGATGAAAGCTTCAGGGATTATGGAAGCGGACTCAAACTGAGGCATTGCGTAATCTTCGGAGGCGTTTCGCAAAGCAAACAAACCAATGCGCTCCGGATGGGCGTTGACATTGTAATCGCCACCCCGGGCCGCTTACTCGATCTCATGCAGCAAGGCTATGTGAAACTGGGCAGCATCGAATTTTTCGTGCTGGACGAAGTTGATCGCATGCTGGACATGGGTTTTATCAATGACATAAAAAAAATCATTGCCAAAATTCCGGCGAAAAGACAAACGATCTTTTTATCGGCTACTATTCCAGCCGAAATCCGAAAACTGGCTGACAGCTTGCTCAGCAACCCTGTTTCTGTACAGGTTGCCGCAGTTTCGGCACCTGCAGAAATGGTGAAGCAATCGGTTTACTATGTGGAAAAATCAGAAAAACGGGCCTTGCTTCAGCATGTACTCGAAAAGGAGGCTATCGAACACGCCCTTGTGTTCACACGCACCAAACACGGTGCCGACAAGGTCGTCAAGGACCTGAACAAAAGCGGAATCTCAGCCGAAGCCATACACGGGAACAAATCTCAGAATGCCAGACAGAAGGCGCTCATCGGTTTTAAAAACCGCTCGATACGCATACTTGTTGCTACGGATATTGCCTCCAGGGGAATTGACGTAGACAAGCTGACCCACGTAATCAATTATGAATTACCCGAAGTTCCGGAAACCTATGTGCACCGGATCGGAAGAACGGGACGGGCCGGAGAAGCAGGCATCGCCCTTTCTTTCTGTGCGTCTGAAGAAATGGATTACCTGAAGGACATCAATAAACTGCTGAAGAAGAATATCGATGTGGCGGGCAGCCACTCAACACCTCACGCATCCCTTTCAGGAGGCGCATCTGCAAGGCCCAAACCCAATTCGGGAAGAAAGCATTTCGCAAGAAGGAGGTATTAAGACTGATTGAAGAATCGCAACCCGGGGCCAAAACCCCGGGTTTTTTTATTGCCCAAACTGAAATTTGGTATTTATACCCGGTTTCTCCCTCCCCGATCTGCGTAAAATTGCGTTGTAATTCCCGGCCGGGAAGGTGCAGAGCGAGGCTCCTGAATTCTTGCGCAAACATCAACAAACACTACAGGTTATGAAAACGAAAAAAGTAAAGGCGCTTTCACAGGCAGCCCTTGAAAAGATCCTGGGAGGCTTTAATTTCAAAGGCCTTTCAGACAGCAAAGACTGCACAAGCGAAGTAGCTTGCGGAGGATCAACAACCGACACCGATGAGGCTGCCCCCTCAGTTGTCCGCGGTAAGGTTGTTTAGTTAACCGGCAGCTGACCCAAACATATGGGTTTGGGTCAGCTTTTTTTAAATTGAAAATCTACTAACAGATAACTCCCTATCATGAACGTTTACGGTTTAAAAGAATTTGCAAACAAGGTACCCGAGCTCCTGCGAAAAAAAACCAGGAACAAAAAAAATCCTGAAAAATGGTCCTGGGTACCGGCCAAACCCGACAAAATCAAAAATATCCTGAAATACCGCACCCGGGAAACAAAGGCAGTCAACTATGCCTGCATGAGCAATTACCGACCAACAGACAAAAAACAAAACATCGTATTGCTGTTTGCCATGGGCAACCTGAGTTACAGTTTGGTCAGCCACCTCGAAGAAAACAAACTGAGTTATTTCTTCCTCGACTATCCGCAATTTGTTGTAAAGGGTTCAGTGACTGTCAGCACCAACGATGGCCGGATGAGCAAAATCCTTCAGATGGAGGATCTCCGGCTTAATCTGGATGATGTTAAAGTCGTTCTCTGGAATCCGCCCAAGTACCCCTACCCTTTTACCGATTCTGACATGATTCCACGGACGAGCAGGCGGAATAAATTTCTGCATCGCAAACGCTGGGCCCAGTTTCTGCGAGAACTCAGCGGATTACTTCCCGAGGACGTTACCTGGGTTCCCGGAAATCCTTTCAATGGTTCACAGGAATGGCAAAATAAAATCAGCGAATACCTCATTGCGCACGAGTGCGGTCTTCAGGTACCTCCCTTCATTTTTACCAACAAACGGAAAGAACTCAGCAAATTCTCCGAACAGCAGGGTACTCGGTTACTTTTAAGAGAATTTGCAAGTCCTCCTTATTCTTTTCCTCCGGTCAACATAAACACCCAACATGTTCCCGAAGAATTGTTAAAGACATCTCCTTGTTTCTTTCAGAAATACATTGAAAAGGAATACGAATTCAGAGTGGTCGTACTCTTTGACAAGATCTTTCCGTGCAAAATCTATTCCCAGGATTCAGAACTCGCCAGGGAAGACTGGAGAGTATACGACGACGCCAGGGTAAAATGGGAACTGACAACACTGCCCGAAGAAGTCTGCGCAAAAATTATCCAGATCAGAGAAAAACTCGGCCTGCTCTGGTGCAGCATTGATCTGATCTATTCAAAAGATGGAAATTATTACTACCTCGAAACCAACAGGCCGGGGGCCCATTACTGGCTCGAATTGTTCGTGGGTCTGGATATCGGAAAAGAAATAGCCTTGGTCCTGAAAGAAAAAAAACTGTCTGATACCCTGACCTGATATGAACCGAAAACTCGCAGGGCTTTTACTGCCCGTTTTTCTGATCCTGAATAGTTGCGACGGCAAGCGGCCTGACGCTGAAGCCCGAAAAAAGGCTGAACATCTTGTCGATTCCTCTTCGGTCAGCGTCCGCGATATTGATGGAAACAGCTACCTCAGCATCGAAATTGCCGGGAACCGATGGATGAAAGAAAATTTAAGGGTAAAGCATTTCCGCAATGGCGATTTCATACCCGACATAAAAGACCCTGGAGCCTGGGGAAATATCAATAAAAAGGGAATCGCAGAAAAGGGAAAATGCTGCAGCTACGACAACGATGCATCGCTGGCACAAATCTTCGGACTGCTGTACAATTGGTACGCAGTAAGCGATAGCAGATTGCTTTGCCCGACAGGCTGGCATATGCCGGCAGACTCAGACTGGAGCGCTTTAAGCCAGTTATTGGGAGGCCCGGCCTGTGCAGGGGCTGAACTCAGAGAAGGCACATTTACTGCCCTGCCTGCGGGTGGCCGTGAAGCCGAAGGGTCTTTCACAAACCGGGGCAGTTATGCCTATTTCTGGAACCGGAATGCAAACGACAGTTCGAACAATTGTGCGTACGAAGAAGGATGCGCCAAGGAGTGTACCCTGTGTTTCAGCGCCTCTTTCCTTTTGCAGTCGGCTACCTCAAAAAGCAGGGGCATGTCTGTCCGCTGCATCAAAGACAGGGAACAGAGTAATTGACCTGATCCGAATGAGTTTCCCCTTTTACAGACAGAATGATTCCATGTCCTGCGGGGGAACCTGCCTGCAGATGGTTGCCCGGTTTTACGGCAAAACACTGCAGTTGCCTTCGGTCCTCGAAGAAAGCAGTACTACCCGTGAAGGAGCAAGCCTCTTCGGATTAAAAGAAGCCGCAGAAAAAAACGGTCTGTGTGCCGAAGGACTTCAACTCGACTTCACCCAACTAGGCAACGTTTCGCTACCCTGTATTGCCCACTGGAACCAGAATCATTTTGTGGTCATTTACAAAATCAAAAAAAACAACGTATATGTCGCCGATCCGGGATACGGGTTGATCAGGTATAAGAAAGCCGAATTTCTGGACAACTGGGTGGCCGGTGCGGGCGACAGGGGGATTGTACTCGAACTTAAACCAGGGCCGGATTGGAATCGGGAGACCCAAGGGGGTAAACAAAAAGACAACGCATTTTTTTTATCGACCTATCTTAAACCTCACAGCAAACTGCTTGTTCAGATTTTTCTGGGATTGTTAACAGGATCTCTCCTGCAACTGCTGTTTCCGTTTCTTACTCAGAGTATTGTGGACGTTGGTATTCAGCACCAGAACCTGCGCTTTATCTACCTGATTTTACTTGCCCAACTGCTCGTATTCTTGGGAAGAACCAGTGTCGAATTGCTGAGAACCCGTATCCTGCTGTATATCAGCAGCAGGATAAACATTTCGCTGCTGAGCGATTTTTTCGGCAAACTGATGAAACTGCCCATCGCTTTTTTCGACACAAAGATGACAGGTGATCTTATGCAGCGGATAAACGATCATTATCGGATCGAAAATTTTCTGACCGGGACTTCGCTGAGTACACTTTTTTCACTGGTTAACCTGGTTGTTTACGGTTGTGTACTTGCCTTCTACAATTTGCTTCTTTTTGCAGCTTTTGCTTGTTTTACGATCATCTACTTTTTATGGATTTCGCTGTTCATGAAAAAAAGAGCCGAACTCGACTACCGTCACTTCGACCAGAGTTCGCAAAACCAAAGTAAGGTTATCGAGTTGATAAACGGTATGCAGGAAATCAAATTACACAACGCAGAAACACACAAATGCAGACAATGGGAACACCTGCAGGAAAAACTGTTTGATCTGAACATCAGAAGTCTTGGCCTCACCCAGACCCAACATTCGGGAGCGGCTCTGATCAACGAACTAAAAAATATCATCACCGGTTTTCTGTCAGCCAAACTAGTTCTGGACGGACAGCTCTCAATCGGTATGATGATCTCTGTAAGTTACATTATCGGACAAATGAACTCCCCAATTCATGAAATGACAGGTTTCCTTCAACACTGGCAGGACGCCCGCCTCAGCCTTGGACGCCTCAATGAAATTCACAGCAAGACAGATGAAGAAACGCCTGCCGCAGTTCCATGCACCGATCTTGAAAACGGATTTTCACTGAACCTCAACAACGTATCCTTCAATTACCCGGGAGCCGGAAACCACCCGATCATCCGGAACCTTACGGTAGAATTGCCGGCAAAAAAGGTAACTGCACTGGTGGGATCCAGCGGAAGCGGTAAAACAACATTGCTTAAACTTCTGCTTAAATTTTACGATCCAACAGACGGAGAAATACGGATCAATTCGGTAAACCTGACAGCCGTTTCGCCCAAATCCTGGAGAGCCAATTGCGGGGCGGTCATGCAGGAGGGCTATTTGTTCTCGGATACCTTGGCTGGCAATATTGCTGTAGGATGCGAACTTCCCGATCCCGATCGTTTGCGTGGGGCCACTGAAGTTGCCAACATCAGGGAATTCATCGAAGCCCTCCCATTGGGTTTTAATACCCGTATCGGTGCGGACGGTATCGGTTTAAGCACAGGGCAAAAGCAGCGCATTTTGATTGCCCGGGTTGTATACAAAAATCCACAGTACCTGTTTTTCGATGAAGCCACCAGCGCTTTGGATGCCAACAATGAAAGAACGATCATGAACAACCTGAACCGTTTTTTCAGAAACAAAACAGTGTTGGTTATCGCACACCGGCTGAGTACGGTAAAAAATGCAGACATCATCCTGGTTCTGGAGAAAGGAAGAATGATCGAACAGGGAACACACGAAGAGCTGACTGAAAAAAAAGGAAGCTACTATGACCTGGTAAAAAACCAGCTGGAACTTGGAGCTTAAAAACTCAATAAACTCCGAACTTAAAGGAATATACCGCTGGGGAACGGCAGCCTGCGCTGCGGTAGCCGTATGTATTGTCCTTTTTTTCACCTGCCTTTCATTCCCGGACGCACTGCAAGGTCGCGTTACCCTTACCGCACTAAACCCACCCGTCCTCATTCTTTCCAGAAACTCCGGAAAAATCAGCCACCTGCTTGTGAATAACAATCAACGCGTACTTCCGGGAAGCATTCTGGCTGTTATTGAAAATACAGCCGACTATCAACAGGTTATTCAGCTGGAGATCCTCTGCGATTCAATACTCAGGGACGCCGATTTGAGGGAACTTACTCCACCATTCCATTTCCCTGATTCACGTTGCCTTGGCGAACTGACACCTTACTTTCTACCAGTGGTAAAGACACTGTGCGAACTCAAACATTTTGTGAAACAGAATGCACAACCCCGTGAAACACAGATCTTATATGAACAATTGAATTCATACGCCCGGCTGCAGCAAAGCAACCGGTGTCAGGAACAATTCACACAGGAAGAACTTGTATTGGCCGAAAAGGATTTCAGCAGGGACAGCATTCTTTATAAAAATCAGGTTCTTTCGGACCGGGAATTTGAGAGCAAACAAAAGGATTTTCTGCAGGCTCAGCGAAATCTTAGTAACCAGGAACTCTCTTTAACAACATGTAAAATCACAGTACTCAATATCGAAAAAAACATACTTGATCTTCAGCTTCAAGCCGACCAGGAAAGGCACCGTTTAAAATCCGAACTGAAACAAAACCTCAGAACCCTGCAAAGCGCAATCCTCAGCTGGAAACAGAATTACCTCTTGCAGTCACCCATAGAAGGTTCCGTTTCATTCTACCGCTTCTGGGCGCCCAACCAGTGCATTAAAGCCGGAGAGCAGGCCTTTAATATTAGGCCTGCAGGTAAAACGCAGCTGGTTGTCAAAGTCTTCCTGCCCGTTCAGAATTCTGGAAAAGCAAAACCCGGACAAAAAGTCCTCATCAGTCTGGACAACTACCCTGCTGCTGAATATGGCAGCCTCCGGGGACGGATCACATCCATTTCAGCCTTGCCCGAAAACAATTCCTACCTGCTCGACGTAGCCTTAGCCGAAGGGTTGAAAACCGGCTTCGGTAAAACCCTGCCTTACCACGAAGAAATGAGCGGGTCGGCTCAAATTATTACGGGAAATACCAGCCTGATGAAAAGGCTGTTTAATCTGTAATGCCGGCGGAATTCTTTTTGTACCTTTCAGTATGGGAAACAGCGAACTGGTCACCGTGGCAACCTTTACCTATCCGAACGAAGCTTATTCATTGAAGGGCCGACTGGAGGCCGAAGACATTCGCTGCTTTATTGAAAATGAAAACATCGTCACAGCCAATCCCCTTTATTCCAATGCAGTAGGAGGCGTTCAGATCCGGGTAAAAAAGGAAGATGAAACCAGGGCCCTTGACATTATCACCGAAACCAAAAAATCGGTTAAAAACGAATATTCTTCCGAAATGCCATCCGATGAGGAAATCCTGGCCCTTCCCAAAGAACCGGTGACAAACGGAGATTCGGGAATCCTGAAATTTTTCGGGAGGTTTTTCAGGTAGCCCGGGGATCCTGAAGAATGGGCAGTTTCGCCATCTTTTCAACTTCAATGGACGGAAACCCGAACTCTTCAACAACTTTACCCAGTACCAGGTAAACCCCCACCCCTTTAAACGGCCAATTCCGAAGTTGTTGGGGAAAATGAATGGTGTCGAAAAAATTATTCCGGTGATCTAAAAATGTTCCAAAATTCATATTCTCCTGATGCACGGTTCGTACATTTTTTGTGGTCACGTAATACCCCAGCATTCGCACTTTTTCACCCACATGCCTGGACAAATCAGCCGTAGCCAGTTCTTCACGAAAATCTGTCCTCAGCATATCAAAAGGTGTGCTGCTGACAACAAAGCCCAGCAGTTCGAGTTCATCGTAGGCATCTTCAACCGGAATATGTGCCAGTTCAGGCAATGTATAATGCTGAACCGGCTCACGGAACAGCAGTTCCCGTTCCGGTTTTGAACGGGCTTTACCCAGTAACAAATGGGCGTCCCACAGCAGTTGCTTTTTGCCTTTCCCCGTAAAACGGAACGCATTGATCCGGATCAGAATAATGAGCTGTTCGGCGGTGACAGGCACGCGGGAAACAAAATCTTCGAGAGTTGCGTACGCTCCCTTGCTTTCCTTTTCCTGCACAATTTGCCGAGCAAGGTTCGCCTCCAGGCTTTTCAAATGTATGAGTCCCAGGTAAATATCCTTGTCGTATATCGTAGTTAAATACAGGCTTTTGTTGACACAGGGTAGATGAATAAAACCTCCTGCCTTGCGTGCTTCGTTCACATAGATGCGGGTCTGGTAAAAGCCACCGAAATTGTTGATCACCGCTACGATAAATTCCAGCGGGTAATAGGTTTTCAGGTATAGACTCTGGTAACTTTCGATCGCATAAGACGCTGAATGGGCCTTTGAAAATGAATACCCGGCAAACGATTTGATCTGCCGCCAGACTTCTTTTGTAGTCTCTTCGGGGTAGCCCTTTTTTTTCGCATTGCTGAAAAATTTATCGACGATTTCCTGAACGTGTTTTTTTGTCCGGTGTTTTCCGGACATCATCCTGCGTAAGAGATCGGCGTCACCCAGATCAAGATCGGCATAATGGTAGCAAATCTTCAGCACATCCTCCTGGTAAACCATCACTCCGTAAGTTTCCTTCAACTGCTCCTCCAGCACAGGATGCAGGTACTTAAAAGCGTCGGGATTATTGTATCGGTATATGTATTCGCGCATCATGCCCGACTGGGCGACACCGGGTCGTATAATGGAGCTGGCCGCGACCAGTGTAACGTAATTGTCGCACCTCAGTTTCGTAAGCAGACCGCGCATGCCCGGTGATTCAATGTAAAAACAGCCGATCGTGCTTTTGGTTTTCAGCTGCTCATTTACTTTTTTATCTGTTTTAAATTTCTCCACCTGATGGATATCAATCTCTTCTCCCCGGTTCATTCGGATGATCTGAACCGCTTCCTGTATATGACCAATACCGCGCTGACTTAAAATATCAAGTTTATCAAAGTGTATTTCCTCAGCCGTATACATGTCAAACTGAGCTGTCGGAAAACCTTTGGGCGGAAGATCCAGCGCCACGTAACTGCTGAGTGGTTCTTCGGAAATCAAAATTCCTCCGGCATGTATACTTCTGACATTCGGGAACTCAGCAACTTTTTTATACTGGGATAAAATTTCACGGGCGATCTCATTTTGACAGATCTGCTCTGTCGGATTGGCAATGAGCGCATCAATCTCTGTCTTGGGCAATCCGTAAATTTTTCCCAGTTCACGGATCATCGATTTGTCATGAAAAGTCGACATGGCGCCCAGAAGCGCCGTGTGTTTCTGCCCGTATTTTTTAAAAATGTACTGAAAAACCGAATCCCGGTCTTTCCAACTGTAATCAATATCAAAATCGGGGGGGGATTTGCGTTTGGGATTCAGAAAACGCTCAAAGTACAGATCTAGTTCAATGGGGCAAACATCCGTAATGCGTAAACAATAGGCAACTACGCTGTTTGCACCCGAGCCTCTGCCAACGTGGTAAAATCCGTTCGACAAGGTGTGCTGAATCATATCCCAGGTAATTAAAAAGTATGAACAAAACCCCATGTTGCTGATGATCTCGAGTTCTTTCCGTATTCGCCTGATGGCCTCTTCGTTGTATTCCCCGTACCGGTACCTCATGCCTTCAAAGGCCAGCTTTTCCAGCAACAACATATCCTGATAGCGGTCGCCGGTAAAGGTTTTCTTGTTCTTGGGTGATTTTACATCCAGCTCAAATTTACAATCCTCCAGCAGCCGTTTGGTGTTCTCAATCAGCCTTGGAAAATCTTTGTAGGCATATAGCAAGGCTCCGTGTGAGATAAAATACTCATCGGCCTGCGCATGCTGATGAGGCTGAAGCCTGGAACGGAGCAGATTGTGATCAATGGCCCTTAACTGCTTGTGCATTTCAAAACCGGATTCATCGGCAAAGGTCACCGGATGATGGATCAGGTATTTTCTGTGATCGCTTTTGTCAAAGCGTATCCTGCTGAGCAGATGCTGACGGATCCCGATGTACTCATTTTCTTTTAAGTCGCTTACTTTTTTCCTCCCGTAGGGATAAACGACGTAGCAATGATCGAATGGGGCTTCTGCTGGATACGGAATTTTAGCCAGGTTGCAGTTGGTTAACAATTCGTTCAATTCCCTGAAACCGGCATTGTTTCTCGCAATGCCGGTGAAATGGGTCCGGTCTCCGTTTTTAAACTCGACCCCCAAGACCGGTTTTACACCCTTTTCCTGACAGATCCTCACATAATCCATGCAGCCCGAAGTGTTGTTGATATCCGTAAATGCTACGGTGGGATGATTTTTTTCTTTGACCAGATCAACCAGTTCTTCAATGGGTATAGTGCCGTACCGAAGACTATAATAAGAATGAGCGTTTAATACCATGAGCAATGATCTTAGCTACTCAAACATTAATCGCCTTCAGTACGGACTTATACCCAAATCGCATTCGCATTTTATCAATGGCGGCATACAGGTTGAGCATCGCGGGTGTATCCTCAAACATATTGATCTGCTCCTGACCATTAACCATATTGCTCAGCCGGACCCCGATCAGCCGGACAAGTATTCGCCTTGAATAATTCTTAGCAAACAATTCCAGTATCTTTTCCGTAATCGCATGATCCGAAGCGGTGTATGTTATTTTTGACTGAAACGTATGTGTCTGAAAATCGCTGTAACGTATTTTAAGCGTAACGCAGGAGGTCAGTCTTTTTTGCTTGCGCAGATCAAAGGTCAGCTGATCAACCATTGAAATCAGTATGCGTTTGAGTTCTTCCACGTCTGTTGTATCCTTGTCAAAAGTTGTTTCGGTACTCATCGATTTCTGTTCGGTATAGGGAACAACCGGTGAATTATCAATACCGTTTGCTTTCTTCCAGATGGATAGCCCGTTTTCTCCGAGTACACGCTGCATCACTTCTACGGGCATCTGCTGAATCGTATTCACTTTTTCAATACCCATGTTACGCAGCAGGCTGTAGGTTTTGTCGCCGATCATAGGTATTTTTTTTATGGATAAGGGAGCCAGGAAGGGTTTTTCCGTTCCGCCCAGGACATACAATTCACCGTTGGGCTTCGATTCACCCGTAGCGATTTTTGAAACCGTTTTATTGACCGATAAACCGAACGAGATCGGAAGGCCGGATTCCTTGATTATTTTCTTCCGCAACTCCTGGGTCCATTTTAAACTGCCGTAAAATTTATCCATCCCGGTGATGTCAATGTAATGTTCGTCAATGGACGCTTTTTCAACTGCCGGAGATGCGTCTTCAATAATGTCCGTCACCTTGCGCGAATACGCAGAATAGGATTCCATATCTCCTTTAATATAAAAACCATGAGGGCACAACTGCCTGGCCAGTCTGATCGGCATAGCCGAATGAACCCCGAACACTCTGGATTCATAGGAACAGCTTGCCACAACACCCCTGTCCGAGGTTCCCCCAACGATCACCGGCTTACCAATCAGGCTGCTGTCTTTCAAACGTTCCACACTGATGAAAAAACTGTCGAGGTCCAGGTGTACAATTTGGCGTTCCATAGGTGGGTTAAATCAATCTGATCTTGAGATTTTGAAATTACTTTAAATTGTAGTACATTGGTGCTAAATTTTGTAGCAATGTCGAAAATAGCCAAAAACATCCGCCACCTGAGAGCTCTGGAGAGCCTTTCCCAGGAACAACTCGCCGACGAACTGAAAATAACCCGGTCACGCCTGGGGTCGTATGAAGAAGGCCGAAGCGAACCGAGCATTGAGATGCTCATCAAACTCTCGAACTATTTTCACGTGGCCGTTGATGCCATGGTCAAGGTTGACCTGACCCGGACAAAACTCAATACCTTAATGGATATTGAAAACAACCGTACCCTGTTCCCCATCTATTTAGACCGCGAAGACAACGACCTGATCGAAGTTGTTCCGGCCAAAGCTGCAGCTGGCTACTTAAACGGTTATGCCGACCCCGAGTATTTCGACAGCCTGCCCAAAATGAACCTTCCCTTTATTCCTGTGGGCAAGCACCGTGCCTTCTCCATCAAAGGAGATTCCATGCCACCCCTGAAAGACGGCTCCTACGTAGTTGGAAAATACGTTGAGTCCTTAAAGGACATCAAAAGTGAGCGTACTTACGTACTACTAACCAGGCACGACGGCATCGTTTACAAACGCGTGTTCAACAACATCAAAAAGGATGGCACCCTTATCCTTCATTCCGACAACCCGGCTTACCAACCCTATTCCTTACAGCTGCATGATGTGCTAGAAGTCTGGGAATTCACCTGCTGCCTGAATTTATCAGACAGCAGACCCGACGAACTCAACATGAACAGCATTATGAATATGCTCAGAAGCATGAAAGTCGAGCTGGCCAGTATTAAAAAATAAAGGGATCCGTTGTTTGCCATCGTTGACATCGAAACCACCGGAGGTTCGGGCAGCAATAGCCGGATCACCGAAATTGCCGTCATCATTCACGATGGATTGAGTGTCGTGGAAAAATTCAGCACACTCATTAATCCGGAAATGAAAATCCCCTATTACATCAGCAGGCTGACCGGCATTACCGATCAGATGGTTACAGGAGCACCGAAATTTTACGAGATCGCTAAAAAGCTGATTGAGCTGATGCGGGATAAAATTTTTATCGCGCACAACGTGGGATTTGATTATGGGTTTATCCGGCAGGAATACAAAAGCCTGGGCTATGACTTTAACCTTGCAAAAATCTGCACAGTACAGTTAAGCCGTAAGCTGTTACCGGGTAAACGTTCCTACAGCCTGGGTAAATTGTGTGATGAATTAAACATCCCCAACAACGCCCGTCACCGGGCCGAAGGCGATGCCCTGGCTACAACAGCACTTTTCGAACTGCTGCTGAAAGTAAAAAACGGGCATCCTCAGTATAAAACATTCGCAGTCGAGCAACTTACACGCAACATATCCTTTAAGGCCGGCAACGCACTCATCGCTAAACTTCCCGAGGAAACGGGTGTATATTATTTTTACGATGCCCAGGGAACCCTAATTTACATCGGAAAAAGCAAAAACATCCGGCAACGGGCCCTCTCCCATTTTCGCAACAGCAGCAGTAAAAAAAGCGTGAATCTGATGAACAGCATAGCGGAAACCGACTGCAAGGTTACCGGAAGCGAACTGGTGGCACTGCTTCTCGAATCGCACGAAATCAAAACACACAAACCCCTGTTCAACCGCGCAAAAAGAAGATCAACCTTCAGCCACGGCATAGAAGTATTTGAGGATCTGCACGGCTACAAAAATTTCAGATTGGTTAAAAATACAGCACAGTCGAATCCCATCGTATCTTTTACCACGCAGGAAGGCGCAAAACAATATCTACACGATTTGCTGACGGAGTTTACCCTTTGCCAGAAGCTATGTGGGTTATACGCCAGCGAGGGCAGCTGCTTTAACTACCAGCTGAAAGCCTGCAACGGAGCCTGCATACAGGACGAAACGGCAGACGTTTACAACAAGCGCGCGCAAAAAGCGATCGCTGCTTCAGGACTTAATAACAAATCCTTTTTCATCATTGATACCGGCCGAAAACCCGAAGAAAGTGCGCTGGTATATGTGGAGAACGGAAAATACAGGGGCTTCGGTTATATCGACAACACCGAAAGCATTTCAGATCCAGAATTGCTGAAAAACTACATCACAGCCTACCCCGACAACAGAGATGCCCAACAGTTGATTAAGTATTTTGTGGGGCAAAAACGTGGGAGAATTGTACATTTCTGACATTTTATCCTTCATTTTTTAGTGTTCACCGAAGAATTCCACTTGCTACCGGCATGGGACGACTCTCCGGATTTAAGGACTGAATATTGGTCATATCTTGTATGTAACAGTATCCCGCACC
>Ga0207063_1097_pt1 | contig 18851 bp, 14 predicted proteins | sample Alteio_BWMinCont_29_FD_153462 | JGI IMG/M metagenome (GOLD analysis project Ga0207063, IMG submission 153462) | Enriched cells from forest soil in Barre Woods Harvard Forest LTER site, Petersham, Massachusetts, United States -... | ecosystem: Environmental > Terrestrial > Soil > Temperate forest >...
GTCTCCCGCGACGGTCGAGACACCGACGAGTTGGCCCTGATTGTTGAGGTCCGTCGGCACGGTACAAGTCCCCCCTAAGCCGCCCACGTCCACCATCCCGTGGGCGCGATCCCAAAGGAATCCGCCGGTCGTTACGCCATAACAGACACCCGGGGCGGCGCTGGTGTAGGAGTCCCCAATAATCTGCCCGCGCTCATTGATCGCGGTGGCTTCTGCATTCGTACCGGTGCCAAGTGTTCCCAGGTCCTGCATTCCATTTGTCTGATCCCAAACAAAGGCCCGTAGCTGATAGCCATAGCCGACCCCAGCCCACAGGTTCGGGTTGTAGTTCAGAAGAGAATTAGCGTCCGAAATGAGATTGCTGGCTATTCCGGCCACTTCGCCACGGTTGTTCACAGAAACGGCAGCACCTTGGTATCCTCCGCCAGGTAGTGTCCCGAGGTTAGTGATCTTGCCGTCACGCCACACGACCGGACTTATCTCCGGCAAGCCAGGTATGGAGGGATCGATTTGCCCATTCTCGGAAAGCCCCGCAACGATGCCGTTGGAACTGATCCAAGCCGAACCGCTGTTGACGTTGTCGAGAAGCGACCCAAGCTCCGTGAGAACGCCGTACTGCCACAAGTAAGCCTTGGTCACATTTCCATTGGACCACCAATACATTGGGTTGAATGGGTCCGGTATCAAGGTATCGGCGGCGCCGCCGCTGACGGTTCCGCGAGCGTTCAGCACCGCGATGTTGTTAGTGTTATCGAAGAAATTTACGCCCGGGCCACCCAATGTTGGGATCTGCGCGAGCTGGTAGTGATGATGCTTCGCCGGCTGGGCCTGGACATCCTGCGCGTTCGTCGCAGCCGTTATTGTCAGGACTGTCAGTACCGCTATCGAACAGCACATTAATTTGGCGGATTTCATGTTCTTTCTCCTGTCTAGTTGAGTTTGTCCGGACAACTGCCCACGACTAGTGACAAAGGCCGAAATATCGATTGCAATAGTCATCTCGATCGAACGGATTTCCTTGTACCTGTATCTGGTTGAGGTTTGTCGGATACAGTCCGAATGGGGGATTTGCATCGGAGACCAGCCCCGTGCCCTCGGAAACATCGCCTCCGATGAGGTGAAAGTAAAAGTGATCATCCTCCACCAGCACCGGGGAAAGTTGTATGCCTTCGAGATTCAACCGGCCCCTTGGGTCGAGCCCTGCGAATAGAGTGAGCTCGTAGCGGAATTGTGAATCCGTCAGCCCGGCGGCTCCCGGGATGTTGGCCTTGAGATAGCTATAAGTATTCGAGTCGTCTGCCGTGCCTCCGCCAGTCGGCGGATTGTCCCCGCCGAGGGCCCGGAGCGCCGCCGTCAAGGTCTGATTCAAGTAGGCAAAAGTTTCAGAGCCTTTCGGTAGCGCCGGGTTTGTTGTGTCAATCGCTTTGGAGAAATTGGCGCACGTACTGCTGATCACCTCATAATTGCCTGGTTTGAGGGCCGCCATGACCTTCACCTCACCGGACCGTGGCTCACCATTGACGAGCACCAGGCGCACGTCTTCCTCAGTCGCGTCAATCAAAGAGCGATACGGCGAGTCAGGGATTCCTTTGGCGGAGGCACGATCAGGCTTGCTGATAACGATCAAGTCCGCGAACTTACCTGCCTCGACAGAGCCGACGTACTGATTCCAGCGGAGAGTTTGTGCGGGATTATTTGTGACCATCTGCACGAGCACTTTATCCAACGCGATCTCGGCATCCCTGCGCGCATCGCCTGTCTTGCCGTCAACGCTCAAAGAGGGCACCAGGTTGCGGTCAAAGCCCAGCAATCGCGGATCACGCAGAGCGATGTCGGCGATCTTCAACTCATCCAGAAGATTTCGCGAGCCGCTGGGACTCCAGTCAGTGCCGAGCGAGATGGTGACGCCTTCTTTCAGAGCCTGGTAGATGAGTGCCGTCTGGCCGTAGAGAAGCAGATTCGAAAGAGGGGACCAGACCAGCTTGGCCCCCAAGCCATCTCCGCTATGGTCCAAGCGAATACTAGGGGCGGCTCGCATGGCCGCAAAGTCGCCTTCCTCAAGACCGTTGCCCTGAACAATTACAGTCATGTCCGTAAGCAATCCCATCGATTGGAGACTCGTGAACTCTGCGCGGGAGGAAATGGTGTCGCCAGCGCGGCGCTGATTGTCACGCACGCCCTCTGCGAGATGCGTCAGCCAAGCGTCCACCTGGCCGTTTTGCATTCCGGTGATGAGAGCTGCGAGATCGCTTGAAGAGAGCTGATCGATGGACGGGACCCGCGAGAAAACCGCCTGCCGTCCAAAGTTTGCGCTCTGCACGTTGCGGATCATCAGGTTGTCGGTCGCTTGATCCGGCAATCCATCCTGGAACGAAGTTTCTCCTCCCAACATTGCCTTCACTTCCGAGTACTTAACCACTTCGGAGAGCAATCCAAGGCCAAGGCTGGAGTTCAGTAAGAGTTGAGGAGTGTCGACGAGGCGGCGATATTCAGGAGGGGAAGTGTTGGGAACATTGTTCCATTGATAGCGGTTGGCATACGGTTCGGTCCCCAGTGGGCGGCCCAGAGTGCCTTGCACATCTGAAGACGGCGCGGGCCAAGGATCGAGAACGTCATACGTGGGGTGATTATGTAAGTTGATAAGACCAGGAAAAATCAATGCCTCTGGTCCAAGATCCACTTCGATTGCATTCCCGAGCGGAACTCCCGGTGGTGCCTGCCGTCCTTGCCAAATTGCGACGATCGCGCCATTGCGCACCAGAATCGAGCGATCATGGAGAATGGTCCCAATGGAATCCATGGTAACGATCGTCCCACGCAGCACTATTCCGGTGGCTGGATCAAACGCTTTTTGGGCGTTCGCAGGCGTGCAGAAAAATGCGCCGACTAACACGAAGAACCAAGCGAGCCGAACATTGCATCTCCAAGACACTTGATGGTCGTGGCTGCGGTATTCCATATGAGTCACCTCTCTTGAGTTCCTTCTCAATGCGGCCCTTGTTTTGCAAAATGGCGCCGTACGAGGCCCGGCGAATCGTCGCGACATTCGGCATTGCGGGGAATACCCTCACGTACTAGAATTGCGCCCGGGCGGGCTCCGGATCGCATTTCCGTTGATTCCCCACTCGCGCCGCACGATAGCGCAGTTGCGGTTTCGACGTCCTTCCAAAGTTCTGGCAAATTTCTGGCAGACCGCATCACGTTGCAAACCATGCACTTCTACGCCTTCGGTCCGTTTCGTTTGGATTCCGAGAAGCGCGTACTAGTGCGCGACGGCCAACCAGTTGCCCTGACTCCGAAGACGCTGGAGATCTTGGTGCTGCTGGTTGAGAAGGCCGGACACTTGGTGGGCAAGGATGAACTGATCAAGCGCGTCTGGCCCGATGCGTTTGTCGAGGAAGGCAACCTCAACAAGAACATCTTTTTCTTGCGCAAGGCGCTGGGAGAATGGGACGGCGGTCGAGCATATGTGGAAACGGTTCCCAAACGCGGTTATCGTTTTGTCGCGCCCGTTAGTGAGGTTACTCACGCTGAGAGTGCCGCCAGCCAGCCGCCTACGCCGACTATAAATCTGATCGGCAAACGGGTGTCTCACTACCGCGTCCTCGACATCCTCGGTGGTGGCGGCATGGGCGTGGTTTACAGGGCGGAGGACTTGAAGTTAGGCCGCCGGGTCGCGATGAAGTTCCTTCCCGAGGAAATGGGGGGAGATTCTCTGACCCTACTGCGTTTTGAGCGCGAGGCTCGCACCGCCTCGTCACTCAATCACTCCAACATATGCACGATCTACGAATTCGGAGAACATGGGGGGCAGCCCTTCCTCGTCATGGAATTGCTCGAGGGTGAGACTCTCCGGGAGTTGATCTCTGGCACCTCAGTCTCACGTGGCTCAGATACACCGGGCTTGCCACTGCAAAAGCTCTTCGACATTGCGGTTCAAGTTGCCGAAGGATTGAACGGGGCCCATCAGAAGGGGATCATCCATCGCGACATCAAGCCGGTCAATATCTTCATAACCAAGGAAGGCGTCGCCAAAATCCTGGACTTCGGTTTGGCGAAACGGGCAACGGTTGCGGCCGGAATCGAAACAGAAGAACTGCGCGAGGATAACGCTGCCGGTCTAAAGACTGATCCTGGGATCAAAATCGAGCACAGCCTCACCAACGCCGGACTTGCCGTGGGCACCGCAGGCTACATGTCTCCGAGCAGGCATTGGGAAGAAAATTAGATTCACGCACAGATATTTTTAGCTTTGGCCTCGTGCTCTACGAAATGGCAACGGGCAACCGGGCCTTCGCAGGCGATTCGTTGGCTGAGGTCCGTGATGCCATCCTCAGCCGCGATCCTGTTGCAGTACATCAGCTGAAGCCCAACCTTCCCGTGGAGTTCGAAAATATTATCTCCAAGGCGATAGAAAAGAAGCTCGAGCTGCGCTATCAGCTTGCTTCAGAAGTCTGCGCTGACTTGAAGAACGTGAAACGGAATTTGGACTCTCGGAGCGCCGTGCTCACTCCCACCTTTCCGGCCGGAGCGAGCGCTGTACGACAGCACACGAGAAATTGGCTTAAGATGTGGGCTCTGGCTTGCATCTTCGTCTTGTCGTGGGTCGCTGGCGGGTTCTATTGGTATAAGCGTACTTCACGCACAGCGCCCGTGCTCAAAGTGAGACAACTGACGCACAACTCTCCTGCAAACAGCGTTGGCAGTGGCGCAATTTCACCAGACGGAAAGTACTTGGCCTACTCCGATCTCACAGGATTACACGTCGAATCGCTTGCAACCGGCGAAACGCTGGACGTTCCACAACCACAAGAACTGAGGCACACGCCAGTGACGTGGACCATCCTTGCTGGGTGGTTGCCCGATAGTAGCGGGTTTGTCGCCAACGGGTACACGGGTGCGTCCCAACCCCGTTACAACGGGCGCGACACGGGGATCTGGGCCGTTAGCTTGAGGGGAGAAACGCACAAATTGCGCGACGACTCCATAGCATTCTCAATCTCGCCAGACGGTCTCTGGATCGCTTTTGGTAGTAATGCGGGCGAACTTTATGACCGTGAGGTTTGGCTGATGAAACCCGATGGCGGGGAGCCACACAAGATCTACGATGCCGAGCCGAATACCTTGATAACGTTAGCGAGGTGGTCGCCGGACGGACAACGAATCGCCTACCTGAAGCTGGATAACTCCGGCACAGCTATTTCGATCGAGAGTCGAGATCTTCGCCGTCGCTCTGCAACAGAAGTCCTTCGGGCTTCCCCTGTGGGTGTGTTGACAGGCTTTTTGTGGTTGCCCGATGGACAGATTGGGTACAGTGTAGCGAAAGATCGAAGTTTTAGGACATGCGACCACTGGAAGATACGCGTCGATTTGAACACCAGCCAGCCAATCGGAAGTCCGAACCCCGTGGCGAATTGGTTCCCTGGGTGCCCAGCCTATGTGAGCGTTACGGCGGATGGTAAGCATTTCGCGTTTGTGCGCGGTATAGACCAGTACACCATCTATACCGCGGACCTGGAAGCGAACGGAACGCGCGTCAGTTCACCCAGGCCTCTGACTCTCAGTGAGGGTCGGAATATTCCTAGCGGGTGGACATCTGAGAACAAGACGGTCGTTTTCATTTCTGATCGAAACGGGCCAATGGAAATTTTCCGACAGCCTGTGGATGCGGAGGTTGCTCAACGGATCTTTACGGGGCAAGCTATTACAGGGGCTGCCCGACTGTCGCCCGACGGCACCGAGATTCTGTACGTAGCGGCCGATCGAAGTGAACAAAGACTGATGCGCATCCACGTCGTGGGTGGCGCTCCGCAGGAAATCATGTCGGGCCACTTTGTTGACGGGAGTGCCCGGTGTGCACGGCTCCCGGCGACCGCGTGCGTGATCGCTGAAGAGAGTCCCGATCGCAAACATCTCATCTTTACTTCCATTGACTCGTTGAGCAGGCGGGGTCCCGAGCTCAGCAGATTTGACACCGACCCCGTTCGCGTACTCGACTCCCATTGGGCCCTGTCTCCCGATGGTGCACGGCTTGCCGTGCTGAACTCCTCGCAGGCGAAGATTCACATCCTTTCTCTAACAGGGCAGCCGCCCAGCGAGATTGCCCTGGATGGTTGGCCTAGCCTCGGCTACGTGAGTTGGACTTCAGACGGAAAAAGTCTGGTCGTCGGGAGCCATAAGAATCACGATGCAGCCCTACTGAACGTGGACCTTGAGGGGAAGATAAATCTGTTGTGGGAACAACATGGAGCGTTCGGGGTATCTGGCGTTCCTTCCCCAGACGGACGGCATATTGCGATTTGGCTGTGGACGACGAATAATAATATTTGGATGGCGGATAATCCGTAGATTCTCTCTGATCGACGCTCGGACTGCGGATCCAATTGAGACAACCGAACTTCCCGCAGTGTAAGATCCTGCGACGTCAAACGTCCCCGTAGCGTGGCATCGCTCTGTCTGCCGACGATGGAGAGGAGGTGGCTAGCGACGGCACGCGCCGGCCACGATCCTCAGCGCCATTGGCGTGGGAGCAACTAGCGTTCGCTAGTCGGCACGGAGGGCCTTGACCGGATCTATAAGCGCGGCGCGATGCGCCGGACGTAACGCTGTAAGCACTCCGACGCTGACAAGGACACATATGGCAAGCAGCATAGGCCAGAAGTTTAGCGTTCCCGTGCCGAATAGAAGGTTTCTCGCGACAAAACCCAAGGCTTCCGTAAAAACCAACCCGGGTACGATTCCGGCGATAAGGATTCCCATGGTCTGGCGCAAAACCAGCGTGTATACATCGCCGCGAGTTGCTCCTATTGCGATGCGGATTCCGATCTCCGATGTCCGGCGCGTGACGTTAAACGAAAGCAGTCCGTAAAAACCCAATGCTGCGAGCGCCAGAGCCAGGAGTCCAAAGGCACCGGTGAGCCGCGCCAGAAGTGTCTCTTTGAAGAGGCCGTCTTCGTACTCGGCATTCAAGGGCACGATGTCGGTTATCGGAAGGTGGGGATCGACAGAAAGTAAGGTCTGACGGATCGGCGAGTACAGGACGCCAAGGTGTCCGCTGGCCCGAACCTCGACGGTGCCTGCGGGCCTTGGCCGCTGATCGATGGAAAAATAGGCGACTGGTGGCGGAAGAGACCGCAAATCGTCGACTCGTGCATCGCCAGCCTCTCCAACGACAAGGTAGTCTGCATCGTGGGGTGCAGTTTCATAACCGATGCGGTGTCCGATCGGGCTTTCAGTTCCGAAAAGCTTGCGCGCAAAAGTATGGCTGAGGATGGCCACCGGTTGAGAAGTTGGCAGGTCTCGTTCATCAAAGTCCCGGCCCTGCAAGATGGGAATGCCCAAAGTATGGAAGTAGTTTGCCCCAACACGATTTTCTTCCCCGTGCATCAGCTTCTCGGAGATTTCTGGATGGCCAGAGACATGGATGGCAGTGTTCCAGATGCACCCAGGAATAGCGCACATTTGGACCGCGGCGTCTTTGACACCGGGAAGTTCCTTCAGCCGCGCAATCATGCGTCCGTACAAAGCCGGAAGATCATTCTCATTGTAGGCAGCGTTTGTGAAGTCTAGATGAATCGAAATGAGATGCTCACGATCCAGCCCTGCATTGACGTGGCTCAGATTGACGAGAGTCTGCGCAAACAGTGCGGCCATGCCCAGGAGCAGGAGAGAAAAGCTAACTTGCCCGGCCAATAACAGGCTGGACCACTTACGGGCCGTCCTGCTGTGCGGAGAGGACGAATTCGCTCTCGATTTCATGCTATCGGTAAGATTGTTTCGAGTGATCTGCCATGCGGGCAAAAAACTAAAGCCGGTCAGAGCAACAAGCAAAAGAGCGCCGCCAAAGGCAAATGCCTCCCATCCAACGTGCAGGTCCAAAGGGATGGTTGGCCCACTACCCGACGCCCACTGCAAAAGAAGGGAGCTGGCGGCGCGACCGATGACGAGAGCGAGAATAGCTCCGATGACTGCCAGCAACAAATCCTCAACCAACAACTGCCTTAAAAGTCGCCATCGACTCGCACCTAGTGAGGCGCGCACAGTGAGTTCCCGTTGACGGCTCAGCAAGCGAGCCAGTTGGAGATTCGCAAGATTTACGCAACCAACCAGTAGTACGAGCCCGGCCATCGCCATTAAGATGATAAGTGATTCCGAATAGTCTTCTCTCAGCGTGCCTTCGCCGGATGCCGCGGAGATAAGTTGCACACGCCTCCGCAGAATTTGCTCCTGCTCGCGGTGGTCTCTCGATGCGCTAGCAAGTAACGTTAGATCAGGCTCCAGGACTTCGGTCCAATGCGCGATGGCTGATGACTGTGCTGCGTCTGGGACGCGGGCCAAAACCCAAAGCCAGAAAACGCTCGCCTGATTCATGTACGGTGCTCTAATGTCCGCCCCGCTGCCAGGTCCCAACGAATCAAACCAGGAATGAAACCGTCCTGTGGCTTGTGCCTCGATAGGCAACCAAATATCCGGGGCTTGGCCTGCCACGACACCTGAAAAGCGATCGGGCGCAATCCCGACGATGACGACCGGGACGCCGTTTAGTACGGCTTGTTTCCCTATGACGGAGGGACCAGCGCCGAACGACTGCTTCCAGAAGCCGTAACGGAGAACAACTGGCTGCTCGTCCTGTCCGAGTTCCTCGTCCCTCCTGAAAAAGAACCTGCCGCTTGCGGGCGAGATACCAAGCACGTCGAAGAAATTGTCCGAAACCATCTGAACGCTAACTCGCTCTGGCGAACGACCACTTGGCTGCAAGACTCCCTCAGAAATACCTGATCGGGCAATCACAGGGGCGACATCCGCCGTCGCTTGTCGAAGGTGTTGATACGCCGGATAAGAGAAAAACCATTGTCCATCGAACGGAGATTTCACCGCGTGGAGGGAATAGAGTTGGCTAGGTTTCGTGACGGGCAGTCGCGCAAAGAGCGCTTCGTGTAGCAGCTGAAAGATGGCGAGATTCGCGCCAATGCCGAGAGCCAGAGTCAGAACTACCGTTAGAGCAAACCCCGGCGCTCTCCGCAGTTGGCGCACGGCATATGGTAAGTCTTGCGACAAAGTCATGTGCCTTTCCCTTGGACTGCCTGTTAGGCATTATTGTAGCGGAGAGCACGGCTCTAGAGGTGCCATCGTTGAGAGTTGTTTTTCTGTACTGAATTCAGCAGTTTCGGATGGCAAGCCACTCAGCCAGTCGAACATCCTGCGGCGCTGGCTACATCCTATTCAATTGGAAATGCCCGGAGATTGGCCGTACAACGACCGGCGCTCACGCCTTCCGTCGATTCCGCGACACCTACTTAAAGAACTACACGTCTACGCCTCCGGGCATCATCAATTTCTGGTTGGGGTGGGCCGGAGAAGGCATGTCGGACCTCTACGATAAAATCCGGCATGACGCGAAATCCTGCTCCTCTTGACAATCAGTAGGAGAGGTGTACTCTTCCTCCTGAACCTCAGGGGGAATGCGTCTATGCCGGCGGACAAGCCGAGTGATCTCGTTTAAGGCAGTTTGGACATGCCCACTCTGACAACGCCGGCGCTGAAACCCATGCACGGATATGGGATCGCCGTCCGGCTCGAACAGATGAGCAAGAACGTTTTCCGGCTCAATGCAGGTTCGCTGTTTGCCGCCTTTCAGCGCCTGCAACGAGCGGGGCTGATCAGAGGCGAATGGAAAGCCACCGAGAATAGCCGGCGCGCAAAGTATTACGCCCTAACAGACCAGGGACGAAAGAGGCTCAACAGCGAAACAAGAGAATGGGGAAGGCAAGTGGCGGCAATCGCCAGAATCTTGCAGGCGTCGTAGGGAGGTTCCATGTCATTGCTGCGAAGCATAGGGGGCGGGCTCCGATCGTTGTTTCGAAAGGAGCAAGTCAGCCGGGAGCTGGACGAAGAATTAAACGGCTTCTTGGAGCTGGCCGCCGAAGAAAAGATGAAGCAGGGGATGCGCCGGAAGGAAGCGCTCCGCGCGGTCCGGCTTGAGCAGGGCACTCTCGAACTTACGAGGGAAGTCGTCCGCTCTGCCGGCTGGGAATCCTTTGTTGAAACGTGTTGGCAGGACTTACGTTTCGCCGCCCGCATGCTACGCAAAAGCCTCGGCTTCACGCTCGTCGCGATGCTCACCCTCGCTCTTGGCATCGGTGGAAACACCGCGGTCTTCAGCGTCATGAACACCGTTCTCCTTCGTTACCTTCCTCTGCCCAACCCTCAGCAACTCGTATTCTTGCGCCTTCCCAATGCGACGCCCGACGGCGTGAGCACCACCGGTGACGGCGACAGGTCCTTCTCCTACCCGGTGTTTGAAGCGCTTCGCAAAGAGCACGCCGTTTTTTCTGACTTGATGGCCTATATGCCTTTAGCCGTTGACAAAGTGGCCGTGCGCATCGGTGAGGATCCCGAAGAAGCGGAAGCCGACATGGTCAGCGGCAACTTCTTTTCCGGGCTCGGCGTTTCCTTTACGCGCGGCCGCGGGTTCGCGCTCGAGGACGAGACCGCGCACGCCAGCGTCCTCGTTCTCAGCTATTCCTACTGGACCACGCGCTTCGGCCGCAGTCCCTCCGCCATCGGCCAAACCATTTACGTAAAAGGCGTTCCATTCACCGTGATCGGCGTGACCGCTCAGGGCTTCTATGGCGTCGAGCCTGCCTCTTCCACCGATTTCTGGATTCCGCTTCAGAATCGCTTCGAGCTCACTGCATGGGGCGAGGAGCCCTCGCTGGACACTTTCTATGGCGCTCCGAAGTGGTGGTGCATTCAGCTGATCGGCCGTCTCGTTCCGGGTGTCACGGAATCTCAGGCGCTGGCGAAGTTAGATCCCGTCTTTCAAAGCGCCGCGCTTATCGGTCTGGGCACTCCCGATCCAAAAGCGAAGAAAAACATTTTGGCCTTCAGTTCCACGCAGGGAATTCAAGGTCTGCGCGACGACTATCAAAAGCCCCTCCAGATTCTCTTGGCCATGGTCGGACTCGTTCTTGCAATTGCTTGTGCCAACGTGTCGATGCTCGTCGTCGCCCGCAATTCCACTCGCGCCCGCGAATTTTCGGTGCGCATGGCTCTTGGCGCTGGCCGCGGCCGTCTTTTGCGGCAGACGCTGACGGAGAGCATCCTCCTAGTCGCCGCTGGGGCGGCCTTCGGTTGGCTGTTTGCGATTTCCGGCAGTCAGGCACTCGCCGCCTGGTCAGGCATGGAAATTCCGTTCGTGCTTGATTCGCGCGTTTTGCTCTTCACTTTGGCAATCTCGATCAGCTGCGCCATTATCTTCGGGCTGGCCCCGCTTCGGAGGGCTGTCAGCGTCCCCGTCGGAGTTACACTCAAGATCTCCAATGCCACCGCCTATCGCGACCAGAGGAGCTCCTGGTCAGGAAAAGTTGTCGTCGCCTCGCAGATGGCCTTATGCCTTATCTTGCTGGTTGGCTCGGGACTGCTCGTGCGTTCTCTACGCAACTATCAGACCTTGTCTTTGGGGCTTCGCGTGGATGGGCTTCTCGTGTTCGGCACGGATCCCTTCTCAGTGCACAGCGACGAGGAAAAGGAGCATTTTTATCAAAATCTGCTTGCCCGCTTGCGTGAAGCTCCCGGAGTTGAGTCCGCTACGCTCGTCTCGCACCGCCTAGGTTCCGGCTGGGGCTGGAATAGCGTTTGGACCATCGACGGCGTGGAGCCTCAAGGGCCTTTTTCTGAAATCGGCATGAGCGCGAACCACGTCGGCCCCAACTTCTGCCACACTCTCGGCATCCCCATTCTCCGCGGCCGCGACGTTACAGACGCCGACACGCGGTCCGCGCCCAAAGTGGTTCTCGTCAACGAAACCTTCTCAAATCGCTTCTTCCCCAAGGGAGATGCGCTGGGCCATTCGGTCGGAAAAAACAAACCAGAAAACAACTTCACCGTCGTCGGCGTCATCGGCGACAGCAAGTATAAGCGTGTCGACGAAAAATCGAAGCCCACTCTCTACTTCCCGTTCGCGCAAAACACTTCGATCCCCAACATGCAAGTCGAGTTGCGCACCCACGGCAATCCCGAAGCTCTCATCCCCAGCGTCCATGCTGTTCTCCACGGCCTCGATCCCAATCTTCCCATACAGAAGCCCATGACCCAGCGCGCCCAATTCGACGAGTCTTACTCGCAGGCCCGCCTCTTTGCCCGTCTCTCCATTTTTTTTGGCGTCATCGCCGTGTTGCTGGTCGCCACTGGCCTGTACGGCACGCTCGCCTATCGCGTCGACCGCCGCACTTCGGAAATCGGCGTCCGCATGGCGCTCGGCGCACAGCACGGGCAAGTGCTGTGGTTGATTTTGCGTGAAAGTCTGCTGGTCAGCGGGGCCGCCATTCTCGCTGGCGTTCCCGTTGCCATTGCTGGCGCACGCCTCATGCGCTCCATGCTCTTTGGCGTCCAGCCCGGCGATATGATCTCGTTTCTGCTCGCTTTGTTCGGCGTAATTCTTGTTGCGCTCGCGGCTTCAATCATCCCCGCGCGCCGTGCGATGCGTGTCGATCCTATGGTCGCTTTGCGCTACGAGTAGGAGCTACGTATGCCCTTCTTACGGAACATTACAAGCGGCCTCCGGTCATTGTTCCGAAAGGGGCAGGTCGACCGAGAGTTAGATGAGGAGCTCCGCGCCTACCAGGAGATGGCCGCCGAAGAAAAGATGAAGCAGGGGATGAGCCACAAGGAAGCGTTGCGAGCCGTCCGGTTGGAGCAGGGGAGTCTCGAAGTTACGAAGGAAGTCGTGCGCTCTGCCGGCTGGGAAATGTTTGTAGAGACGCTGTGGCAGGATTTGCACTTCGCTACCCGCATGCTCTGCAAGTCTCCCGGTTTCACAGCGATCACAGTAGTGACCCTGGCCCTCGGCATCGGCGCCAACACCGCGATGTTCAGTGTGGTTCAAGGCGTCTTGCTGGCTCCGCTGCAATATTTCCATCCGGATCGTCTGGTAATGGTGTGGGAGAACAATCTGCGCTTTCCGCGAACGTGGGTTTCGTATCCTAACTATCGAGATTGGCAACGCGGTGCTCGCTCATTGCAGCAAATGGCCGCGTTCAGGGTCGCCATCATCAGCAATCGTTTGTGGAGAAATCGGTTCGACGGCAGCCATGAGGCGCTGGGCAAGTCACTAACCCTGGAGGGAGTGGATTACACCATCGTCGGAGTCACCCCGCTAGGATTTCGTCTAATGGAAGACGTGCCGGAAGACGGTGCCGACGTTTACACACCGCTGGGCCGGAGCGATCCTCTAATCCTCAACGATCGCGCAGGCCACAATGGAATCTGCTCCTTAGCCCGCCTGGGACCTGGGGTGACGTTGGCACAGGCTCAAGCGGAGATCAGTACGATACAGAATGGCATGGACCAGCTCTATCCCGATGCCAATCGGGATCTGGGAATTTACATCGAGCCCCTCAAGCAGTTTGTCGTAGGGGACGCCGCCAAAATGCTTCTGCTGTTGTTCCAACCATCGTCCCAACTTCGTACCAACAATCGGGCGATTATCTGCAAAATCGGCGGCCATGCCGAAAGTCGATTTCCGCGAAGAAGTCGTAAACGTCGCTCTTGAGAAATGGTTGCGTTCCGAAAGACCCAACGTTGGGCGCATCATTGGCAGTATCGCCTCAGCTGCGGCAGCTGTGGCGATCGGAGCCCACTCTGGCTTGCCGCCACTGCTTTCAGTACCGTTGGTGGGTGCGGCCTCCTTCGTGGGGACGCGCCTACTCGGCAAGGCAGCCGAATCGGCAAGTGGAATTACTTCCCGGTAGCCCGTTCTCCACCAGAAACCCGCCCAAGGCCTATCGATGCCGAAAGGGGACCTTGAAAACCGTAGCTGAAACGCGCAGGATTATCCCGTTTACTACGCCTTCCTAGGGGCGGGCGGACCGAGTCCCCAAAATGGCAGTCGGCAGAGCACGCACATGACCTCGCGACTGCCCTAGAGATTATCGGGTGGTCGCCCGTCACGGCGTGATTGTGCTTTTTGTGCGTAAGTTCTCCTTCGGAACTAAGTCATGCGCAACAATCGGGCATTCCAAATTCTCGCAGTGTTCATCGCATTGGTATCAGCGGTGCTGGGTGGCTGCAAAAAATCCACGAATTGGACCGATACATCTTCGCACAAGAGCGGCTTCGTCATCGCAAATGGCGTTCGCCTCCACTACCTGGATTGGGGTGGTTCAGGTCCGGTGCTCATTCTCATCCACGGTTACGGTGACAATCCGCATGTGTTCGACGATCTCGCTCCAGCCTTCACCGACCACTACCGGGTGCTCGCTTACGCTCGGCGGGGCCATGACCAGTCCGATGCGAAGGGGCCGTACGACACCGCTACACTGACAGAAGACCTTCGAGGCCTGATGGATGGACTGGGCATCTCCAAAGCTAATCTTGCGGGGTGGTCCATGGGTGGAGACGAGATCACTGCGATGGCGGGTATTCATCCGGAACGAGTCGACCGCATTGTATACCTCGACGGCGCTTACGATTGGGCTGACCCTGCCTTTGTCGCGGCATTTAAAGCGATCCCTCCGATCTACATGGAATCACCGCCCAGCGCCATGAGATCGCTCGATGCCTACCGAATGTACCAAAGGACGCTGTGGTTCCCCGGCGTGAGCGACCCAAGCCGATTCGAAGCCTACATTCGAGACTCGGTAGTTGTCCAGCCCGACGGGACCGTACGGCCGAGGATGAGTGACAGCGCCGCGGAGGCGCTCGCCACCACCCTGCTCACAGACCATCGGGACTACACCAAGGTCCGCTTGCCTGCCCTCGCGATCTATGCCGCGTCAATGGCAGATATTCGCAACGGGAACTCCTCCCAGCTTGCGCAGAACCTCGCCTGGGAACAGAAATATATGGCCCCATTCCGAGCTGCATCCAGTGAACGCGTCCGCCGGGAGCTGCCCAACGTCGAGATTGTGAACGTCCCTGGCACTCACATGGATTTCGTGTTCACATCCCGTGACCAAGTTGTGGGAGCCATGCTGCGGTTCCTCAGCGAGTCTGCAGCCTAGAAATAGATCAGGTCTCGCTTTTCTGCGAACTACGACACCTGCTCCGCAGCAGAAGACTCGATCCGATCTGGCGCGCTTGCGTTACCGGGTCTCGTGGCGTGATCGGGGAAAAGGATGGGTGAGATGTTCAACTGGGCATTACACAAGGGAAGACTTCTGATGGCTCTGTCGTGTGTGGTCGGCCGGTCTGGTTTCCTGGCCGCCGCCGCGCCGCCAGCATCAGCGCAGTTCAAAGCATGGGTCATGGCCAAGCTCCCCGAGATACCTTGGGGTATGGGAGTTGATTCGAAGGGCAACATCTACACATCTCTTCCTCGAATCGGCGAAGTTGTGGTGCTAAAGGATGACGGCACCTACGATCACATCGCCTGGGTGCCTTCGAAGGAAGAAAGCGGAAAGGATGGCATTGGCTTAGCAGGACTCGATAAGGCGGACAACATTTACGTCTTTGACAAGGCTCATTCGAGATATGAAGGGGAGGATTCGACGAATCCCTTCCATCCGGCGTGCCGGGACGCGACGGCGACTCGCACCGGGATCTATAAGATCGACGCCAAGACGCGACGGGTGACGGCCCTCGCCACAAAAGCGGACGGTTGGCCGTTCTGCTTTCCTCATGGTGTAGCTGTTGACTCGAACGGCAATGTGTACATGGCTGACATCACCTACTCGGCTATTTGGAAGATCTCGCCGGATGGCAAGAAAGTTGATCTCTGGTCGGCCCACCCCCTGTTAAACTGGCCGCCGAGTCCTTATTCCGGAGTCTTCTTCGATTCGGAAGTCTACCTAGGTGTCAGCGCTATAGCGATCGACAAACAACAGAAGAACATCTACGCGGTTACCATGGGCGTTCCGATGGTGCTCAGAATCCCGATCAAGGAAGACGGATCGGCCGGTGAACCCAAGCCGCTGCAGCCCAGCGGACACTCGCTACTCGATGCGGTCCTGTTGGACCCAAGAGGCAACATCTACGTCTCCGAGATGTTGCGAAACGAGATCTGGGTCCTATCGCCCGACGGATCGCAACGCATCCTGATAGCCAACAAGATGAACGCTCCGCTGGACACCAACACAGGCCTAGTCTTAAAGGGCGACGTTCTTTGCACTTCCAATTCCGGCTTCGCGCATATCGTGCATTCGAAGCCAGAAGAGGCAGACCGGACGGTGGTCTGCATGAAAGGCTTCCCCCTGCCGAAATAGCCTCTAGCTTAGCTAAGCTAGGACCACCGTTGGCTCTGTGAGGGCTGCCGAAATCAGTGTCCCGATCCAAATACACAGCTCCAACACCTTCAACGAAAGAGTAAGGAAGCAAATTCTGCCAGATTGCGGCGCCAGACCATCCAGGTATGCGCGCCGGGCGTCTCGATGTCCACGTGCTTGATGTTCTTCGAAGCCAGCCAAGCGCGGAATGCCCTGTTGATAGTTATCGACCCTGGGTCGTCCGTACCGCAAGCGATCCAAAGCAGGCGTAGTTGCTCGGTGGTCTTGGAATCCAGCGATGGGAATTCCTTGTCAAACTCTTCCGTAATTCCTCCGGAGCTGAAAGCGGCACTACCCGGCGTCGCTCATGCGACAGCACGACAAAGACGAACAGGACTCGGAAGGTGGCCTTTGGCACGGTGAAAAAATCGATGGCCGCGGTCTGCGCCAGATGATTTGTCAGAAAGGTTCGCCAAGTTTGAGAAGGCGGTTTGCGGGACCGAGACAAATGCCTGGCCACCGTGGATTGCGCCACGGCAATGCCCAATCTGAGCAGTTCTCCGTGAATGCGGGGTGCACCCCACAAGGGATTGGCTTGGCTCATGCGCTGAATTAAATCACGAATGTTGGCCGCAACTTCTGGCCTTCCAGGAAGGCGGCGCGATTTTCTGGTCCAATGCAAGGCGAAAGCTTTGCGGTGCCAACGGAGGACGGTGTCGGGCTTAACCATTTGCAGGCATCGCCGCCAACCGGACCAGAATCGGTACAAGACAACCCACAAGAGCCGGTCGCAGCGGTCGAGGCGGCAAGCGACGCGGCGCGTTCTTTTGAAAAACCGCAAGCTGGTGCCGAAGCGCGAGGATCTCCGCCTGCAGGCCAGCACGGGTTCGAAAAGTGGAGAGAGCTCATCGTGGTAGCCACCATGATCTCACGAATGATCGGAACCCCTGTGTTTTCAGATCGGACGGAGTATTCGGTAACCACAGCGTCTGGCTTCGAAGAAAAAACTCAAATCCCACTAAGTCGTTTCTTTGGCGTCGTTTAAGCGCGATCCGGTCGCGTGTGGAACCCCCTTCGATTGTCCCAAACCACCGTACCGACAATTGGGCGATTTTCGGCGAATTCGGCTCGTGTGCCGAAAGTCGATTTCCCGAAGTTTTGACCAACTACAACTACACCAATATGTAATCTTATTTTGATGTCAGCCCTAAGCGTGGTGGCAATGTAAGGAACTTGTAAAAGTTTTCATTGTTTGCGTTCCAACAACGAAGGTCCAACGCGCCTCGTGAATCATGCCGCTCGCGTCGCACTCGAAATCGGCCACTGCAGGCCGGCCGGTCTGGGCGACCTGTCTGGAGGGATCAGGATGCGAAACGGATTGCCGGTGAGGTCAACTCATCTCAGTTTTTCGATCTCGATATGCACCTTTGCGTTGTTCTTTTGCCTATTCAACATCAGCCCGTCGTTCGCACAGAATCTTGATTGGCGATACCACGGAAACACTTTGTCCAATGAACGATTTCAGGACGTCGACCAAATCAACCCAGAGAACGTCGCTCAGCTCAAGCCTGTGTGGATCTTCCATACGGGCGTCAGTGACCCGAACATGGCTATGGAGATGACGCCGCTTGTGGTCAATGGCGTGATGTATGTTACAACCGGCGACGACGATGTCTTCGCTTTGAAAGCAGCAACTGGCAAGAAGATCTGGGCTTACCACCCGACCGATATGCCGTTGCCCTCCACGCTTCCGATCTGCTGCAATAACGACAATCGCGGAGTGGCGTATAACGACGGCAAGATCTTTGACGCGCGGCTCGACGCCAATCTGGTCGCTCTCAACGCAGCCACCGGCAAGGTAATCTGGAAGACCGTCGTGGACCTCCCGAGCAACGGCGCCTCCATGACGATTGCTCCGCAGATCGTCGAAGACACAGTGGTTGTTGGCGTTTCCGGCGCCGAATTTGGGGTGCGCGGTCATGTGGATGCGTACGATCAGAACACCGGCAAACTTGTGTGGCGTTTTTGGACCACTGAGCCCAATTCGTGGGGCGGGAACACGTACCTTAATGGTGGAGCGTCGATTTGGGGAAACCCCAGCTACGATCCTGACCTCCATATGCTGTACTTCGCCACCGGGAACGCCTACCCTTGGCCTAGTCCCTGCGCATTCTTCGGCGTAGTGCCGGTGGGATGCCCGGGCAACGGTCGCGAGGGAACGAACCTCTACTCGTCGTCGATTGTAGCCATCGACTCAAGGACCGGGGAGCACAAGTGGCATTTCCAATTTGCCCACCATGACATGTGGGACTTTGACGGCCCGCAGCCGACAGTGCTACCGGGAGGTGTCGGTTCCCACGGAGCCGGCATGGGAATCTCCCTGGCAGACCCAACCCGTTTCCTCGATTGAATCCCTGACCGAGCACTCGGAAGAGCTCCCGATCCCGGCCGGCATCGTCGCTGCTCCCCAATGGAGTCCGTATCAACCAACGGCAACGGTGTTCCAACCATGGGCCGGCGGAGGAATGGAATGGCCTCCCGCGGCTTATAGCCCGCGAACCCACTTCATCTACTCGCATGCCAATTATCAGCCGGCAAATCTCGGGGTCACAGAGGCGAACAGCATCTCATTCGGATCAATACCCGGCG
>Ga0207063_1100_pt1 | contig 18661 bp, 24 predicted proteins | sample Alteio_BWMinCont_29_FD_153462 | JGI IMG/M metagenome (GOLD analysis project Ga0207063, IMG submission 153462) | Enriched cells from forest soil in Barre Woods Harvard Forest LTER site, Petersham, Massachusetts, United States -... | ecosystem: Environmental > Terrestrial > Soil > Temperate forest >...
TCGCAAGCTTATAGTTGAAATATGCTGTTTTTGATGGTGTTTTCTACAGCTTGTCAGTCAAAAATAAAAACACCCGCACAATGAAGCGCGGGTGTTTTTGATATTAAGAAATATACGGCTTAGGCGACATCAAGGCGGCGGCCATGGCTTTTGTAGTTTTTCCTCGCCTCCTGCCTTTTCTTTCGCGCGGCGTCGTATTTGCCATCAAGAATTTCTGCCTGAATACGAAGCGGGGTAGGGCCACAAATTTTAAAGACTGACTAATGAATTCTGGTAGCAGTGTGCTGCCGGTGTGGGGCACTTTTTGTAAAAATGCGGATAGATAATTTGAGAGAACAGCTAAGAATCCTTATCGCAGGCATCGCGCTTGTGACGCAGATTGCGATACCTGTCATTGCCTATGCGGATAATCCTGATGCGATGCCGGAGAGCCCTGTTTATGCCGAAACCGCTCATTCCGGATTTGTCTTACAGCCCGATCAAAACCCAGATCATGCGCATCAAAAGGATTCCGCGTCCCTCGAGCATATTGATAGGCCTGAAAGCCGCTCGGACAATATATCCGCCCTCAGCCACTGGTCAGCCTTGCTCAGGCGTTTCGAAGCGCCGCTCCATTCCACGACGCCGATTTCTTCGGGTATTGCGGCCTGGAGAGAAAAAATTCAGGATCTCAAAAAACTGTCTCCCCATGAACAAATCGAAAGCGTTAATGATTTCATGAACAAAGTGCCCTATGTGGATGACCAGAAGCGCTATGGTGCGGACGGTTATTGGGGAGCAACACCGGAAAGATTTTTTAGCGGCGGCGGAGACTGCAAGGACTATGCGCTCGTGAAATATGCCTCATTGCGCGCTTTGGGATTCTCGCCTGAACAACTGCGTATCACCGTGGTCATGGATATGACCAAGAATATTCTGCATGCCATTCTCATCGTAAAAGAATCCGGCGACGCTTATGTTCTCGACAATCAGGCCAGGAATATTGAATCCATTGCAGATGTGCACCGCTATCAGCCGATATTTGCGGTCAACAGCAGAAGCTGGTGGAAATACGCGGGGTAGCCTTGTGGCGTATCGGCCTCGCAAGATAGCAAAAGGGCTAAAAATGCCCCATCTGACGTGCTGGAAGGCATAAAATTTAAAAAATATAGCTTTTTCAATATGTTATATCATTTTCCTTGACTGGTACGGAAAAAAACCGTACACTAAAGATAGATGGGAAATGCAGGTGTATCATGGCTCACACAAAAGAAAAAACAACCGGGAAACGATTCACGACACAGAAGACCAGAAGAATGTCGGATGGTCGGCTTCTGCGTGCGGACAGCACAAGAGTTGTACGGCGCCCGGTCGCGAAAGAAGGGCAAGACCGTTTTGACGCTAAACTGCCCGTGGAACAAAAACAGTTTTTTGAAAGAGCTGCTGATATAGGGCGTTACAGATCTCTCAGTGATTTTATACTTAAGGCCGCTCAAGAAAAAGCAGAAGAGATTATTGCTCAACATGAAAGTTTTCTTTCTTCCGAAAAAGACAGAGAAGTATTTTTTCACGCGCTTATGAATCCGCCTTCGCCGAATAGTCGATTACAGAATGCTATGAAAGACTATATGGCGCTTATAGGCCGGGCATGAATTATCTCACAGTGCCGCTAAACGCCGATCACGATAGATCGGCGTTTTCTTGTGGATTTGATGTCATCGATAATTTTCTCAAGACACAAGCTGGCCAACACATGAAGAAAAGTCATGCTTCAGTTGTCTTTGTCACGGCGGATACAAAAAATAAAGTACAGGCATTCTATAGCCTTTCAAACGACGGCATTCCTTATTCGGAGATACCTGAAGCAATTAAAAAAATAGTTCCGCGTTATAAAAGTCTGGGTGTGATACTTATTGGCCAATTAGCGGTGGATAAAGCATCTCAGAATAATCAGCTTGGCCCGCGTATTCTCATGGACGCCCTGGCGCGCTGCTATGATGCCGCTTCAACAGTGACAGGAGCCGTGGCCGTAGTCGTTGATCCCATAGATGCTCGCGCGGCTGACTGGTACAAAAAATTTGGCTTCATCCCGTTACCGGATCAGACCCGTCTATTTCTTCCCATGAAAACAATAGATGATCTCTTTTCTCCCAAGAAAAAATGATATAGTAACTTGCACATACAGATAATTTTGATAGGCCGAATCTGCTTTTACAGTTAGGCTTAAAACCGTCTCACCGGCAAATTCGTAAGCCGTTCGATCAGGTCATCCAGCTGGTCGAGGGATTTGTATTCGATGTGCAGCACACCCGCTGCACCCTCCCCGTCGATCATCACTTTGAGGCCGAGCAGCGTCGTCATTTTTTCTTCGAGCGCCATGACATCCACATCGCGCGGGACGTAACCCTTCGACACGGGTTTGGTGATAGCCTTGGCTTTGCCCGTGGCGGCGTCTTTCACAAGCTTTTCTGTCTGGCGGACACTCAGGCCGCGCTTCACGATCGCATCTGCCAGTTGATCGGCATTGGCCGCACCGATAAGCGCGCGGGCGTGGCCGGCGCTGAGCTGGCCTTCCTGAATATATTTTTTTACGCGCGCGGATAGCTTGAGCAAACGCAACGTATTCGTCACATGGCTGCGGCTTTTGCCGAGGCGGTGGGCAAGCACATCCTGCGTGTGGCGGAATTCATCCATGAGGCGCTGGTAACCTTCGGCTTCCTCGAGCGCGCTTAAATCCTCGCGCTGCAGATTTTCGATGAGTGCGATTTCGAGCGCTTCGTTATCGCTGAGGTCCTGCACGATGACGGGTACTTCATGCACGCGCGCTTTTTGCGCGGCGCGCCAGCGGCGTTCACCCGCGATGATTTCGTACATGCCGGTTTGTCCGGGCAGAGGACGTACGAATAACGGCTGCAATACGCCATGCACGGCGATGGATTCGGCGAGATTGCCGATCGCCTCGTCATCAAAATGCTGGCGCGGCTGGAACTTGCCGGGTTGCAGGCGGTCGACGGGCAGCTTGCGCGGCGCGCCGGCAGGGAGTGATTTGTATTCCACGGCCGCGACCATTTCATCGGCGCGTTTTATTTTGGGGGCGGCTTCGTTACGGTGGGGAGCTGACGGTGGAGCGGATTCTTTGCGCTGGAAAGAATCTTCCTCTTTGCGTGCATCGCCAAAGAGAGCATCAAGGCCGCGCCCGAGGCCGCGTTTTTTGGGGTCCGTCGTCATTATTTTTCTCCAAATTTCTTATGCGATATATTGTTTGTTTTGCGTGCCATCTTGTTTTAATTTGTCGCGTTTTAAAATTTCTTTGGCCAGCTGGATATAGGCCTGTGAGCCGTTGCAACTCATGTCATAAACAATCGCGGGAAGGCCGAAGGAGGGCGCTTCAGAAATGCGCACGTTGCGCGGGATGACCGTCTCGTAAACCTTGTCGCCGAAATGCTGGCGCACGTTATCGGAGACCTGGTTGGACAGGTTGTTGCGCTTGTCGAACATCGTCAGCACCACGCCCATGAGTTCGAGTTTGGGGTTGAAGGCGTTTTTGACGCGGTCGATGGTATTGACGAGGTGGCTCAGGCCCTCGAGCGCGAAAAATTCGCATTGCAGCGGCACGAGAACGGCGTCAGACGCAACCAGCGCGTTTAGCGTGAGTAGGTTCAGCGAGGGCGGGCAGTCGAACAGCACATAGTCGTAGTTGCCCGTATTCGACTGCAGCGCGTCCTTCAGTCTGTATTCTCTTTGTTTTATGTCAATTAATTCAATCTCCGCCCCTGACAGGTGAATTGACGCCGGAACCACAAACAGGTTCGGCACCCTTGAGGGGGCGGCCGCCTGATCAATACCACATTCACCGAAAAGCACCTCATACGTGCCGCTAGTGCGGTCAGCGCGGTCGATACCAAGGCCGGTAGAGGCATTGCCCTGCGGGTCCAGATCGACAACCAGCACCTTTTTGCCAACCGCTGCAAGGGCTGTGGCGAGATTGATGGTGGTTGTGGTCTTGCCGACGCCGCCTTTTTGGTTGGAAACGCTGATATAGCGCGTCGCGGATGCGCTGGTGCTGATGGAGAGCTCTTGTTTTTCTGCGGTCTGGGTCATGGGTACAATTATTAGACTAAAGGGTTGGGAATAATCAAGTATAATATTATTTGTTTCACGTGAAACAGAGTATGGCTATTTTTGTATTAAGTTATTGATATTTAATATTTTTCCAGTGTCGTCAGTAATGCTTTGGTGTGTTTCGACCGTAAAACCCCAGCGTTTCTGCGCCTTTTCCAGTTCTTCGTCCGTTTTTTCGCCCTTCATAAAGAGGCAGCTGAATTTATGGCCGGATGAAGAGAGTTTTTCGGCCATCGTCAGCAAATCCCGCAGCGGAGCCAGGGCACGAGCGGTTATCAGATCAATATCGGCTATACTCGTATCTTCTACGCGGTCATCATGAACGGTTACCTTGGTATTTGTTTCACGTGAAACTTCACGCAGGAACGTGGCCTTGCGTACATCAGACTCAATAAGATGTACCTCGGAAACGCCCAGTATTGCCAGCACAAGCCCAGGGAACCCGGCACCGGAGCCCATATCCACCAGCTTTATTTCTTTGTTCGGAATGTATTTAATCAGTTGCGCCGAATCCAGAAAATGGCGCTCGGCCATATCTTCCAGAGTCGTATCACTGATCAGGTTGATCGTGTTTTGCCACTTCAGGAGTAGTTCGGAATAGCGGTTGAACTTCTCGCGTGCTTCACGTGAAACATCGAGACCATGTTTGGCAAAAGGATAATTGATAAAATCAGGCAACGCGTTTCTCTTTTCTTTTAACATGGCGCAATAGCGCTACTAATGCCGCCGGCGTAACACCCGGGATACGCGCCGCTGCACCCAGCGTTTCAGGCCGGAATTTCGAGAGTTTCAGGCACATTTCATTTGAGAGGCTGCCGACTATTTTATAGTCCAGATCATGCGGCAACAGCAGCGCTTCATCGCGCCGGAAGGCCTTGATATCGGCATCCTGACGCTGGATGTAACCTGCATATTTTGCATCAATTTCGACTTGTTCGGCGATATCGGGAGAGATGTTTTCAAGTGTGGGCCAGATCTTTTTCAGCACAGAAAAATCAATCTCGGGATAGCGCATCAGGTCGTGCGCCGTGCGGCGGACGCCGTCCTGGTTTATTTTATAGCCCATGCGCTCCAGATCAATTGGCAGGGCGCTGAGGGTCTGCATTGTTTCACGTGCAACATTTAGTTTCTGATGCTTCGCTTCAAAAACTTCGGCGCGTTCAGAACCAACACATCCTATGGAAATTCCAGCCGGCGTAAGGCGCTGGTCTGCATTATCGGAGCGCAACAGCAAGCGATATTCGGCGCGCGAGGTAAACATGCGGTAGGGCTCTGATACACCCTGTGTGACAAGATCATCGACCATGACGCCTATATATCCATCGGCACGATCAAGCACGAAAGTTTGCCCACTGCCAGCCGCCAGCAAGGCCGCATTAATCCCCGCAATAAGCCCTTGCGCCGCGGCTTCTTCATAGCCAGTCGTGCCGTTAATTTGGCCAGCAAGAAACAAGCCGGAAACAGTCTTCGTCTCCAGCGTATGTTTAAGCGCGCGCGGATCAACGTAATCATATTCAATCGCATAGCCCGCCTGCAGGATGGTCACGTTCTCGAGACCCGGAATTGTTTTAATGAGAGCCGCCTGTACTTCCAGCGGCAACGAGGTCGAAATACCGTTCGGATAAACGGTGTGATCATCCAGTCCCTCCGGCTCCAGGAAAATCTGGTGACGTTCCTTGTCGGCAAACCGCACCACTTTATCCTCGATCGACGGACAATAACGCGGTCCCGTCGATTTGATCTGGCCCGAATACATCGCCGACTGATGCAGGTTGTCGCGGATCACCTGATGGGTTTTTTCACTGGTGTAAGTGATATGGCAGCTGATCTGCGGTACGCGGATCTCGGTATTCATGAACGAAAACGGCACGGGCGGCGTATCGCCCTTCTGTTCTTCAAGGATTGACCAGTTAATCGTGCGCCCGTCAAGCCGCGCGGGCGTGCCTGTTTTCAGACGACCCATCGGCAAATTAAGCTTCTCAAGACTAAGCGCCAGTCCAATGGATGGCTTCTCGCCAACGCGACCTGCGGATTCCTGCACATTGCCGCGATGGATGATGCCGCGCAGGAATGTTCCTGTCGTAACGATCAAGGCTCCACAGGAAAAGGTTTGTCCCGAAGTAGAAACAACACCGCAGATGCGGCCTTCTGCATCACGCAAAATTTCTTCAGCACCGTCACCAACCAGAGTCAGATTGGGATAGTTCAGCAGCATCTGCTGCATATTCTCGCGATAAAGTTTGCGGTCAGCCTGCGCGCGCGGACCACGCACGGCGGGGCCCTTGCTCGCATTGAGCATGCGGAACTGGATGCCCGACACATCCGTCACGCGTCCCATGACGCCATCGAGCGCATCAATCTCGCGCACAAGATGCCCTTTACCAAGCCCGCCAATGGCCGGATTGCACGACATGACGCCGACTGATTCGACCTTATGCGTCAAAAGCAGGGTTTTCGCGCCCATACGCGCGGCCGCCGCGGCCGCTTCGCAGCCCGCATGCCCTCCACCCACAACAATTACATCGTATTTATTCATATATATCAAATACTTATTATAGAGTCTTAAAGTTACTATTTACACCGTGCGCATCTTGGCGTTAAACTCTTATTAAGAGATTAGCGCTATGATGGTTAAGGAAAATAGTTAAACCAACTGCGCAAAAATTGCAAGGGATAAAATCGTGGTACGGCTGGCAGACTGGGGTGATGATCTGAGCGATGTCGTGGGCAAGGTGGGCAGTGCTTTCGCCAAAGTGCTTGATGCCGCCCTGCTATCGGCGACCGCGATGGCGGAAAAAAGAAACACAGAGCGGACACTAACGCACTTCCACTATGCCGCGGATAAGCTGCGCACAAGCAGGGAAGAAGCTTCTAAGAACCATGCACCGCGCGATAACAATAGTAAACCAAGCCCCATGGAACTCCTCAGGAGTCATCTCCCTTCCAAAAAAGTAGCTACCGACATGCATGAGTACCATGACACGGTGCGGGAGTTGCTTGCGGTCAACCCGAAAATAGGCGGCGCCATCGTGCGCCAGGAAGCACGACGTGGAGTGGATCCGTCTGCAAAGCAGCGTCGCCTGCCTTTTCCCCAGCCCTGATTCATTTTAGCTATAGTCGTTCCAAATAGAAGATTTAGAGACCATGTCTCTCCTGACATATTATATTTTTCATAGAAATTAAATCCAGAATGTCGTGAATGTGAACAAATATGTTGACGTGTATATGAAAAAATTATATTTTATTATGGAGATTTAACAAACAAAGGAGTTATTCTTATGAGTTTAAGACTGGTTGACAAAGGCGTGTTATGCACCTGCTTTGCTGGTGCATGTGCTGCTTTAACAGGGATAGGCATAGCAGTACTTGCTCCTGCAGCTGTTCCCGTAGGATTGGGAGTGCTTGCGGGGGGAGGGGCCCTTGAGTTTGGTGCACTTATGGCGGCGGCGGCAACAAGACTATTTGACTAATTGCGTAACGAGTATCGCAATAAATTATAAAATCAGAAAAACACCCGCCCAATGAAGCGCGGGTGTTTTTATTTCTGAATTACAATTACATTGACTCTGTATATGAAAACGATTTAAACAGTAACGGATATTTACTAAACAAACCGTCAATGAAAACAAAGGAGTTATTATTATGAACTTAGAGAAAATTATGAAAGGTGCGTTATGCGTTAGTTTTGCTAGTGCAGGCGTTGCGCTTGCCGGCGGGGTCGTAGCCATGGCTGCTGTTGGCGCCGCTGCTTCTGTAGGGCTAGCGGTCCTTGCTACGGGGGCAGCCGTTGAGATCAGTGCAGGAGTTGCTCTCATCGGCGCAGATGCGATGGAGATAAGAGAAGCAATACTAGAATTGCACAAATTAAAAACCCGTCCTTCTATCCTGTAAGAGACTCCAAAAGGAAACGCCACTCCTTGGAGACTTGCGCGGCGGTTTTTTATCGAGTAGATCACATTAATAAAGGGGTTAGTGCTATGAGTTTAAAAACACTTGAAAAAGGTGCGTTATGCGCTTGCTTTGCTAGCACGCTTGTTGCCGTTGGAGGGGTATGCGCAATGGCATTTGGCGTTGCAGCTGCTCCCATAGTAGTAGCTGCTGCTGCAGCCGTTGAGGCCGTCGCATTTATAGCGGGAGCGGGAACAGCGATGTTTGATGTAACGAAGCGCGGGCATTTTGGTCAATGACAAAATGGATGAAAACTTTCGCACGCGTTCTGTCTGCTGCTTTTGCAGTCGCCGCTGCTGCTCCCCACAACCCGGGCTCAATATTTTATCGCCCCGATCCTCTTCAGGGAATGCCCGGTCATAAACGACTCACTTTCCGTGAGGCGCTTCGCGGCGTTCGCGAAGGCGACTCGGATGAGAAAATCCGCAAATTGATGGGGCCAAAGGCCGGTTAATAATTTAGTTATAATAGCTTGAATAATTAATGACATACCACCCCGCCGACGGGCGGGGTCTGGCCGTGCGAAGCACCTTTATAAATGCGGCTTCGCCACACCGGATTGACGATTTGTGGCCCCAAATCGTCAATCCCGTCGGCGGCATGGCGAAAGTATCATTTATTACTCAAGCGGATATAATCTAAAGAGAAACGCTGCGTCCGCGAGGTTTGCACGCCGGTTTTTTATCAAGCTGCTTGAGCAGAAATGATCTAAAATGTCCTTAACCATATAAAATTATTGACTCACATATGAAAAAATGTAATTCACTATGTAGACTTAATAAAAAATCGTTAACACAAATAAAGGGGTTATTATTATGAGTTTAAAATCAATAGAAAAAGGTATGTTACGCACTTGTTTTGCTGGTGCATGTGTTGAGCTTGCCGGACTGGTCACAGAAGTAGTTGGTTGTGTCATTGCTGCTCCTGTAGTCCTTACTGTAGGGGTAGCGACGCTTGCAGCGGCAGGAGTCATTGGAGGCGGTGCGGCTTTTGTAGGGCTAGGAATAGAGGTATTTAAATTACAAAAAGCTGACAAATTAACAGCCCGTCTCTCCATTTAGTCCGGAGCGTGTGTTCTTCTAAAGAACACCGCTCTTTGGAGACTTGCATGCCGGTTTTTTATCAAGTTGCTTGAAGAGGCGCTTGCGTGTCTTCTCATCAATGAAAGCTTCTTCAATCGCATTTCTCGTGATTTGCCGCAGCTCTTTATCACTAAAGCCAAAATGATCTTTCGCAATCTGGTATTCGCGGCCAATGCTCGTGGAAAAGAAAGACGGGTCATCGCTGCCCAGTACAACCTTTAATCCCGCATCAAAAAACTTGCGCAGCGGATGCGCCGCATAATTTTTGTAAACATGCAGCACAAGGTTGCTGGAAACGCACACTTCCGGCACGGCGTTTATAGATTTAAGTTTCTTTAAAAGTTTTTTGTCCTCGATCGCGCGCACCATATGCCCGAAGCGCCGGATTTTTAAATGGTCCAGCGCCGCGTGAACGCTCTCCGGTCCCGCTGCTTCTCCGGCATGGGCTGTGCGGTTCGCCAGACCTGAAAGGTCGAAGGCCGGTTTGAAATCCGCAACCGTATAAGCGTTCTCGTCCCCCGCCATGCCGAAAGCGGTGACAAGCGGATGCGGGTTATCGTGTGTGATTTGCGCCACCTTCATCGCCGCTGCCGGCCCATAGTGGCGCACGCAAGTTGAAATCAGCCGCGCTTCAATACCGGTTTCTTTTTTTGCTTTCACACAGCCTTTTTCTATCGCCTTCACCATTTGCAGATAGGTGAGCCCGACCTGCACCCCATGATCCGCCGAAATGCCGATCTCAGCATAAATACAGCCTTCATCGGCGGCGCGCTTGAGGTAATCGTAAGTAATATCAGTATAATCTTTCGCAGATTTCATGACCGATGTGGCAACATCGTATGCGTGTACAAAGGCGATCAGGTCGCCGCGCGCCGTACCATCACCCTTCCAGCTGTATTTTCCGTCTTTGATCAAACCAGCAGGCACGCGAATTTTATTGCGCTTGGCCAGTTTCACCACCATCCCGGGCGTAATCGTTCCTTCGAGATGGACATGCATATCGGCTTTGGGGATGTTGATCATTTTGCGCTTACATATTTCAAGAGTTTGGAACCGCAGATGGACGCAGATTAACGCAGATATTCTTTTTCTTATCTGTGTCTATTAGCATCCATCTGCGGTTCATCTTCTTTTTTTACAAAACAAAAAAAATACTTAAACGGCCTCAAGTATCGTCGCGATGCCTTGACCGCCGCCGATGCACATGGTGGCGAGGGCGAGCTGTTTACCTTCACGCGCGAGCAGGCTCGCCGCTTTGCCGGTGATACGTGCGCCGCTTGCTCCCAAAGGATGTCCCAGTGCAATCGCGCCGCCATCGAGGTTCACTTTTGCCTGATCAAATTTCAGCTCTTCTAATACAGAGAGAGATTGCGCGGCGAAAGCCTCGTTAAGCTCGACGATGTCAATATCAGCCGTCGTCAGTTTCGCGCGGCCCAGCGCCTTGCTCGTGGCGGGGACGGGGCCGATGCCCATGATCTCCGGCGCACAACCGGCCACCGCGATGGATTTTATGCGTGCCAGAATTTTCATGCCATGGGCTTTGGCGAATTCTTCCGATGTGATCAGCGTCGCTGAAGCGCCGTCCGTGAGCGGCGAAGAGGTGCCCGCCGTCACCGAGCCGGATTGGTCGAAGGCCGGTTTGAGGCCCGTTAGCCCTTCAAGCGTTGTTTCAGGACGGATGCAACCGTCAGCCGTAATTTTTTTGCCTGACGGCGTCGTGATTTCAACGATTTCATCCTTGAACTTCCCGGCTTCGCGCGCGGCTGTTGCCTTCTGGTGCGACAACAAAGCGAAGCGATCCTGCTTGTCGCGCGAGATGCTGTATTTCCTGGCGAGGTTTTCAGCAGTTTCGCCCATACCGATATAAGCCTGCGGATAGGTCTTGGCGAGTGCCGGATTGATGAGCGGGTTGAACCCGCCCATCGGGATGCGCGTCATGGATTCGATACCAGCGCAAATGAAAGCGTGTCCCGCGTTCATCTGGATCGCGCCTGCCGCCATGTGAATAGCTTGCATCGAGGAGCCGCAGAAGCGGTTAACGGTCGTGCCGGCGATGGAATTGGGAAGGTTGGCAATATTGACAACCAATCGCGCGATATTGAAGCCTTGTTCACCCTCGGGGAAGGCGCAACCCATGATCAGGTCCTCGATTTCAGCCGGGTCGATACCTGTGCGCTTAATCAGCTCCGCCACAACCGTCGCCGCCAGATCGTCCGGACGGACCGACGCCAGTTCGCCTTTACCGGCAAAATGGAAAGGTGAGCGCGCATAGCCCGCGATAACGACATTTTTATCCATGATATTCCCCTTAATTTGTACTCCACTTTAAATATGGTGGACAAAGGCGCGCGGGTCAATAATTATACATCCCATGCAAAACGACGATAATTCAAATGACAACATCATCCCCCACGAGCTCTGGACCGTCCGGCTCGATTTCAGCCGTACGCTTTCCGGCGAGCTGCCGGAAAAACTTTCCAGCGCACTGGAAGATGTCGCGGTTTCCGTCTTTCTCCATAATCTCGAATCGACGGATGGCGATAACTGGGCTCTCTCGCTGACAACGCTCGGCAAGCCCGATATAAAGGAAATATTCCGGCGTATTGCGCTGGTCGCGGCGGCCGAAAATCTTCCGTCCTTGCTGGCAGAAAAAGATATTGTCGCCGAAAGACTACCTGAAAAAGACTGGCTGCGGCACGTTCACGATAATTTTCCGCCGATAAAAACGGACAGATTTTTTATTTATGGTTCGCATTACACCGGAGAAAAACCCGCAGGTCTTATCCCGTTGCAGATCGACGCCGCCACGGCCTTCGGCTCCGGCGAGCATGAAACGACACGCGGCTGCCTTCAGGCGCTGGAATATTTGCAAAAAGAGCATGTCTTCGAAAACGGCCTCGATATGGGCTGCGGCTCGGGTATTCTCGCCATTGCGCAGGTAAAACTCTGGCCTGCCATAAACGTGACGGCGATTGATATCGATCCGGAATCCGTGATTGTCACCGACCGCCATGCAACAATGAACGACGTCAGCCACAAAATCGAGGCTGAGGCAGGAGATGGTTATCAGGTTCCGCTGGTGGGAAAAAATGCGCCTTATGATATTGTCACCGCCAATATTTTGGCCAATCCGCTTATCGATATGGCGCCGGCACTCGTAAAATATCTGCAACCCGGCGGCTACGCGGTCCTGTCAGGGCTGCTCGCGCGGCAGAAAGATGAAGTGGTGGCTGCCCATGAAAAACTGGGGCTGCGGCTCGTGCGCAGCGAAGAAATCGGCGAGTGGCGCGCGCTTGTCATGCAAAAATAGCGGGCAAAGCTAGAAGTCTGCTGCGGAAAAGGGTAATATTTGCGTGGAGGTTTTAAAGTATTGATGCGCATTTTTCCGGTTTTACTCATATTGCTGGTTATTTTCTGTGCGGGGACCGTCTCCGCGGAGGAAGATACGGATACACAGCCTGATAGCCAGATCCTGCTCGACACCGTCAATACGTTACCGCCGCCGCCCGTTGATGAGTATAAAGATGTCCCCCCGGGACTTCTTATGTCTGAAGACAGTCTTTCCCCGCAGAAGATCCAGGAATCAAGACAGAGTGATCAGGATGTCATGACAATGGACGAGATTATTGCCGCCTACGATAATGGCCAGTACGATCTTGTCGTCAAGCACCTCGCCCCGATCGCCGCCAGCAACTATCCGGAAGCGGAAGAATTGTTGGGTATTCTGTACTACAAAGGACAAGGGGTTCAGGAGGACGACGAAACTGCCGTAGCATGGCTCACGAAGGCCTCCGATGCGGGCCGTCCGCTCGCGCAGCACTATCTCGCAAACCTGACCTACGCGGGAAAAGGCACGCCTCAGGATCCCGTCACGGCGCTCATGTGGTTATATATTGCGGTCGTGCATTATCCGGATGGCCCCGATAAAGCCCGCGCGCTGCAGGACCGCACCAGCCTCGCCGCGCGACTGAGCCGCCGCGACAGGGCGCGCGCCTACGAGATGGCGCGTGACTGGCTCAAGAAAAAAGACGAGGCCGCCCTGTTCGACCAGGAACCGCCGCCATAACTTTTAGAAAATGTTTATGCGCGTGTATGTCCGCTGCTGTGCGACCATGCGGCGAGATCAATAATTTCCGCCGAAGTTTTAACCGAGGCCTGCAGCATCTGCAGTTCCTTTTCCTGGAAGCTGCGCTCGAACTTGATAAACCACAGGAAGTTCGCGTTTGAACGATCCTCGACCGTCGAGTAGCACGTGTCTGTCGGCGCGCGCTTGCTGCGGATGGAAAGATAGTTCGCACCCTGCGGCAATTCTCCGAGCTTCCTGAACAGGTCCATATTCGCGCGGCTATCCTTGCGCATCATTTTCATGTAACCCGAGTCATCCAGCAGCATCTGGTGAATGATTCTTTTGTCATGCGCCTTGGTGCAGCTGCCTTCAAAAAACTTGTCGTAGGCAGCGCGCGGCGCTTCACCGTTGTTCAATGAACGGAAATCTTCCTGCGCGCAAATTTCGAAGGCACGCGTCACGCCGCCCATGGGCGAACCCGCCATGAAATTCCAGGCTTCCATCTCGCCGACCAGTTTCAATTCCCACGCAATTCTGACTGACATCATGAAAGCATCGGCCTGTTGCGCGCGATTGACGAGTACCGCTTCATCGGGTTCGAAGCTCATCGGGTTGATGAGAGCGCCGCGGTAATATTGCCATGCGCGGCGCAATTCGCGTCCCAGCATGCCAAGTAAATCTCCCAGAGGGCGCTGCGGATTAAGCGCGATGGCGCAGGATTCTCCGCGCGGATAAAATTGCGACTGCGGTGTTTGCGGATCGAAGAAAATTTTCAGACCGCGATCGGAGGCGTCACGCAGCAACATTTCACCCGTGCGCGACTTCAGCATCAGCGCTCCAATTTCTTCCAGGTCTATGTTGTGGTCATCCGCAGCCGCGCTCTTGACACGATTGCAGACACGGTCACGATCCAGACGCCAGTCGAGGCTGGCACGGTGACTTAAGTGATTTTCCTTGCCTTGTCTTAAGCGCCCTGCCGTATCCTTGAAACGCCCCATCTTGGGTTTCTTGGCAGGAGGTACAGAATCAGAATCAGATTTCTTGTCCATATATATAAAACCACCCTTATCACCTGACACGTTATAACGATGAGATCTATTCACGTATAACGGTTATGCTTCCCTTAACTCTTCCCTTAGCCCTTCACACCTTCATCATGACGGAAGATGGTTAACAACCCTTTTCGAAACTCGAAAAAGATTAAAAATAACAAGGTTATGCAAATTTTAGGGGTATTTTATATGGATTCTGGATATTAAAACGCAAAAAATCAGGCTGCAGTGTCCTGCAAAATAGGCATGCCTTCGATTTTCAGGTCTTCATCCGACATGCTCACAAGCCCATCGGGATTAACGTGGATTCGCGTTTTGAAAAGCGAATCTTTAAACACCATAAACGCAGAAAGACTGAAGACACCATCAGCCTCCATGCTTTCAAGAGTCACGGGCGCCAGCATTTCCTGCATGACTTTGCGGCCCTGCGCCGGCGGTTCTATCTGCCAGCGCACATCATCAATAGTTTCGATGATCAGAAAACGTCCATGACGGCCGCGCACATAGCCGAAAAAAAACTTCACGTAGCTGGTGATGGTGTCTTCGTTCAGTACAACGGGGGCCTTTTCATTCACATCGTAAATAGTCTGGTTAGTCCAGTTGATGACGTTTACGTCCGCGCCTTTTGTGCCGGGTTTAAAGAGAACATATTTTCTCGCGCCTGGCACGGTTGAAAGGTCCGTCAATTCCAGGAAAGAATATTCTTTATAAAAAGACAGTTTTTGCGAACGTATTGTCGTGCTTGTGGTGTCAAAGGAAACCGGCGCGAGATGAGGATTGATCTCACCCAAAAGCCGCGCCACCATATCAGGTCCCAGTTTTTGCCACTCTTCGGTCATCTCTGCACAATCCTTTGTCCTGTAAATCATCCTATCGGTCGATCAAAAGAATGAAAAGCCCAAAAAATAAAAAGCGCGGTGGCGCTGAAAAATAAAAAAATGTGGGAAAAATAAAAAATATGACCGAAACAGCCAGGGGATAACCCTGAAGATAAACCTGTTGAGACACAGGAGGGGGAAAAATTACAGCCCGTTAGTCAACAGACGCCGCTGCCGGATACAAAAACAGTTCCCCAAAGTTTCTGGATATAAAAAGCGGGGATAACTTTATTTGACAGAATAGCTGATTTATACACACAATCCACAATCCCCTAAAAACAGCAGCCGGATTGCAAAAAACGTATGATATACAAAAATTATCCGCCGCCCATAAGTTCTGCATAGCAAAACCGCCTGTGATCAAAATCGTGAATCCGCCATTATCCACGCAATACACGCCCCAACCACTCTCCATCATCTAATCTTAATCTTTAATATTATAGATTGAGTACCTCTCGCTTGAATCAAATTGTGCCGAAAGACAAAAGCTGGCATCCTCCAGCACATGACAAAAAAGCTTTTGATTCAGGTACTGGAAAGGGAGTATACAACAAGCATCCCCTTCTGGCTCATGAGGCAGGCGGGTCGTTACCTGCCTGAATATCGCGCTCTACGCGCTGAGGCCGGTTCATTTTTAAACCTTTGTTTTAGTCCGGATATGGCAGCAGCAGCAACATTGCAACCCATCGACCGTTTTGACATGGATGCCGCCATCCTGTTCTCCGACATCCTTGTCGTGCCGCATGCACTGGGGCAGAAACTGGATTTCCGCGAGGGCGAAGGCCCTCGCCTTGAACCCCAGAAAAAAATCAACGAAATAAATTTTGAAACCTTCGATAAAAAACTGGCACCGGTTTACGAGACGATACGCATTGTCAAAAAAAACCTCGCCGGAGACAAGGCGCTGATTGGCTTCGCTGGCGCCCCCTGGACAATCGCCTGCTACATGGTGCAGGGGTATGGTGACGGAGAATTCAGCGAGGTCAAAAAATTCGCTTTCAACAACACAGCGGAATTCGACCGGCTCATAGAAAAACTCGTTGAAGCCACCACCCACTATCTCATCGAACAGATCAAGGCGGGTGTCGATGCTGTACAGATTTTTGACAGCTGGGCGGGGCTTCTGCCCGAGCCTTATTTCGGGCGCTGGGTCATTATCCCCACGCAGAACATCGTCACCAACATACACAAACTTTATCCCGGCTTCCCCATCATCGGCTTCCCGCGCCGCGCGGGCATGTTCTATCAGGATTACGCCGAGCAGACAGGTATTAGCTGCGTTGGACTCGATCAGCATTGTTCGCTGGAGCAGGCCATCTGTAGTTTTGGTTCCAAGGTCGCCCTTCAGGGAAATCTCGATCCCGTCGCGCTGCTGGCCGGCGGCAAGACTCTGGAGGGAGAAATAAAGCGCATCCTCGCAGAGGCGGGCAAGTCGCCGTTTATTTTTAACCTGGGCCACGGCGTCATCAAGGAAACACCGCCGGAGAATGTGGCGCAGCTGGCAAAGTTGCTTAAGTCTTATCAGAGAGAATGACGGAAACCCCCGCATCCACAAAGTTGGCTGTTGTTCTTCTCAATCTCGGGGGCCCGGCAAAAGAAGCGGATATCGCGCCGTTTCTGTTCAATTTTTTCAGAGATAAAAACGTCATCACATTACCAAACCCGTTCCGTTACCTGCTTGCGGCCTGGATATCGCAGAGTCGCGCGCGTGGTGCGGCAAGAAAGTCATATGGCCTTCTCGGCGGAAAATCTCCGCTGCTGGAGAATACCCGTGCGCAGGCGGCGGCCCTTGAAAAAGAGCTGCAGAAAAAAAACCCGCCGCCGGGATTTTCATCTGCACGCGTTTTTGTTTCGATGCGCCACTGGCATCCCATGGCGGATGAGGTCGCAAAAGAGGTTGCGGCTTATCAGCCCGATAAAATAATTCTACTGCCCCTCTATCCGCAGTTTTCGACCACAACGACGTTTTCTTCGTTACAAGACTGGCGGCGCGCTGCTGCGGCTGCCGGCCTGCAGGTTCCGACGGAGACCGTGTGTTGCTATCCTTCTAACCCTGGATTTGTCGCGGCCTCTGCGGCACTGATACAACAGGAGTTCAGAAAGGCGCCGCACCGCATACGCGTGTTGTTTTCGGCGCATGGCTTGCCCGAAAAAATCATCCGTGCCGGCGACCCTTACCAGCGGCAGTGCGAACAATCCGCCGCCGCCATTGTGAAGCAGCTGGACATGCCCGCATTAGGCCAATCTGAACTAGACTGGCAGCTCTGCTACCAGAGCCGCGTCGGACGTTTGAAGTGGATAGGGCCCTCGGTCGAAGAGGCTCTCGAGAAAGCAGCCGATGACAAGGTGGGGGTTATCATTTACCCGCTTGCTTTTGTTTCGGAACACGTCGAAACTCTGGTTGAGCTGGATATAGATTACCGTCGCCGCGCCGAAGCGATGGGTATACATCCCTTCCTCAGGGCCTCCACCGTTGGCACGCATCCGCGATTTATAGAGGGTTTGCGTGATCTCGTGAATGGTGCAAGGGGGGAACGGAACTGCCCGGAAACATTTAGCAAGTGCTGCCGCGCAGAAAAAGACGAGCGAAAAGACGAGGAAAAAAAATGACGAGTTTTTTATTGCAACACTACGACTGGATCAAGGCGTTTCACGTGATCGCCGTTATTTCATGGATAGCGGGCATGCTCTATCTGCCGCGCCTGTATGTTTATCACGCTAACGCCGACAGGGGCTCCGAGTTGTCCGAGACACTGAAGATCATGGAGCGCAAGCTGCTGCGCCTCATCATCAACCCCGCCATGATAGTGACGTGGATTTTCGGTCTCTCTCTGATTGCCGCGAACCCCACCATGCTTAATGGCGGCTGGCTGCATGTGAAACTGACCTGCGTTATCCTGCTGCAAATCTTTCATGCCTTCCTGTCGCGGTGGCGCAAGGCCTTTCTGAGGGATGAAAATACCCACACGTCTGGGTTCTTCCGCAAGGTCAATGAAATACCGGCTGTCCTCATGGTTGTAATCGTTATTATGGTGATCGTTAAGCCGTTTTAATAAGCGCGTCGGGTTTATTTCATAGTTGACATACATAGAATTTTTTGTTCTAATAGTTTCTTCAACAAAGAGGGCGAGACCAGTTTGATACAAAGAACGGTTCGCCGCAGGTGTTTTCAAAGACGCCTTCATCCTTAAAATAAAAACAATTCACCACACCACCCGCATTACCGCACACATCATCCCTACGAAAGAAGATCCCCGTGAATAAACGCAGACCCCCCGGCTCAGAAACAACCGTTCCTCCGACAGGTCCGTCGGAAGAAGAACTCGCCGAAGCACAGGCCGTCACGCGCTCCACCGGCGGCGATCAACCGTTGAACCTGCACGAACTCAAAGAAAAATCCCCCGCTCAACTTCTCGCCTATGCCGAGAGCGTCGGCGTCGAAAATGCCTCCACGCTGCGCAAGCAGGAAATCATGTTTGCGATCCTCAAGCGTTTGTCTGAACAAGACATCCCCATCATCGGCTCCGGCGTGCT
>Ga0207063_1104_pt1 | contig 18225 bp, 18 predicted proteins | sample Alteio_BWMinCont_29_FD_153462 | JGI IMG/M metagenome (GOLD analysis project Ga0207063, IMG submission 153462) | Enriched cells from forest soil in Barre Woods Harvard Forest LTER site, Petersham, Massachusetts, United States -... | ecosystem: Environmental > Terrestrial > Soil > Temperate forest >...
TTGTACACCTTTTTCTTGATCCGGCCCGCCGGCTCCACCTCCGACATTTTCATTTTGACAGAAGTGATCAGCGCATTAATAATCTTCATGTCAAATTCCCCTGTAAAGGCAAGCAAGACACTGTGATCCCGCATCATGCGGTGAATGTCAAACGTAAAATTTGTATGCTTAATCCGTTCCAAATTGCGTGTCACATCAACTCCACAGAATAAAAATGAAAGGGCAAACTGAACATCTTTGAAAATTCCTCTCCCGAGTTCTTCATATCCACATCGGGAGTATCATAATACCATTCGATTTCAAGAGGCATGATTTCCTTACTGATCGCATCCAGGCGGGCGATTATAGATGTCAGGAATTTAGCCGAAGTTGAATTGAAATATTGAAATTTGAACTTAAACACCAGTTTTCCCGTTGAACCCGGCTTGTTCGACTTCAGCCAGACCTTGTATTGATCCAGCCATTCCATCAGGGGTTCGTAAAATTTCCGGACATTTTCAGGCCGGGATTCGCCCGAAATTTCAAATTCAAAAGTGGAGGGAATAAAGCGCACTCCGGGTGTAAGCTCTGTTGGTTCTACGATCAGTGAATTCATAGGAATGAACGGGATTAGAAATTAATTTTTTGAATAGCTGTAATTATTGTGTATGCGAACCTGAAATACGTAAAATGTACGCTTGTTGTCAATTTCATTAAACTCGTACTGCAGTTTGCTCTCCGACTTAATGGCAATATCGATCATTCCCAATCCAGCGCCCCCCTTGTCAGAAAACTCCCCGTTAGACAGAATCTCACGGTACATCTCTTTCTTCTGATCCTTATCGAGCATATTGATCTTGTCAATCATTTTTTTAAGCTGATCTACGCTGCTGTTTTTTATATAATTCCCCGTCACCAGATAATAATCACAACCCTGTTTCTGAAGGGTAAAAATTGCAAAAGAACGTAACGAAACCTCATCCTGTTCTGCCTCGGCAGAATGTCTGAAAATATTTTCAAGGCACTCAACCATCACATTGTACACCTTTTTTTGAACGGAGCGGTTGCTTTCCACGCTGTTAAGTTTCCCCCGAACCGAATTCACAAGAGCATTAATTACCCTCATGTCAAACTCTCCGGTAAATGCCAGCAAAACATTGTTTTGCTCCATCACCTGCAGGATATCATAGACAAAATCGTCTTTCTGCTGCATAAAAGCTCCTCCTTTTTACAATCCCTTTGTAAATATAAAAAATAAAGACAAAAGGCCTAATATTTTTAGTAGTTTCGCGCTCATGCCATCCTTCGACATTGTAAGCAAAACGGATGTTCAAACCCTCGACAATGCGATCAATGTCGCAAAAAGGGAAATCCTGAACCGCTACGATTTTCATGGTTCGAAAAGCACCATCGAACTCGACAAAAAAACCATGACCATTTCCATCCTCACGGAGGACGACATGCGACTCGAATCCATCATCGATGCCATTCGATCCAGAATGATCAAGCAAAAGCTTAGTCCCCAGTGCCTGGACGAAGGCAAGGAAATCATCGGATCCGGCAACATGGTAAAAAAAGACATCCTGGTCAAGCAGGGCATTGACAAGGAAACCGCAAAGAAAATCAACAAAGACATCAAAGACTCCAAACTCAAGGTCCAGCCCCAGATCATGGACGATCAGATCCGGGTCACAGCAAAAAAAATTGATGACCTCCAGGCCATCATCGCCTTGGTCAGCCACAACAATTACGAGCTCCCCCTGCAGTTTGTAAATTTTAAGTAGACTTGGATTCGCAATTGCGAATCTTAGTCTACTTTATGCCGGTACGGCGCTAAATAATCTTGCCTTTGTATTCACAAAGGCTTAGATTATTTTATACCCCTCAAGGGGGTACAGGTGTGCCCGGAGGGCGCTAAGTAGACTTGGGTTTTCTTCACACTTTCTTCATCTGGCCTATGGTTTATAACGGATAGTCTAAAAGAAAGGACTACCCTCCGGCCAGATTCTGAGTTTAACATTTCTTAACTACACGTCCTCTCATTTTCAGTCTATTCCCAAATTTCTCTAATCACATTCTAATAACTCCCCCGTACCTTTGGGCTCAAGAAGATGACCATGAGCCGGAGATTTTTAGTTGTGTTTGTCCTTTTTCTCTCCTTTTTCAGGCTGTCCGCCCAATTAAGGGAGGATAGCATACCGCTGAACATTGCAGATGCCGAGCAGCGCTTCATTAACAAAAATCTTTCGCTGATCATCAACAGGTTTAATGTTGACATTGCCAAAGCAAACTACCTGCAGGCCAAACTCTGGTACAATCCGAATTTGTATTTCGGAACTACCCTTTACAATACCCAAACCAACAAATGGCTCAGTGATGCTTATCCACAGCCGGGTGCGGCTACCATTTACGACCAGACTTTTCAGCTTCAGCAACTTCTTACCCTTGCCGGCCGTCACAAGGCTACCTGGAAACTGGCCCAGGAGGGCGTTAACCTCGCCAATTTACAGGTACTCGACTTGCTGCGGAATTTAAAATACGAATTGCATACCGATATCTCTGACCTGTACTACAATCAGCAATTGATTAAAATGTACAGAAACGAAGAAGTCCAGCTCAAACAATTGCTGGACGGTACCCGGGAACTATACCAGCACGGAAATGCTGCGTTGAACGATGTAATTCAGCTTGAGGCACAGCTTCAGGGTGCGGTGGCCCAGGAACTAACAAGCCGTCAGGCTGCGCTCAGCGACGAGCAGGATTTGAAAATTCTGCTCGTTTATCCGGGAACGGCCTATTTTAAAATTGAAGAACTTCCGCGCATCTCTCCTGCCATCCCCGTTTACCAAACGGTGATTGAAACAGCTGAAAAAAACCGGCCCGATCTTTTACTTGCCCAGGAAACCATTCAGTACAATAAACTGAATGTAAAACTTCAGCGTGTTACAGGATTTCCGGACCTTACGGTAGGAACCGTTTACCAGGGAGCAGGCGGTGTAACACCGGCGTACGTTGGTATTTATGGCAACATGGACCTTCCTGTCTTTAACCGCAACCAATGGAACATTCAGGGTGCCAAAGTTGGTCAGACCCAGGCAGAATACAGTGATACACTGTCATTGCTGACGGTCAGAAGCCAGGCGACAAATGCTTATTGCAATTTAATTTCGGTAGACAATAAACTAAAACAGATCGATTCCCAATACGAAAAGGATCTTGATCAGATGCTTGTCAACGCTGTTCAGAATTACCTGAAACGCAACATCAATATCTTAACATTCCTAAGCCTGATCTCAACTTACAACGATGGCAAAACCAATCTGATAAATCTTTATGTGCAGTATTTTAACGGGGTACACAATGTGAATCTCAATACGGGAATCGAACTTTTAAAATAGAACAAACATGTTAGTGCGAATAAAAAACAAAACGAATAGCGTCTGGGTTTGCATCTTTTTGATCACCTGGAGCGCCCTGGGTTTTCAATCCTGTAAAAAAAGCAACGAGAAGGCAGAAGGAGAAAGACAGCAATACATTATTTCAGACTCCATTCTCAAAACACTCAGGATTGATTCCGTTAAACAAGGACTTTTAGTTAACTCCATTACATTAACAGGTCAGGTCGACTTCAACCAGGACAACGTAGTCAATATTTTCCCCCTCATCAGTGGCAACATTCAGGACATAAAAATTATGCTGGGTGATTTTGTCAAGGAGGGTCAGGTTCTTGGTGTTATCAGAAGCAGTGAAATGGCTCAATACAGCAGTGATTTGCTGAATGCACAAACCAATCTCCAGCTGTCGCAGCGGAACATGGATAAAACCATTCAAATGTACCACAGCGGAATGGCCTCTCAGGTTGATTCCCTAACAGCCGCAGTCAGTCTTGAACAAGCCAGGGCCGAATTGACAAGAACACAGCGTGTTTTGAAAATAAACGGGAACAACACCAAAGGGGAATACGAAGTAAAGGCACCCATCAGCGGCTTTATTGTCCAGAAATTCGTAACCAACAACCAGTCAATCCGTTCCGATAACAGCAACGCGCTTTTCACGATATCCGACCTGAAAAACATATGGGTGTGGGCGAATGTATACGAATCCAATGTCAGCAACATTCATCTGGGCGACAACATAGACGTTACTACGCTTTCCTATCCCGGTAAAATTTTTAAAGGTAAGATTGACAAGATGATGCAAATGCTCGATCCGGCCAGCAAAGCTATGAAGGTCAGGATTTCAATTGATAACGAAGACTATGCATTAAAACCCCAGATGTTTGCAAGCGTCACAGTAACCAACACGCAAAACAAACAGGCCATCTACATTCCCACAACCGGGCTTATTTTCGACCACAGCCTGTATTATGTACTGGTTTACAGAGGTGCGGGAAAAGCAGAAATCAGACCTGTTCAAAAACTAAATACGATTGGACCCAAAACTTACTTAACCGGAGGCGTTACTGTCGGAGACAAAATCATTACATCTGATGCGCTTCAGATATACAGCGAATTAAACAATTGACATGATCCGGTTTCTTAGGAATATTATCGGTTTTTCCCTGAAGAATAAATATTTCATTTTATTCTCAGCTGCCATACTGGTCATCAGCGGCATCATCACTTTTATGCAAATGCCCATCGAGGCTTTTCCGGATGTCACCAATACGGAGATCGATATCATTACCCAGTGGCCGGGGCGCAGCGCAGAAGAGGTAGAAAAATTCGTCACCATTCCGATCGAAATTGCATTAAATCCGGTGCAGCAGAAAATCAGTCTGAGGTCAACAACGATATTCGGCCTCTCCTATGTAAAATTGATTTTTGACGACAATGTGGCAGACCGGGATGCCCGTCAGCAGGTAATGAATTTGCTTCAAAATGCCACTCTTCCTGCCAACATACAGCCGGCGGTTCAGCCGCCGATAGGCCCTACAGGTGAAATATACAGGTATACCCTTAAAAGTTCTTTCAGGGATGTAAGGGAATTGAAAACGATGCAGGACTGGGTAATTGACCGCCAGCTAAGAAGCGTTCAGGGAATCGGAGACATCAACAGTTTCGGAGGAAAAACAAAAACCTTTGAAATAAAAGTCAATCCCGAAAAACTTACCAACCTTGGACTTACTCCGCTTGATATTTTCACGGCCGTTCAGAAAACCAATATCAACGTCGGTGGAGACATGATCATACAGGGAGACCAGGCCTTTGTAGTACGGGGTATTGGCCTGCTGAATGATATAGAAGAAATCAAGAATGTGATTATCGAAAACAACAACGGGGTCCCTTTACTGGTCAAGGATATTGGCACCGTCGAAATTTCGAATATGCCAAGGCTGGGATGGGTAGCCAAGGGGGCACGGATTAAGGATTCAAATGACAAGAACATTGTTACAGATGAGGCAGACGTAGTGGAGGCAATCATTGTTATGCGTAAAGGTGAAAATCCCTCTGAAGTAGTAAAAGGAATTGAAGACAAAGTCAAGCACCTGAATGACTATGTTTTGCCCGCCGATACCAAAATCGTTCCTTATTACGACAGGTCTGATTTAATTGAATTTGCTACGCACACGGTATTGCACAACCTCATTGAAGGGATCTTACTGGTAACGCTGCTCGTATCGCTTTTCATGTTCAACTGGAGAACGACCCTTATTGTAGCGGTCATTATACCAATGGCGCTGCTGTTTGCGTTTATTTGCCTGCACCTGATGCACATGAGTGCCAACCTGCTTTCACTTGGAGCAGTTGATTTCGGGATCATCATCGACGGGGCTGTTGTAATGGTCGAGGGAATGTTTGTTATTCTGGACCACAAAGCCCATACCATGGGTATGGAACGATTCAATAAAAAAATCAAACTGGGTCTTATCAAGCGCAATGGAGCCCACCTTGGGAAAGCCATATTTTTCGCAAAACTGATTATCATATCCGGCCTGCTCCCCATTTTTGCTTTTCAGAAAGTAGAAGGGAAAATGTTTTCCCCACTGGCATACACCCTGGGATTCGCATTGCTGGGAGCTTTGATTACCACACTGACGCTGGTTCCGGTACTGATCAGCATGTTATTGAATAAAAACGTTCACGAAAAGCACAATCCTTTCGTTCACCATTTCACCGGGTTTATGCTCCTTGGATTTGAGAAAACCCACAAATACAAGAACCAGGTAATGATTGCCGCCTTTATCGCCATGGCAATCGGCGTTTTTTCATTCCGGTACCTGGGTTCGGAGTTCCTGCCTCAGTTAAACGAAGGAAGCATCTGGCTTCGGGTGCAAACAGATTATAGCATGTCGCTTGATAAGTCAGTTCAGATTTCCAAAAAAGCCAGGGAATTACTCATGCAATTTCCACAGGTACAGTATTGCGTTTCCCAGACCGGAAGGCCGGACGACGGAACCGATGTCGCCGGTTTTTACAACAATGAGTTTGATATTCTGATGTACCCCGAAGACGATTGGAAACCCAAAATTACCAAAGAGGAACTCATCGATCAGATGAATGCGAAACTCTCCGAAATTCCCGGCGTAAATCTGAATTTCTCACAGCCCATTATGGACAATGTAGAAGAAGCCGTTTCCGGAGTTAAAGGAAGTATCTGCGTGAAGGTCTATGGCGATTCCCTGAATTACATGGAAGGGAAAATCAACGAGGTCTTCAATATTCTTAAAACCGTAAAGGGAATTGAAGATCTGGGTGTGATACACAATGTCGGACAGCCCGAATTTGACATCAACCTGGATCAGCGTAAAATGGGTCTTTACGGAGTTGCAACGGCCGACGCGAATGCGGTAGTCAGTATGGCCATCGGAGGTCTTGGGCCGGGGGGCGTGGCGGCCAGTACCTTGTACGAAGGAATAAAGACGTTTGATATCCGGATCAGACTTCCGGAGGAATTCAGGAAAACACCAGATCAGATCGGGGAATTACTTGTTCCGACTCAAAACGGAAGCCGTGTACCAATCAAAGAAATTGCAACCATAACCCAAAAAACAGCGTCCTGTCTGATTTTCAGGGATGACAACCAAAGGTACTCGGCCTTGAAATTCTCTGTCAGGGGCAGGGATATGGGAAGCACAATTGCAGAAGCCCAGCAGAAAGTAAATGCAAAGGTTGGTCTGAAAAGAGGCTACCACATGGCCTTTCAGGGGGATTTTGAAAACCAGCAAAGGGCCCAGAAACGTCTGGCAATGGTTGTCCCGATCAGCCTGGCATTGATTTTTGTCCTCCTGTTCAGTATGTTCGGAAACTTCAAAGATGCCTTGCTGGTGTTTACGAATGTTCCGTTCGCAATCGCCGGCGGCATACTGGCCTTGCACCTTACCGGTACAAACTTCAGTATTTCGGCCGGGATCGGATTTATCGCTCTTTTCGGTATCTGTATACAGGATGGGGTTCTGCTGATCACCATGTTCAAACAGAACCTCGAAAACCTCAGGGGTCAAAACAACCCACTGGCACTGTATTCCGCCATCAAACTGGGTGTAAATTCAAGAATACGGCCCGTAATGATGACGGCCCTGATGGCTGCCATCGGATTGTTGCCGGCAGCTATTTCGCATGGAATTGGATCTGAGAGCTCCAGACCACTTGCAAGAGTTGTGATTGGAGGCATTCTCTGCGCGATGATCTTTTCGCTATGGGTTTTTCCTCTCGTTTTCGAATGGTCTTACAAAAGAAAAGTCAACAGGATTCTTACGGCCCGAACCGAAGCCTTGTAACTGGTGTATAGCTGTTTTTTCTGTACCTTGTTTACGTAAAAGTGCCATGAAGCAATCCAGAATCCTTCTTATTGAAGATGAACCCAATGTTTCCTCCTTTATTAAACAGGGACTGGAAGAACAGGAATATGCTGTGGATACTGCATTTGATGGTAAAATGGGACTGAACCTATTTTCAAAAAATCAATACGATCTTATTTTACTGGACGTTATGCTTCCCATCCTCAGTGGTCACGAAGTCTGCAAAGAAATAAGAACCGGTGACAGCAGTACACCTATATTGATGCTGACTGCCCTTTCGACATCAGCAGACATTGTTTCCGGCCTGGATGCAGGAGCGGATGATTACCTGGTGAAACCCTTCAAGTTTCAGGAATTAATGGCCCGGATAAGGGCTTTGGGAAGGAGAAAAAACATTGGAACAGGTGTGGTTTACAAAATGGCCGATCTGGAGCTGGATGTAAATACAAAAAGTGTTAAACGCAACAGCAAACCGATTAAGCTCACACCAAAAGAATACTACTTACTGAACTACCTGTTCCGGAACAAGGGTATTCTGGTCTCCAGGGCGGATATAGCCGCCCATATCTGGGAGGATTCCTTCGAAAAAGGTTCCAACATTATTGATGTGTACATCAATTACCTGAGAAATAAGGTCGACAAGGGCTTCGAAAAAAAGCTCATTCACACGGTAATGGGCATGGGATACATTCTCAGGGAAGAAAACATCAGCTGATCCCAAGATGAACATCCGGAGAAAAATAACGTTGATCTATTCCCTGATCGTTGGGACTATTCTTATTCTTTCCGGGGTATATATTTATTCGCTCTCAAAAAATTATTCCCGGCAATTGTTTTTTACACGCCTGAAAGAAAGAGCATTCGTAACGGCGAATATTTATTTTGAAAAAGACGAATTGAACCCCAAACTATACGAAAACATACAAAAGGAATTCCTTCATTCCCTGGAAAAGGAAGACATCCAGATTTACGACCATGAAAATCAATCGCTGACCGGGGAAAAATCAGAAAATGCAGTTATTCAGGCATCAATGATAGAGAAAATCCGAAAGGAAAAATACTTCGAATTTGAAGATGGCCAACGCCAGTCGGTAGGTATTTACTACGAAGACAACCAGGGCAATTTCGTAATTATTACTTCAGCTGTCGACGCCCAGGGCATTGAAAAAATCAACTACCTGAAAAAAGTCCTGGTGATCAACTTTTTCCTGACCATTATTATTGTTGTAATTACCGGGCGACTAATTGCCAACCAGTTGCTGAATCCCCTGAAGGAAATGATCGACAAGGTCAATGAAATACGGGCCGGCAATCTGCATTTACGCTTAAAGGAAACTGTAAATAAAGACGAACTCAATGCGCTTGGTGTCACTTTTAACCAGATGCTGTTACGGCTTGAAAAAACATTTGAAACGCAGCGACAGTTTATTCATTACGCATCACATGAGCTGAAAACACCTCTCACCTCGATTATTGGTAAAGTGGATGTAGTTCTGAACAAAGCCCGCACGGAAAACGAATACAAAGAGGCGCTGAACGTTATTTTGTTCGAAGCCGAACGACTCAACAAGCTGACCAATGGACTGCTCGCCTTATCCAGATCTGATTTTGAAGGAGAAAAAATCAGCACAAAGCAGGTGGAAATCAAAGAACTACTGAAAACCGCTATAACGGATATCCACTCCCACATCCCGCAAAGCAGGATCGACCTGAAAGTCGGCTCTCAGGAATCACCTTCGGAATCATGGACTATGAATGCAAATGAAAGCATGTTGTATTCAGCCTTTTACAATTGCATTGAGAATGCTATTAAATTTTCAGATAAAAAAACTGTTGAGGTCGAAATTGAAAACAGACAAAACTGTTTTACTATCCGAATAAGCGATAAGGGTATTGGCATGGATGCCAAAGATCTGGAAAATATTTTCAAACCCTTTTACCGAAACCCATCTGCAATGAAATACCCCGGATCAGGTCTTGGATTATCAATTACGAAGAACGTCATTACACAGCACAAGGGAACGATTGATGTAGATTCCAGGACCGGAGAAGGGACTACCGTTACGATCAGGCTCAGCTCAGATCAAACAAGTTAACCACACCCGGATAACGCTCAACGGTAAAACCTTCGGCATAATCAACTCCGATATCCCTCCCCAGGTCTCTCATTCGTCCCCGGATAAAGTCTATAAAACTTTCTGATGAAATAGGTGTAGAAGGTTCTTTGGATGAGGGATTATGAAACTGAGACGAAAAGGCCAGTATTGCTTCCATTTTTTTCTCCGCAAATGCGCTCACATCAATGACAAAATCAGGTCGGACATGCCGGTCCTGGATATAATGATAAACCGCTTTTGGCCTCCAGGCCTCCTGAGACTTCCCCTTTAAACTGCTTGTAATTTTACGCAGGCCTGCGTAGAAGCAGGCCTCGGAGACAAGGGCCGAGGCCCGCCCATGATCAGGATGCCGGTCCTGGATCGCATTGCAAAGCACAATCTCAGGGCGGTATTGTCTTATTTTTTTTACAATCTGCACCTGATGGCTGCTGTCATTTGCAAAGGCCCCATCCTTCATCCCCAGGTTATCCCTGAAAACAACTCCCAGAATTTTTGCAGCCGCTGCGGCTTCCTTTTTCCGCAGGGAAGCCGTTCCCCGGGTCCCCAGCTCACCCCTCGTCAAATCAAGTATCCCCACCGTTTTGCCCAGAGCAATATGCTTCAGAATTGTCCCTGCACAAGCCAGTTCCACATCATCCGGGTGCACGCCGACCGCTAAAATATCAATCTTCATTATTTTCTTACTACTGATTATCAAATTATTTGCCCTCAATCCACTTCACAATCTTATCGCAGTTCGGCGATTCCCCCGGCGCCACAAAATCCACCCATTTCCCGTTCTCATCAATCATGAATTTCTGAAAATTCCATTTTACAGGGGCATCAGCCACTCCGTTCTGATCCTTTTGGGTAAGCCAAAGGTAAAGAGCATCCATATCGCTCCCTTTAACGGAAATCTTGGACATCATCTGAAAACTCACTCCGTAATTTTTAGAACAAAATTCACTAATGTCCTTGTTGGTTCCAGGTTCCTGTGCACCGAAATTATTGGCCGGAAAGCCGATAATGACGAAATTCTTCCCCTTGTATTTTTCGTAGAGTTTCTCAAGATCAGCATACTGAGGAGTATTTCCGCATTTGGACGCGGTGTTAACAATCAGAATTTTTTTCCCTTTCAGCTGATTAAAACTGAACTCCTTACCGTCGATTGTGGTTGCCTTAAAATCATAAAAGGAATGTGCCGGTTTTGGCTGTGCGCTCACGAAATTTAAGATAAGCATTGCGACGAACAATAAATAATTTTTTTTCATTTTCTAAGTCTTTAATTTATTTTACAAATGTAAGTAGAGCTTATTTAAATTTAGGCAAATTTTAAACATGCTCTTCTTGTATTGCTTGTATCTTTGTCCCACGAATGATCTTCACCGAATTTAAAACCCTCCTGGTAAAGGAAATCAAACTGGAGTTCCGTAACAAGCAGGCCCTCAACGGCGTGCTGCTATACGTAGTGTCCACCGTATTTGTCAGCTACCTTTCTTTCCGGCAGATTGCCGAGCCCGGGGTCTGGAACGCCCTCTTCTGGATCATCCTGTTATTTGCATCGATAAATGCCGTTTCAAAAAGTTTTATGCAGGAGAGCAAAGGCTTGTTACTCTACTATTACACCCTTGCAGCACCCGAAGCGATCATTCTCTCCAAGATTACCTACAATGTGCTGCTCATGATCCTGATATCCTTTGTTTGCTATGGCTTCTACTCCCTCTTCATTGGTAACAGTGTTCAGAATCAAGGACTTTTCATGATCTCCCTGGTCCTGGGCAGTATAGGCATTTCATCCGTACTCACCCTTATTTCAGCGATTGCAGCTAAAGCAAGCGGCAATTTCGGTTTAATGGCCGTCTTGAGTTTCCCGATTCTTATGCCTCTGTTAATTACACTGATGAAGGTCTCCAATTGTGCCTTGCAGGGAATTACTATTTCAGTGGTTTACAAGTACCTGTTGGTTCTCACTTTGCTTGACCTGATTGTACTGACACTCGCTTACCTGTTATTTCCTTATCTTTGGAAAGATTGAAAAACGCCTGGAAAATACTCGCAGTAGTCCTGTTGGTTTACACAATCACAGCAGGATTTCTTGCTCCGGTTCCCCACCTCGCCATTTTGAACGAAACGATACGCAATTTATTTTTTCACGTCAGCATGTGGTTCAGTATGATGACTTTGCAGACCGTTTCACTTTACCACAGTTTACGCTACCTCGGAAAATCAGACGAACGCAGCGATCGGATCGCTTCCGAATCAGCCAATGTTTCTATTCTGATGGGTACCTTGGGTCTGATCACGGGATCTATTTGGGCCCGCTACACCTGGGGAGCCTGGTGGACCAACGACCCCCAGCTCAACGGAGCAGCCATCACCATGCTTTCTTACCTGGCGTATGTTTTGCTTCGTAAATCCATCGACGAGCAGCAGAAACGTGCACGGATTTCTGCCGTTTACAATATTTTCGCTTATGTGATGATGGTTGTTTTTATCGGCATTATCCCGAAATTCACGGGCGTAGACTCCCTTCATCCCGGCAAGGGAGGCAACCCTGGCTTTAACAGCTACGACCTCGACAGCAGTCTGAGAATCGTTTTTTATCCAGCCGTTCTGGGTTGGATAATACTCTCCGTATGGATCATGACCTTGCGGGTACGCATGAAGAAGATCGAACAAATCCTTAACCAATATGAAAAATAAGCTGCTGTTTGCCGATACTGCGGATGCCTTGCGTGAAAATGGTATGATCTATGTTGTGGTAGCCGTTCTGCTGGTCATTTTTGCCGGTATCGTCTTTTACCTGGTCCGGATGGACAGAAAAATAAGTAAACTCGAAGAGCAGGTAAAAAAATCCTGAAGACATGAAAAAAATTCACATCATAGGCATTGTGGTTATTGCTGTTTCGATCGGCGCCATAATGGCCTCCCTTGCCAGTTCCAGCACCTATGCCGCCTTCAGCGAAGCTGCTGCCAGTCCGAGTTCAGAATTTCACGTGGTAGGCACCCTCGACAAAAACAAAGACCGGATTTACGATCCGAAAACAAACCCCAACCTCTTCACTTTTTTCATGGTGGATTCAGCAGGAATTGAAAAAAAAGTAATCCTTCACAAAGCAGAACCACCGGATTTCGAACGCTCCGAAAAACTGGTGATCATTGGAAAATGTAAGGGCGAAGTGTTTGAGGCCAGGGACATCCTGATGAAATGCCCCTCGAAATACAACGACGGAAAACCGGTTGAATCCGGTCAGCAATCCGAAACAAAACAACAATAAGTTTGTAGTGGAAATAAACTACCTTGGCGAGCAACTTATTCCGGGACATCTGGGTAACGGATTTGTCATTCTTGCTTTTACTGCCGCTTTGCTTTCCGCCGTCAGCTTCCTTTTTGCCGAGATCAGATCGTCCAAACTTCCGATCGAGTCTGCCGGTTGGAAAAAAATAGGCCGTTTAGCATTTCGTGTACACTCCCTGGCTGTTTTGGGAATTGTCGCTACCCTGTTTTACATGCTGTATTTCCACCTCTTCGAGTACGAATACGTATGGCACCATTCCAACAAGTCCATGCGCACCCGTTACATCCTTTCCTGCTTCTGGGAAGGACAGGAAGGAAGTTTCCTGCTTTGGACATTCTGGCATGTGGTGATTGGAAACACCCTCATGCGAACCGCAAAAACATGGGAATCCGCTGTAATGACCGTTGTTTCTTCGGTTCAGATTTTTCTGACCTCCATGATGCTGGGGATTTTCCTCTTTGAATACAAAATCGGCAGCAACCCCTTTACCATTTTGCTGCGCCAGCATCCTGATTTTTCAGGAATTCCGCTTTTTCAAAACCCCAATTACCTAAGCAAACTCGACGGCAGAGGCCTGAATCCCCTGTTGCAGAACTACTGGATGACCATTCATCCGCCCACACTTTTTCTGGGATTCGCACTGACACTGGTACCTTTTGCGTATGCGATTGCAGGCTTATGGAAAAAAGAGCTTAACGGCTGGCAGCGACCGGCACTACCCTGGGCGTTCACCGGTGTCGCCATATTGGGAACCGGAATCCTCATGGGAGGAGCCTGGGCCTACGAAGCTTTGAGTTTCGGCGGTTTCTGGGCCTGGGATCCGGTAGAAAATTCATCCCTGGTACCCTGGCTCACACTCGTCGGGTCTGCCCATGTAATGCTGATTCATAAGAACAAGGGACAATCGTTATTTACTGCACTGTTCCTTTCCCTGCTCAGTTTTATCCTGGTCTTGTATTCCACCTTCCTTACCCGCAGCGGAATACTCGGAGATTCTTCGGTACACGCATTTACCGATCTGGGCATGTCCGGCCAGCTACTGATTTACCTGTTCTTTTACATCCTGCTCTCTGTTCTATTAATGAGCGTGAATTACAAACAGTTCTTCTCCGGCTCAGAAGAAGAATCCCTTTGGAGCCGTGAATTCTGGTTTTTTATCGGATCCCTGATCCTGCTCATTTCCTCCTTTCACGTTCTGTTCAATACATCCATGCCGGTATGGAACAAACTGTTCCACAAGAAGTTTGCCGCTCCTGACATTGCTTTTTACAATGCCTGGCAACTGCCCCTGGCCACTATGCTGGCCGTGCTTATTGCAATGGGACAGTACCTCAAATACAGGAACACCGAAATAAAAGAAGTATTGAAAAAACTGATGCTTCCCTTTGCCCTGGCATGCCTTTCGACGCTGCTGATTGCTTTGCTGATGAAAATAAATACTGTTTTTTTTGTCGCCTTGCTGGGGGCTTCTTTGTTCTGCATTTTTGCAAATTTCAATTATTGGCTGGTTATTCTGAAAGGTCAGCTAAAAAACGCCGGAGCCTCCGTGGCCCATATGGGATTCGGACTCATACTGCTGGGCGTGCTGCTTTCCACTTCAAAAAAAGAATTTATTTCTCACAGCAATGCCGACAAGGACCTTTCCTCCTTCAAACTTTCCAATGGCCAGAACAACGTTTTGCTTCAGCGGAAGGATACGGTTCAGATGGGCGATTACTATGTAACCTACACCGGAAAAAGCAAATCCGGCAACAACGTCTATTTTAACGTTGATTATTTTAGCAAGCAGCCCGGCGGAAAACTGAACTATGCTTTTTCCCTCAAACCTCTTGTGCAAATCAACGCACAGATGGGAAATGTAGCCGAACCCGATACGCGGCATTTTTTTAACAAAGACATCTACACACATGTCACCTATGCTGACTACAGCATACAGGACGAAAAGAACAAAAATGCGGCTGAAAATGAGAACAGCCAGAATTTCAGTTTTTCCCCGGGAGATACCGTTGCTTCCTCCAACAGCCTGATTATTCTTGTTGGTTTAAACTCCAGGGTAGACAAAAAGAAATACGGTCTACCCGATTCTGCCATTGCAGTAGGTGCGGAGTTTAAAATACTTGACGTCAATAAGAAAGTGCACATGAGTTATCCGGTCTTTGCCATTGAGCGCAACCAGATTGTTCCGCTGCCAACCGAAATTCCCGAATTGGGGATGAAACTTAATTTCTGGAAAGTCGATCCCGAAGCCGGAAAAATAACTGTCGCCGTTACGGTCAATGCAGCAGACAAACCCGACTACATCGTAATGGAAGCCATTGTGTTTCCGTGGATCAATATTCTCTGGACGGGCTGCATCGTTATGGTAATAGGAACTGCAATGGCCTTGGTTCACCGAATTAGAAAATACTGACATGACCCGTCCCGTATACGATATTGTCCTTTTCGGATCCGGAAATGCGGCTACCCAGCTGGGACTGGCTTTAAAAAAAGCCGGACACCGCATCGTTCAGGTTTACAGCAGGTCGATCGAATCTTCCCGGATGCTGGCTCAGGAATTGGGAGCGAAAGCCTTGTCTGACAGCTCAGCAGTTTCCAGGGAGGCTGACATTTACATATTGGCGGTTAAAGACGATGCGGTAAAGGAATTGGCCGGAAAGCTAAAGCTCAAAAAGAAAATCGTATTGCATACCTCGGGTACCCTGCCGCTGTCCGTGCTGAAGAAAGCCTCTTCCAGTTACGGGGTGATTTATCCCTTACAAACACTTTCCAAGGACAGAGTCCTGAATATGGCCACTGTCCCCATTTGCGTTGAGGCCAATACAGCAGGGAATCAAAAAATAGTGGCGGGTCTGGCCAAATCCATTTCAAAAAAAGTATTCCTCCTCGACTCCCGCCAGCGTGCCATTCTTCACCTGGCGGCCATCTTTGCCGGTAACTTTACAAATCACATGTACAGTATAGCGGAGCACCTGCTCAGTGAAAATCAGCTTCCCTTCGGATTGCTCAAGCCCCTGATACGCGAAACCGCTGAAAAAATAAAGGAGGGTCATTTGCCTGCTTCGGTCCAGACAGGGCCAGCCGCAAGGAAAGATTTTGAAATTATGAAAACCCATTTGAAAATGCTTTCAGGAGAAAAAAACCTGGCAACAATTTACCGCCTGGTCTCCGAAAATATAATGCGAAATAAGACGTAATTTTGGACGATGCGTAAAGTGATTGCTTTCTTCAGACTCGTCCGGATGCCAAATCTGATCATCATTTTTTTGGCCCAGTATTCCATGAGGTGGGGCATCATTTACCCCATGTACCGGTTCCTCAACAAACAACTTCTGCTGAACTTTCCGGATAAAATCACCAATCCCCAGATCGTAAAGTTCCAGGTGAGTGAGCCGCTTTTTTTTCTGCTATGCCTTTCAACCCTCATGATTGCCGCAGCAGGCTATATCATTAACGATTATTTTGATGTCAATATTGATCGGGTGAACAAACCGGATCAGATTATCATTGACAAAACCATCAAACGCAGGGAGGCGATGATGGCTCATATCCTGATCAGCGGGGTGGCTATTCTTATAGCCGGATTTGTATCCTTCAGACTGGGCCTGGGCCAGTACAGCATCATTTACATTGCAGCAGCATTCGGACTTTGGTTTTATTCCACGGATTTTAAAAAACAGTTGTTTACCGGCAATTTGCTGGTGGCTCTTTTTGTGGCCATGGTACCTTTCACGGTGGGACTCTACGAGCTTCACCTGAGTGCGAAGACCTACAGTATTCTTACCCTTCCTCCCTTTGAAGTAAATTTCAGATTTATTTTCAATTTCATTGCCGGATTTTCGGCGCTTGCATTTCTGATCAATTTAGTCCGTGAAATCATCAAAGATATAGAAGACACCGAAGGAGACCGGCTTTACGGATGCCGAACAATTCCCATTGTCATGGGTCTGGAGACAGCGAAAAATTGTGTATCCTTTCTGATTCTGCTGATCATCCTTATTATTGGCTGGATTCAGAAAGACCAGTACGATTCAGGGGCAAAGAATTCCTTTTTGTATTTATTGTTGTTTATTCAACTTCCCCTGGTGGTGCTGGTATTTCTCGTTCAGAAAGGAGTTGCGGCAAAAGATTTCAAACGCCCCGACCGCCTGAGCAAACTGATTATGCTGGCCGGCCTGCTGTATTCCCTGGTTATATACTATAGCTTTATGGGCAATGCGTAATTTCAGAACCTCATCAGATGCGTGATTTCTCGTTTTCAAATCTTGATATTATCCTGGCCTCGAAATCCCCGAGAAGGCAGTATTTACTTAAAGAACTTGGGTTGACCTTTAAAACAGAGCACAGGGATGTGGACGAATCCTTTTCTTCCACACTCCGGGCAGAAGAGATACCGCTGTTCCTGTGTAAAAAAAAAGCCGATGCATTTGAGGGTTCCCTCGGTAACAATACCGTGGTGATAACAGCTGATACAATAGTTTGGGTACAGGGGCAGGTACTCAACAAACCTTCAGGAGCCTCTGAAGCCAAAGCGATGCTGCAACTCCTTTCCGGTAAGTACCACGATGTTTTTACCGGGGTCTGCCTGAAATCCGAACGAAAAACCCACAGCTTTTATTCCTCCACAAGGGTCTGGTTCAAAACCCTTTCAACAGAGGAAATTGACTACTACGTGGCCAACTACCAACCGTTTGACAAAGCAGGAGCCTACGGTGCACAGGAGTGGATTGGTTACATTGGGGTTGAAAAAATAGAGGGTTCCTATTTTAACGTAATGGGATTGCCGTTGAAAGAACTCTTTGAAGCCTTATCCGCGCATTTTGTCTAAAATGCGGTTCAATTGTTCAGCTTCAGTGACCGAGATGTTAAAAGTCATTTCCAACCCGAGATGAGGCTCCTTGTCCAGCTCAGCAAGAAGATCCAGGCCTTTGGGTGTAATAACCACATCCACCGCTCGTCGGTCCCCTGAAGATATTTTGCGTTCCACCAAACCTTTCAGCCGGAGTTTCTCCACCAGCCTGGATGCATTCGACATTTTATCCAGCATCCGCTCCATTAAAATATTGATCGTAACCGGCTTCGAATGTTGTCCACGCAGAATTCTAAGAATGTT
>Ga0207063_1106_pt1 | contig 18021 bp, 11 predicted proteins | sample Alteio_BWMinCont_29_FD_153462 | JGI IMG/M metagenome (GOLD analysis project Ga0207063, IMG submission 153462) | Enriched cells from forest soil in Barre Woods Harvard Forest LTER site, Petersham, Massachusetts, United States -... | ecosystem: Environmental > Terrestrial > Soil > Temperate forest >...
GCATCAGTGATGCCAGCACCTGTCAGGGAAATGGTATTATTGGTTGTGCTTATGCCTTGATTAAGCGTTAACAATCCAGTTGAAGTCAGTGTTACGGTACCGGTGCCACCAGTGATAACACCATTCACTGTGGTGGCACCGGTATTTGCAATCAATGTGTTACCACCTGTTTCACTGCTGCCTGTGATGCTAAGCGTGCCTGTGTTGTTAACATCTATGTCACCAGACGTTGAATTTGTTGCAGATAAGGTGCTGATCGCTGCACTAATTGGATTGCTGCCGCTAATAGAGCCAATGCCGGTTTTTGCTGTTAAATTCAATGTGCTGGCGGTGACATTAGTCGTTGCACTGCTATTACCGGTAATATTGCCATTTGAAGCAGTTAATGCAACGGTTTTGCCTACTGCACTAATAGAACCACTGCTGCCGAATGAAATATTATTATTAGCGGAGGAAACCGTCGCATTGACTGCAGAAGTCAATAAAGCATTAATTTGTATTGCACCACTATCTAATAGTGACAAGGTACCGCCTGTGATATTGGCTGGGCTAGCGGCACCCACTACCGTCAGGCCACCTGTGAAGGTATTACCACCAATAGTTAAGCCGCCGGTAGAAGTGATCGTTGCTAATTGCACGCTGGTAATGCCCAGTACGCCTGCGCTATTAGAGGCACCTAAACCTAAATTAATTGCTGTTGCTGCTGTGACGGGTGTAATAGTTACTAAACCTGCGCCAGCATTTGTAGTGCCGGTTAATGTTAAATTGTCCGCACTGTAATTCACTGCCCCGCCACCGGAGGTGACACCTGCAGTTAAGCCAATGGTTAATAATTTATTTGTGCCAGAAGCAGTTAAGCTGACTGAACCACCTGCTGATGTTGTCGTACCTGATGTGGTGATATTACCTGTGTTAGTGACCGACACATTGCCTGCACCTGATTCACTAATGCCACTCAGCGTCAATGTAGATGCCGTGTTGGTTAAGCTGATATTACCACTCGACGTATTCGTCGCATTAAAAGTGTTAACACTATTCGCCGCATTTAAAATGGTACCACCAACAGAACTCGTGGTAAGTATCCCTGAAACTGTCATCGCACCTGTTTGTGAAATTGCGCCGGTATTTGCAATAGTTACATTTCCTACTGCTTGATTAATACCCGTAATGCTTAGTGTACCTGTGTTGGTGAGAGAAACATTACCACTGGTAACATTAGTCGCATTAAAGCCACTCACCGTATTCGCATTATTTAATGTTGTTCCTCCAACTGAAGAGCTTGTTAATGTTGCGCCATTGACAAATGCAGAACCAGATTCCGATAGGGTGCTAGTTGAACTCAGTGTAACATTCCCAGTTGCACTTATACCGTTGACAGGTCCGCCAATATCATCGGTTAAACTTGCGATCGTCAGCGCATTGTTTGCATTAATGCTTATCGGCCCTGTGATATTTGTTGCTGCAATGTTACTGAAAATATTTCCTGTACCCGAACCCGTAGAAAGATCAACATTATTTGAATCACGAATTAAAAGACTTGCACCCGGTGTCGCCAGATTGATAATACCTGTTTGCGTGATACTACTGCCTGTGTCCAAGGTAAGAACGCCGCCACTAGCTACGTTCGCTCCTAACGTCAACGCTCCTATAGTTAATGCACCTGAGTTACTGTTACCAATTCGAACATTTGTCGCACGCACATCCGTATTTAATTCCGCCGCTGTCAAGACTAAACCACTAGCTCCACTGGCTACATTAATGACGGTATTTGCTGTACTTGGTTGTAGAATGACATTAGAAGCTAATCCAGTATGTGATGCTGTACCTCCAATAGACATTGATGAATTGGAAGTAGCCAATGACATTGTATCTGCTGTCAGCGTTATCACACCGGTTGATAATATCAGCGCACCAAAGGAACCATTAGCTGTTGTGGTCAGCGTACCTGTTCCAGCATTCATAGTGATATTGCCAGTGGTAATAGCTTTCACTGAAGTGTCACTTGCTGCGCCTGCATTTAATGTAATTCCTACACCGGTTAATGAAATATTGTTATTGGTCGTAGTAATGTTATTGTTAATTGTCAATAGGCCTGTTGAGGTTAAAGTAATTGGGCCTGATCCTCCACTTGTCGTATGACTAATAGTCATTGCACCCGTGTTATTAACAATCATACTTCCCGTACCGACATTAGAAAAACCAGTGCCTCCAGAAATAATAGTGAGCAGCGCTGCCGTATTCGTTAATTGCAGATTACCACTCGATGTGTTTCTGGCGATAAAACCTTGCACGGTATTTGCATTGTTCAGCGTTGTGCCGGTTACAGAACTAGTGCTTAATGCAGCAGTCGCAGTGGAGATAACGCCCGAACCCGCTTCGTTAATATTTCCAGCTGTTGCAGTTAAAACAACCCCGAATGTTGCAGCGCTATTTCCAGTTACATTACCGCCATTAATGGTAATATTTCTACCCGCAGTAGCTTGTACAGTTCCAGCCGATGATGTTAAGTTTTGATTAACTAAAATATCTGCTACGCCCGAATTAGTGAGACTTAGCCCGGTTTTTGCTGATATGCCATTTACTGTTCCTAAATCATCAGTCACACTTCCTACTGTTAAAGTATTCCCAGAAGAATTTGTAATATTGATTGTATTATTTGTGCTAGTGCCCGCAACGGTATTAAATACATTGCTTGCATTATTAAGCGTTGCACTAAAGTTGCCTGTTGTACGAAGTAACAAACTCGTACCAGACCCTAGTGTTAAACTTGCGGCTTGAGAAATCGTTCCACTTGATGCCAAGGTCAATGCGCCGTTGGTTGCAAGATTAGGAGCTGCCGTTGGCAAATTCAATGCAGAAACAATGTTAACTGCAGTACTGATAGTTGGATCGCCAACGCGCAGATTGTTGGCTCTCATAATGTTAAGCTCTGCCGTAGTGATGACTAATGGTTGGAATGCTCCGCTTGCAGAAACTAAATCAATTTCACTTATACCTGAAGGAGTCGTCAAGGCAATGCTAGCATCACTCCCTACCCCTAATGCTGTTCCACCAATTTGTGAACTCGCACTGGTATCCAACGTCATTGTTCCTGCATTGAGAGTAATAACGCCGGTCCCTGATGTTGGCGTTAACAGTAACGTACCGGCAGAGGTAATAATGTTGGCATTGCTAGCGCTGAGAGTGATATTGGTCGCTGTAATATTATGACTAATGCTAACATCAGATCCTGGATGAAGTCCTGTCGTTGAAGCCGAGAATGTACCCAACGGGGTAACACCGCCAATAACACCGCCTAGTGTCAGCGAACCACCGCCTGCAATCAGCGACAACACATGAGATCCGCTAATGGTGTCATTAATCGTGCTATTAAATACTAAAGGGCTATCACCTGAAGTTACAGTAGAATTTCCTGCAATGAGCGTAGGACCATTAAAAGTAACCCCATTTGCTGTTGTGATATTGTTAGTTAAAGTAGTTGTACCACCTGCAGCAGTCGTCGTAGTCAAGCTGGTATTACTTCCGCCCGTGAGTGTAGAACCAAATACAATATTTCCGCCATTTACTGTTGTCTGAAAAGTAGTAAATGTTGAAAGTGTAATGGCATCGTTATAAGTTTGTGTTCCAGACGTTTTAATGGAGTTAGCAGCTGAATTAAATGTCGTGCCAGCGCCTGCATCAATAGTCAAGCTACTCAGTGGTGTCGTCGAACCGATGGTTGAATTAATATTTTTTGATCCAGAGCTTGTGATCCGCAGCGCATGCGCACCATCTATACTGCCGCCAACGGAATTAAAAGTAATCGCGCCACTGCCTGTTGACTTTAACACAGTATCGGCAGCGAGTGTTTGAACATCACTATATGTTTGAGCACCTGTTGTAGTAATGTTACCGCCAAAACTAGTATTACCTCCGGATAAAGTGGTCAAGCTAGCTAAAGGAGTGGTTCCACCTATCGTGCCTAAGGTATTTATACCATGCAACGATAGAGCAAAAGCACCATCGACGGTGCTATTAAAAGTAATAGCCTGATATCCTAGAGCATCGAGTGTTGTATCACCGGTTAAAGTAACGGGTTTATTTGCTGGAAAAACCATCGCTGAGCCCGATATCTTTGCGCCTAAGTTAATAGGGGCTGCTGCTGCCAATGCGCCATTGATAGTGAAACTACCGCCAGATACCGTAATATCGCTATTGATAAAAATGGCATTACCTGCAGTTAAGGTGAGACTACCACTTCCAGATGAGTTAACAGCTTGTGTTCCGCTTGCATTACTAAAAGTAATATTGTGCGCGGCATTAAGAGTCAAGCTTCCAAAACCACTCCAGTTCAGCTGGGTCGTATTAGTTGTTCCGCTCGGAATAACGGTAATATCACCCACACTTCCGCCTGTGCTCGTCGTTGTCACAATCACATTATTACTCGCCAGAAGTGTATTTAAATTACTAAAATCAATAATTGACGTCGTTGCACCTGCGGTAGGAGTATACGTTCCCGTTCCCGAGTTATAAGTATCATTATTATCTGCACCGCTATTATTTTTTATAGTCACATCAGATGGGTCTAAAAGCCATGTTCCCAAATTCCCTGCTGGCGCACTCGTATTAACCAGACTATTACTGCCGACATCTAAATAATGATGACTTGATGTTTCAACAAAACCGCCATTACCACCTGTTGCGCCACCACGAGCACTAATCGAACCAAAATATCCCGTCGCTACATTCGACCAGACAACAACCGTGCCGCCATTGCCTGACGATATTGCATCAGCATTTAATCTTGCACCAGCAGCAATATTTGTATAATCAGCATTTAGCTCAGGCCCTGCGCCATGTGCATTACCGCCAACTAATATTTTTCCGCCGCCTGCGTAACCACTTGCATCTATTTTTGCATTGTCATAAATATTCACTGTTTGACCGAGTACTTTGATTGTACCGCCTGTCTGATTTTTTTTAGTGCCAGAAGCATACATTTTACCGCTGACATTTACTGTGCCGTTTGTATCGGCGTTCAATACGATCGTACCGTTTTGTTCTCTTGCTGAATTTGCGACAATCGTTCCTGACATGTTAATTACACTATGTACGACATTTGCGGCTGAATCCGCAGTTATCAACACGCTGCCACCTTTTGCGATAACACTGCCAGAATTATTAACGGACACATCTTGTTTTGAAGAACCAGAGCCTGCTTCAAATCCAAATGAAATAAGTTGATCGCCATACAAATCAATCGTGAAGACATTACCCGTTGAAGCTAACACCACAGAACCATAATTTGCTCTGATCACACCGCTATTACTCACATTAGGTGCAACCAGCACTGCCATACCTTCGTCCGCAATACTGATCAAGCCTTGATTGATCACAGAAGCATCTAAATTAGGTCCTTGCACAAAGCGATAATTGCCTCGCATAAAATCGTTATCTGAAATATTAGCGGTGGTGGCGAGAAATCCTGCAGTATCTACCCTGCCTGAGGGAGTAATCAAAATACCTGAAGCGTTTAATATCCAGATTTGGCCATTAGCCGTCAGATGACCACCGATAGTGGATTGACCATTTGCTGGATTCACGCGGTTAACAGCAATAGAATCTCTTGAGGGTTGCACGAAGCGGGTGGTTTCACCTGGTGAAATATTAAACGTATTCCAATTGATGACTGCCTTGCCAGAAGATTGATTAATTTGAACGGTTTGCGCATTGGGCGAACTGATGGTGGCGCTACCAGCAGATACTTGGCCGCCCGCTGGATTTGCGAAACTGGAATTAATTGAGAAGAATGCGAGAGCCAACAAAACCACCGTTGATGATGGTTTCATCAATGCATGTAAGCCATTGTTTTTTCTAAACTTCTTCATCTCGCCGCCACCACTACTAACTCATTGATTTTGCGTTTTATTTAAGTGTATTCACGACACATACAATTTTTATTTGTATTAAATACAACTACTTATATTTTTTATGATTTTTTTATTTCTAGTGGATACATATAGTATGGCAGAAATTGGCGAAAGTGCATATTTTATACATGTATATATTTTTTGTATTTTTTGTATTTTTACTTGCGTTCTTATCAGCCTGATCTAACAGTTTCTTAAGGTGTCCGGGCTACCCTCTCCCTCGCATTATATGTATACTAATTTGCAATCAAGTAGTTATGCAGGACATGGAGTCCATGCGATTGAATCGATTTAGAAAAAGCTTATTCGCGAACTTCAATTGCATATATAGCATATATATATGTATTTTAATGGCTATACTGCTTTGCCAAACGGTTACGGCAAATGCGGCACCAGACGTACCTAGCACCGTACCATCTACAGTCGAGCCTGGCCGAGTTTCACAAGAAATCAACCCTACTTCCGCTGCTCCAGAAAAAGGAATCGTCCCCTCCACTCTTGCAACAGTTCCTGTTCAGCCAGCATTTCCTAAACAAATCGCCGCTATTAAATTTAAATTGAGGAAATTAGTCTTAGAGGGAAATACTGCCTTTAGCGATCAAGAATTACTTGCTCTGTTTCCCAAAAAAGTTGGCACGGTTGTTACCTTAGGTGACATACAACAATTCGTTAATGCGATTACGGTGAAATACAATGCAGCAGGTTATGTTTTATCACAAGCATTGATACCAGCACAAACGATTGCCAAAGGAATTATTCATATCAAAGTTATGGAAGGCTTCATTGACAAAGTGATGGTGCAAGGTGAAGTCAGTGAGTACACAAAAGCGCGTGTCCAGATATATGGTGACAAAGTGGTTGGCAAAAAACCACTGAACTTAAATGATCTTGAATCAACATTATTACTTGCGAATGATATTCCTGGCTTGCATGTGAAATCTGTGTTGACGCCATCAAAGTCGACACCAGGTGCAGCCAGTCTTACATTGCTTGCTTCGCATAATTTTTTTGATAGCACGACCAGTTTTTCTTATGACAATCGCGGCACGCGCTACATTGGACCTGAACGAACCATTGGTGCGTTTTACCTCAACACCATGTTAGGCGCAGGTGCTTCATCTGGTTTGCGCGTTGCTCAATCTGGCCATTGGAACGAGATGCGCTTTGTTGAGCTAGAGCACAAACAATATTTTGGCACGAATGGTTTATGGGTTGACGTTGACATGCAATACACACGCACCTGGCCTAATTTTATTTTACTCGGCACCAATACAATTGGTGTCAGCAAATATCTTTTCATCAGCTCACAATACCCACTCTGGCGTCATCGTAATTCAAGTTTGTTTATTTCGGCTGGATTTAATGACGTTAATATTTTTCAACAACAATTTAATTCGAAGTTAAGTAATGATCAGATACGCACAATACAAGTTGGTGTTACTTATAATTCAATCGATAAATATAAAGGTGTAAATCAGATTTCCTACTCTGTGATGCAAGGTTTAAATATATTGGGCGCAAGCCAGCCAGGCAATCTTGTTTCACGCTTTAAAGCTAAGCCAGTGTTTACAAAAACAATACTCACCGTTGGCAGACTGCAAGGTTTGACTGATCGTTTTTCGTTAATGCTAACAGCAAATGGGCAAACAGCATCTAACAGAATGTACTCTTATCAACAAATTGGTTATGGTGGTCTGCTATATGGTAACGCCTACGATCCTTCTGAAATTCTTGGTGACCATGGCCTGGAAGGTAAAATTGAATTACGTTTAGATAATGCATTTCCATATGAGAAGATGCCAACAGAATATTTTATTTATTACGATGCGGCGAGATTGTGGAATTATGACCACATCACTCAAGTTGGAAAATTAGCTGGCACTTCCGCTGGCTTTGGTGTGCGCGCGACCTTGTGGCAACATATTAGCTGGACGCTTGAATTAGACAAGCCATTAGACAGAAAAGTTGCCGCTGTCGCTGCAGAACCAAATCCTGGCAATCCAAAAGCCTGGCGAGGATTTTTTAGCGTTGGCGCGTCGGTGTAACATCAGCAACATTTATTAACTTAACGCCCGCATTACGCATCTCTTCACACGCTCTTGCTATATCACCTTGCACCAATTCAGCACCACGACAGGCATCAACGATAACATGAGTTTTAAATTTTAATTGCACAGCATCCAGTGCAGAAAATTTAACACAATAATCTATTATCAAACCCATCAAATAAATTTCCTGCACTCCTTGATTTCGCAAGTAATCAGCTAGACCGGTATCACGCTGATGTGCATTATCGAAAAACGCGCTATAGCTATCAATTTTTTTATCAATACCTTTTTTCACGAGGTGATGTATACCAGCAAGATTTAATCCGGGATAAAATTCTGCGCCATGCGTAGCTTGCGTACAATGAATTGGCCAAAGAATTTGCGGCAAACCATCTGCCATTATTGTATCACCCACACGATGCCCAGCATGAGATGCGTCAAAACTCACATGGTCGCTTGGGTGCCAATCCTGCGTTGCTACGACAACATCAAATAGTGGCATGAGGAGATTTGCTATTGGTACGAGATCATGACCACCTTGAATAGCCAAACTGCCACCCGGACAAAAGTCATTCTGCAAGTCCACGATAATTAAGGCCTTTTTTTTGATGACTTGATTGAAGTCATGGCAATCTCTCTGTGTATTATCTACCAATATTGTATATAATAGTCGCATGCAAAATACCAGACAATTTAGCCTTATAAAAGTTCAGGGGCCTGATGCAAAAAAATTCTTGCAGGGGCAACTAACTTGCGATGTCGAGCGGGTGCAGCTAACGCCGCAGCTTGCCGCACATTGTAATCCGCAAGGTCGGGTGGTTAGTCTTTTTTTATATTTTTCTTCACGAACAAAGTTATTATTTATTACTGCCAAAGAATATGTTTGAGATTTCCTTACAAGCCCTGAAAAAATATGCCGTGTTTTATAAACTGGAATTGAGTGATGCTTCATCCTCACTTCCTCAACTACTTCCAGAGTTAGTCACTGACAATCGTCGTCCCGGCGAAAGCCGGGATCCAGGATTGATCCCGCGATCAAGTCGCGGGACGACGGGTAATTTATTTGATATTCAGCGCGGCATTCCACGTATTTATCCGCAAACGTCTGGCATGTTTTTACCACACGATATTAATTTAGACCAATTAGATGCGATTAGTTTTGATAAGGGTTGTTATACTGGCCAAGAAATTATTGCACGTATGCACTACCGTGCAAAATTAAAAACGCGTATGTTCAGCGCGACTGTTAATATTGATCAAGCTAGTACTGATCAAGCACCGCAACCAGGCAAAGAAGATAACTCTCTTAATGGCACTATCGTTGATGCGGCACCAATAAATAATAAACAATATTTTGTATTATTCACATCTACCATCAAAGAGGCAGCAACATCACAATGACAAAGAAATTATGCGTTGCCATTGCGCAATTAAATCTGACTGTCGGTGACATCAGTGGCAATTTAGAAAAACATATTCAAGCCGCAAAAAAAGCACGTGATGAACTCGCCGCTGACTTGATTGTCTTTCCTGAGCTTGGCTTTACGGGTTATCCACCAGAAGATTTATTATTACGCCCCGCTTTCGTTGCACAAGCTGAAGAGGCATTACAACAATTTATTAAACATGTCAGTGGTATTTATTCCGTCATCGGACATCCACGTCAAACGGCCAAAGGTTTGCAGAATGCCTGTTCTATTGTTTATGACGGTGAAATAATCGCGCAATATGCCAAACAGCATTTGCCTAATTACGGTGTGTTTGATGAAAATCGCTATTTTGTTCCCGGCAGCATGCAAACTGTTGCAAATATTAAGGGAATTCCTGTCGGCGTGGTCGTGTGCGAAGATATCTGGTTTCCCGGCCCAATTCAGCAAACCGTTGCAAATGGCGCGCGCCTGATTGTGACGCCGAATGCTTCGCCTTTTGAAGTCATGAAGCATGAGCAGCGTATCGAAATGTTGGCAAAACGCGCCAAGCAAAATCGTGTACCGATTATTTATGTTAATACTGTCGGCGGTCAAGATGATATTATTTTTGATGGTGGTTCACTTGCCATCACCGAGACTGGTGAAGTAGCACAATGCGCTGGCTTTTTTAATGAAACTGTCACACCGGTTGACATTGAATTTAGTTCTGCTGATTCACGTATCACTCCTAAATCCATTTCACTACCTGCTGATGAAGCGCGCATTTATCAAGCACTCGTTTTAGGTTTGCGTGACTACATTGATAAAAATAAATTCTCTGGCGGCTTGATCGGTGTATCTGGTGGTATTGACTCTGCATTAACGCTAGCCATTGCCGTTGATGCACTGGGTAAAGATCGTGTGCGCGCTGTATTTATGCCATCACGTTATACGGCGGCGATTAGCGCTGAGGAAGAAGCCGCCGTTACTAAAAATTTAGGAGTGAAGAGTGAAATCATTTCTATCGAAGCTGCATTTGATGCCTTACTCAATTCGCTTGCCCCTGCTTTTGCTGGCAAGCAAGCTGATGTGACGGAAGAAAATTTGCAATCACGTATTCGCGGTACAATGTTAATGGCATTATCAAATAAATCTGGTTTTCTAGTTTTGCCAACCGGCAATCGCAGTGAAATGGCTGTGGGCTACTGCACCTTATATGGTGATACTGTTGGTGGTTATGCTGTCTTAAAAGATATTCCCAAGACCTTAGTTTATAAACTGGCGCGTTATCGCAATACAATCAGTCCTGTTATTCCGGAACGCACTATTGAGCGCGCACCTACAGCTGAATTAGCACCGAATCAGAAAGACGAAGACTCGCTACCGCCTTATTCTGTCTTAGATCCTATTTTAGAACTTTATCTCAATCAGCAACTTGGCATAGATGACATTTGCGCAAAAGGTTTTGACCGTCAGCTGGTTGAACGCATCATCACTCTCATACGCCGCAATGAATACAAACGCCGTCAATTTCCTGTCGGCGCTCGTATTAATCACACGGCTTTTGGTAAAGATAGGCGATATCCAATTGTGAATGGCTGGAAGGGGTAGCCGTCGTCCCGGCGAAAGCCGGGATCCAGTGTTTTTAAGAATTCATATCTACCACTGCATTAGGATAATTGTATTTTAGAACAGTAAATGCTTCTTGCTCGTTACGCGTCATACCGAGTTGGTGATAGGCTTTAACGAGGAGTATCATGCCATCGACTACTGCTGGTGCGCCTTGATAGTGGGCGATTAAATCGCTGGCGCGGTTGACAGCAGCAACATAAGCTTTGCGTTGATAGTAATATTCTGCAACACGTAATTCATGATCGGCGAGAATATCGCGCAAGTAAATCATGTATTGATGCGCTGCGGGTGTGTAGGTGCTATTTGGGAAACGCGTGGTTAATTCACTAAAGTCATAATAGGCCTTGCGGATTTGGGTAAGATCACGTGTTGCAAGATCCACTGAGAAGAAACGCTCAATAATGCCCAAGCTCTGATAATAATCAGACATGCCGCGCATAAAGTAAGCGTAGTCAACATAAGGGTAAACAGGATACATGCGAATAAAACGTTCTGCTTCTGAAGAAGCCAGGGCATATTCTTCTTTCATGTAATACGCATAGATGAGATAGAATTGCGCATTTTCAGTTTGCGGGCCCATAGGATATTGTACGTCTAATGCTTCAAAGCGTTTGATCGCTTCAGAATAATTTCTATCCTGCATTGCTTCCTTGCCTTTTTTATAAATTTCTTGCTGGGATTCGCCTCGATAGGCTTCTGCAGGGTCAGTTGAGGCGGCACATGCTGCCAGTAATCCAGCCAGCATGGCGGTAGCACATAGTTTAATAACTGTTTTATTCATTGCTTATTTCCTAGGGCACTGAGCGTGCATTCTAAACTAAATTCTGTCATTATCCACACATTATGAAACCAGTACAACTCGTTAAACATCAACTCGTTATTCCTGAGGATTTTGCTCAGCAGCGCCTCGATCTGGCGCTGTCTAAACTTTTGCCTGATTACTCCCGTACGCAAATTCAGGCGTGGCTGGATTCAGGCGCCATTCTGGTCGATGGCCAGCAATGCAAAGCAAAAACCAAGTTGCATGGCGGCGAGCAAGTTAGCATTGATGCAAGCGTTAAACAACAGCCGGATTGGGAAGCACAAGCTATTCCGCTCACGATTGTCTACGAAGATGAGAGTGTCATAGTTATCAATAAACCTGCCGGTCTGGTGGTACATCCCGGCGCTGGTAATGCTGATCGCACTTTATTAAATGCGCTTTTACACCACATACCCGCATTACAATCCCTACCGCGCGCGGGCATCATCCATCGTTTAGATAAAGAAACATCTGGGCTGCTGGTGGTGGCAAAAACGGCAGCAGCTTTAAAAAGTCTGACTGCGCAATTAAAAAAAACGCAGCATGTTACGTGAGTATCAAGGAATCGTTTATGGCCGGCTTATCAGTGGTGGCAAAGTGGATGCGCCAATAGACAGACATCCTCTGCAACGCAAACGCATGGCAGTAATCGAGACGGGCAAACCTGCGCTGACACATTATCGCGTCGCTGAGAAATATCGCTCGCATAGTTTGTTAACATTAAAATTGGAAACGGGACGCACACATCAAATTCGCGTGCATATGGCGCACGTTCGCCATCCCATCGTGGGTGACCCTGTCTATGGCGGGCGTGTACAACTTGCGAAAGATATGTCGCCGGAATTAATTCAAGGTTTACGGCATTTTAAACGCCAGGCTTTGCATGCTTTTGCTTTAGGATTTGAGCATCCTGTGACGGGTGAATTTGTGCGTTTTGAAATTCCCTTACCTGCTGATATGCAAGCGCTTATTGCGCTCTTGCAACAAGATGCTGCGAGGATGAAGCGATGAATTATCTCACACCAGATTGGCCTGCACCTCTGAATATTAAAGCCTTTACCACTACGCGACTGGGATGGGGAGTCAGACTCGCTTCACCGCAAAATCCTACACAAGCAGAAACGCAACAACTCGTCTCATTGCTTAATCTTCCCAATCAACCCAACTGGCTGACACAACACCATGGCATTACCGTCGTTGAAGCAAAGCCCGCTAATTTGCATGCACAAGCGGATGCGAGTTTCACGCTGACACCGAATCAAGTCTGCGTGGTGATGACGGCAGATTGTCTGCCTGTATTAATCACGAATCGTCAGGGTAATTGTGTTGCAGCGGTACACGCTGGTTGGCGTGGGCTAGCCAATGGCGTTATTGAAAATACGCTCGCCCTATTAAATCAACAAGTGAATCAACCAGCGGAGGAGTTACTGGTTTGGTTAGGCCCTGCCATTGGACCAGCAAAATTTGAAGTCGGTAAAGATGTTTACGAAGCTTTCGTCAGCCGTCACGCTGAAGCGATGCGTGCATTCGCACCACAAGGAAACGAAAAATGGCTGGCAGATCTCTATGCCCTCGCCCGCCTGCGTCTGGCGGCAAAAGGCGTGACCACAGTTTATGGCGGCGATTATTGCACTTACACACAGGAAGATTTGTTTTTTTTTCCTACCGCCGCGATCGTGGCACCACCGGCCGCATGGCGAGTGTTATATGGATGGACAAAAAGTAATATAGCCCATAAAATGAAACTAATGGCCACGTAGGAAGGGAAATTTCATGCTAAGCCGTCTCACTCGCACGCTATCTCTTATCATTCTTCTTACTTGCTCGACTGTCTGCTCTGCCGCTGGCGCACCTTTTGATGGCAGCCTGGCGCCGATGTTGCAGCGAGTGCTACCTGCCGTCGTAAATATCCGCACAGTTATACGTATTACCGACGTTAACACCTTGTTAGATATACAAAAACAGCAACAACAAAATGCGCCTAATAATGCCGGTCAAACGCCTGTGCCGGATAAATATACCTCAGTTGCTTCTGGTGTCATCGTTGATGCCAATAATGGTTATATATTGACTAATGCACATCCGCTTATTGATGCACAAACCGTCATCGTTACATTATCCGATGGACGTCATTTCAATGCTAAAGTGCTTGGCCTGGATAAACCTTCTGATGTCGCGCTTATCCAGATTAAAGCAAAAAATCTGACTGCATTGCCCATGAGTGATTCCAATAAATTAAAGGTAGGTGATTTTGTTGCTGCCATAGGTAGCCCTTTTAACCTCAGTCAATCTGTGACTTCTGGCATTGTCAGCGCGCTAGGCCGCACGACATTGGGTATAGAAAATTTTGAAAACTTTATTCAGACGGACGCACCTATCAACCCAGGCAACTCGGGTGGCGCCATGGTGGATATACAAGGTACCTTGGTGGGTATCAATACCGCGATTCTCGCGCCATCGCGTGGCAGTGTTGGAATAGGGTTTGCCATTCCAATTAACATGGCGAAAAGCATTATGCAGCAGTTAGTGCAATTTGGTAACGTCAAACGTGGTTTGTTAGGCATAGGTGCGCAAGACTTGACGCCTGATCTTGCCAGTGGTTTTAACACGACGGCAACAAATGGCGCGGCAGTCACCTTTGTAATGCCTGAATCACCTGCGCAGCGTGCTGGTATGCAGGTGGGTGATATTATCACTGCGATTAATGGTAGCGCGGTCAAGAATGGGAGTGATGTGGTGAATACCATTGGCTTCTTGCGGGTGGATTCTCGCGCATCTATCGATTTCCTGCGTGGTAGCAAGAAAATTAGCATCAATGTGGTGTTGATTGATCCGGCAAAGCGCAAAGAGGAAGTAGAGAAATCGGATCCATTCCTGTTTGGCGTGGCCGTGAAAGACTTCACTATGCAAAGCCCTGTTCACGGGAATGTGAACGGTATTATTGTCCTTGCGGTGGATGAGGAAACGAATGCCTGGAATGCTGATTTGCGGGTGAGCGATATCATCACCTCGGCTAATCAGCAAAAAGTCACCAATGTTGCGCAATTACAGGCCATCGCGGCCAAGGCAGATAAAACCCTTGTTCTCAATGTGTTACGGGGCCCGCTAGCGGTGTTTTTGGTGCTGAATAAAGAAACTTAAAGACGTAGCCCGGATCAAACGCGCTTTTTGCGTTTAATCCGGGGTTTAAACCCCCAGATCCGCGCCCATTTTAAGATTCCCATAAGATTCCCATGCTATCGTATAACCCATTAAAATTTGTTTATTATTTGACAACGAAACAAGGGGTTAGACATGGCATTATCTGCAGATCTGAGAAGAGATATATTGGCTATTGCGAATAAGAGGAGAGAAATCGTATACGGTCCTACACGAAGAGAGCAAATAGAACTTAGTGCTTTTGAAAAATTTGTTGAATTTTTGAATCTTTATGCTGCTGCTGCTGCTGCGAAAACCGATCAACAAGATGCAATTTTAGAAGATGATGTATGCAGAAATTTATTGGTACGCATAATAGCAAGTGAAACTTATAGAGAACCAATTCTTCGCAAACTTGTCGAAAAAGATAAAGAAGGTGCGACTCATGCATTCAATGTAAATCTTGAAGCTGCATTTAAAGTGACTAAACTGGAAAAGCGCGCAGCTCATTACATTCCTCATCTTCTCCATACCGAGCTAGCACCAAATTTAGGATCTAGGCAAATTACTTTATCCGCTAGTGCCATTAACTCTTTTTATAAAGATATTTGTACCGCATTGGGAGAAAAAGTTGATGATACGACTCTGATACAAGCATTATATATTAATTATGCTGCGTCACCACCTGTACCAGCACCTAGCGCTCCCGCTCAGGTTGCTGCCGTTGCCCCATCTGTAAGTCAGACAGCAGTAACACCGCAAGTTGCTGCTGCAACTGCAGTGGTTGTTGCTGCCAGCTTAGCCGCACAGGACAAATCTGCTAGCACTCCAGCTCCAACTGCACCACAACTTACGCCTAATATAACGACAATGGTTGTTGGTAAGGGTGATTTCACAACAATTGCTGCTGATCATGGAAGAGGTGTTCCGAGATCAATGCATTCTGTTCTTGCAAAAGTTGAAGAACCTGCCCCTCGCCTTGAGAAAGTGCAAGCTGGATTTGAGAACGAAGCAGTACAGGAAGTAGTAAATGAAGAAAGATCAACCGCCATTGCTGCAGCCCTAAGTAAGGTATGCGATCAAGCAATCCATCTTCCGGTAGGAAGAAATCCGCACTATAGGGAGCGCATTCTTTTAAACAACCTGATAGAAAGATTGCAGCAGTCTTTTTATCTCGTAAGGTCTGATGTTGCTGCGCGAATCTATTTTGATGATGTTAACGAGACCAGATTAATTAGTGCCTTGAAAGACATGAAAAATTATTTAACTGAGTATGACAATGTAGATGATTTTAATAATTTCGCTGAACAGTTAAATCAGATGATTTTGCAAGTCTGGGGTGCAGATAAAGATGTTGCTAGAGAAAGAGCAAGAGATTTTATTGGATTTTCAGTGGATTTCAGCAAAGGCATAACCAGCGCAGAGAAGGAAGTTACAGCAAAAGAGATCAAGAGATTTAATGACATAGTATTCAAAATTTTAACCGCAGTCGGAACCTTGCTTGGCCTTCTCGTCGGCCTAGCTATCGCTGTTAAAACTGGCGGATTAGCTTGGATCGCAGTCCCGGCTTGCGCAGTCGGTGGTGGGGTATTAGCCGGCGGTATTTCCAAAGCACTAGCTAATAGAGGATTCTTTGGTGGTGCGGAACCAGATACACGATTTGAAGTAGCTACGACGAAAATTAACGAGTCATTAACTGATATTTTTGCGTTACCAAAACCAAGCGGCAAGTAAACTATCCGCATCACCCCGCACGTGTGCGGGGTGAAAATATTATAACTAGAGACACACAAAACGAGGTGAAACACAATGGAAAGCTCACGTGATATTACACTTGCGAGTACCATTGCAAGCAAGCTGCAATCGCACCATGATGCGAAAAAGCCTGTTGCTACACCCGCTATGAGTGCAGAGCACGATTTAATTGATAAAAAGTATAATGAATTAACTCCTGATGAAAAAAGCAAACTCATCGTTTATGCAAAAATAAACGGTGAAGCCGATTATGTTCCACTCGAAAAGATTCTTTCTACACTTGGAACTGACCCTCTCTTTAAGCCTGACGATTTCACAGTTAAAACATTAACTCAAACATATATAGCGAATCAGTTATTCTTAAAAAAATATGGTGAATTGCATGACGAAGGTAAAGCTCAATTAAATGAAATAGTCAAAGCAATCTTTGGTCTATCTAAGCAACATTATCAAAAGTTAAAAATGAACAAGGATAATGTATTCAATAAACTTCGTGATGTTTATGCGTCGAGTAACATAGATCACGAATTAGTGAGCATACATATTCAAAGATTTGACGATTGGATGAGAACTCAATCGCCTATTGAGGCCAGTAAAGAAAAAGCAAAAAAAGCCAGCAAGTCTTCACCCAAACAATCTCCAAAACAAGATAAAATTGCAGACTTATTAAAATCATCTTACAACGAGTTATCAAGCGATGACATAAGGTTACTTAATAGTAATGTCACTCAGCTGGAAGTTGGAGGAAGCCTGATTGTTTTTTTATGAAAGTCTGGATTTAAAGACCATAGTTGCGCAACTTAAAGCTAATAATATACCTATATATTATTCGATTAATCTGAAAAAACTAAAACATTTGCAAGAAGATCTACTTAATCCTGACTACAAACCATATGATCTTGACTTATTGAATCCAATTGACTTGATCAAGTTACATTTAGAAATGCTATCCACACCTGCAAAAACTGATGCGCCAGTTGCTCTTAGCAGCTTGTTATCCGCGCCAGCTCCGGTTAGTGGCACTCCTCTTCTCGATCTAGAGAATGAGAAACGAGTAGCCATTCGAGCGGCGCTACAAAGAATATCTGGTACTGATAATGCACTTGTACGACTTCGACAGTTAACGGAAGCGCTAGATTCACTAAAATTCACTATTGCTTATACTGCATCAGAACGAGATTTTATTGTTGCTCTAAAAAATTTAACTGAGAATGAACAAATACAAGGCGTAAAAAAAGCTTCTGAACTCGAAAATTTAATTAATGGTTTGAATGATACTATCATCTTGATATGGAGCACAGATGATAAATTGAGATCACATGCATCTA
>Ga0207063_1108_pt1 | contig 17943 bp, 17 predicted proteins | sample Alteio_BWMinCont_29_FD_153462 | JGI IMG/M metagenome (GOLD analysis project Ga0207063, IMG submission 153462) | Enriched cells from forest soil in Barre Woods Harvard Forest LTER site, Petersham, Massachusetts, United States -... | ecosystem: Environmental > Terrestrial > Soil > Temperate forest >...
TGAAGGATACGTTCCGGCAAATGACAAAAAACAAATCCGAATGCTCGGCTACTGCATTTATAGCTGACCAGACCGCATCTCCGGAAAATGCACACTGGATGAACTTTCTAAACCAGGATACAGCCGTGTTTAAAGGAACAGAGCTGATGGCGGCCCGGTTTAATTACCCGGTTATCTTTGTGAACATAGAAAGGACGGAGCGCGGACATTACCTGGTAAAAGCAGAAAACCGCATCGAAACTCCCGCAAACCACCCTTCCGGGTATATTTCAGACTGGCACACCCATATGCTTGAAAAAGAAATACGCAGGAACCCCGAAATCTGGTTATGGTCTCACCGCAGATGGAAACACAAAAAAGTTTCCTGATTTTTTTTTATCTTCACCCCGGATTTTATAAAAAATGTTGGAAGGAAAATGCTGGAAGGAAAAGACTTGATTATTGCCACTAAGCCGTTTGGAAAAGAGAATCGTTTTCTGAGCTGGTTTCATACCTTATTTGCCCTTGCACTGCTGATTGCTGTGCTCGTGTCCGCTGCAAAAGCCCCCTGGCTGATCCTGAGGATTGCCTCAAGCATATTGGCGGGCTTTATCTTTGTCCGTGTTTTTGTCATTTATCACGATTACCAGCATAAGGCGATTCTTCAAAAATCAATTATCGCCAAAGGGATCATGTACCTGTTCGGCTTGTATTCCCTTGCACCGGCCAGCATCTGGAAAAGATCACACGATTACCACCACAAACACAACTCCAAACTGTTCAGTGCTTACATCGGTTCATTCCCCATCATGACCAAGCAGAAATTTCTAAACAGTTCAGAAAAAGAACGCCGTGACTACCTCATTAGCAGGCATCCCCTGACCATTCTGCTGGGCTTTTTCTCCATGTTTTTGATCGGCATGTGCGTAAATTCTTTTCGCAGCAATCCCCGTAAACATTTTGATTCCCTTATTGCCATTATCCTTCACGTGGCGGTTGCTGTACTTTTGTTTGTTTACCTGGGTTGGCAGGCCTGGTTTTTGGTATGGTTTCTGCCTTTCCTGATCACCTTCGCCATAGGAGCCTACCTGTTTTACGCCCAGCACAATTTTCCGGGTGTCAAATTTAAAGACAACACAGAGTGGGCCTACGAAACAGCGGCACTCGAATCATCAAGTTTTATGAAAATGAAGACTTTTATGCGCTGGTGTACGGCGAATATTGGCTACCATCACGTTCACCACCTGAACTCCAGAATCCCCTTTTACCGCTTACCCGATGCCATGGCGCACATTCCCGAACTGCAGCATCCCAAAGTAACTTCCTTTAAAATCAAAGACATCGTTGCCTGCTTCAAACTCAAGCTCTGGGATCCTGAAATCCAGCAAATGATCGGGCTGGATGGTTTGTCTTTGGCCTGACCCCACTATTCGCCGAATTACATCCTCTGGGGAACTTCTATACCCAGCAAACTCATGGAAAGGTGAATAACCTCCGCAGTTTTTTCAGAAAGGTTCAGCCGGAAGCTTCTTCTGGATACATTTTCTTCTTTAAGTATCGGGCACTCCTGGTAAAACTGATTGTACGTTGTAGCCAGTTCGTACACAAAATTGGCGATGATCCCGGGATTAAACGCCTCTCCGGCTTCCTGAATAATTTTGGGAAAATCATAGATCAGCCTGATCAGCTCCATTTCTTTTTTCTCCGGAATAAAATCCGGGCTCCAGGACTTCGCCTGCAGATCAGTAGCCTGCGCCTTCCTCAGGATAGACTGGATTCGGGTGTAGGCGTATTGAATAAAAGGGCCTGTATTCCCGTGCAAGTCAATGCTTTCTTTCGGATTGAAAAGCATTTTCTTTTTCGGATCTACTTTCAGCATAAAATACTTCAGTGCGCCAAGACCGATTTTGCGGTAAAGTTCTTCCGCTTCGGCTTGATCCGAAAATTCGCTTTTACCAAGCTCCAGGGTCATTTCCCTGGCCGTTGCGATCATCTCTGCAATTAGATCGTCAGCATCAACCACTGTCCCCTCCCTGGATTTCATTTTACCCTCAGGTAATTCAACCATGCCGTAAGAAAGATGAAAGCAATTCTCCGCCCAGGCATAACCCAGTTTTTTAAGAATCAGAAAAAGCACTTTGAAATGATAATCCTGCTCGTTTCCGACCACATAAATCAGCCGTTTGAGTCCGGGAATTTCAGTAAAACGTTGTACCGCTGTTCCAAGATCCTGGGTCATGTAAACCGAAGTCCCGTCTGCCCTGAGCAATACTTTCTCATCCAGTCCGTCCTGGGTCAGGTCAATTCTTACCGAATGATCCCCTTTCTTTTCAAATACATATTTCCGAAGACCCTCTTCAATTACCTGCTTCCCCAACAAATACGTATCCGATTCGTAATACGTCCTGTCAAAACTGACACCAAGCGTACGGTAAGTGGTTTCAAATCCCTTGTAAACCCACTCATTCATCATTTTCCACAGGGCCCTTACTTCGGCGTCTCCCTCTTCCCACTTTCTGAGCATCTCCTGCACCTCCAGCATCAGCGGAGCTTTCTTATCTGCTTCAGCTGCACTCCATCCCTGCTCCTGCAAGGTTAAGTGCTGGGCTTTGAACTCCTTGTCAAACAGAACATAGTATTTCCCTACCAGGTGGTCGCCTTTTCTGCAGGCGGCATCAGTTGTAGTGGACGGATTTTCTCCACGACCCCATTTTTTCCAGGCCAGCATGGATTTGCAGATATGAATACCCCTGTCATTGACCAGGGTTGCTTTAATGACTTGCTTGCCACCTGCTTTCAGAATTTCAGCAATGGAATAGCCCAGCAAATTGTTCCGGATATGGCCAAGGTGCAGAGGTTTATTGGTATTCGGGGAAGAGTATTCGACCATTACTTTTTCCTGTTTGCCGTCAGGCATGGTCCCCGCATCATTAACCTCCCGGATGGCATAATTTGCATTCTTTTCGACCTCCTTAAAATAGCCCAGCCAGTAAGATGGGGAAACGACAAGGTTGAGAAAGCCTTTAACGACATTGAATTTTACAACCTCTTTGGTATGCGAAGCTAAAAAAGTCCCGATCTGATTGGCCGTTTCCTCCGGTGATTTTCTGGAGGCCTTGACAAAAGGAAAAACAACCAGGGTCAAATCGCCCTCAAATTCTTTTTTGGTTTTTTTGAAAAGCCAATTCATCCGTTGCGACATTCAGATTGTAGAGTGAAGCAAGGCCTTCCGAAACTTTTTTACATAACAAATCCTCAATCAGCATAGTACGCATAACTTAAACGTTACAAGAACCTGTTTTAAAAATCATTGGTAATCTGGTTTGTGGCTTTATACAGTATTTCAAATGCGTTTTCAGCCATCAGATTTTCCTTGTCCAGGGTCGGATTAATTTCCACCATTTCGAAACAGCAGACTTTTTTGCTTCTGAGCAGATAATAAATCAGATTTCCGGCTTCTTTTTCACTGATTCCACTAGGAGCTGGAGTCCCCGTTCCCTTAGAAATACTCGAATCCATACTGTCCACATCAAACGAAACGTATATCAAATCGCATTGGTCCAGGTAATTCAGGGACTCAATGGCGGCGCGTTCAACCGCTTTCCGCCTAATCTCAGGGAGCGTAAAAGACCTCATTTTATTGCGCTTTATCACCGAATCCTCCTGCGGTTCAAGGTCCCTCAAAGCGATAAAAGCCACATCCGAATAACTGATTTTCGGACATATGCCTCCCAGATTTTTAAGTTTATTCCAGTATTCTATGGTTTCTTCATCCGGTTTGTTAACGGCCAGCTCCATATTATCTTCTCCCAACAGTGCAGCCAGGGTCATTCCATGCATGTTGCCAGAGGGTGTTGTATAAGGAGAATGCAGGTCTGCATGGGCATCAATCCAGATTATTCCCAGCCTTTTGTCCGGAAAAGCCATTTTAATACCGCTTACGGTGCCGATAGCCGAACTGTGATCTCCGGCCAAAACAATCGGAAAATTCCGGTGGTCACTGTAGGCCCGCGCTACTTCTTTCGAAACCCGCTCACAAACGGTCAATACACCTTTGATCCGTTTGGCGTAATCATGCACAACCGGCTCCAGTAAGAGCCGGTTTTCATTAGGCACTTCAACAGCCTTATGTTTCTTAAAAAAAGAGCTTCCGAAGTCAAGAGCGGCAATTTTTATAGCGTCAATCCCCATGCTGGCTCCCCTAGTTCCGGCACCTATTTCTGACTTTACTTCAATCAGTTTTACGGTTTTCATGGTGTCAACTATTTTCAAAATCAGGGTTTAAAATCCAATTCAAATCGCTTACTTTGCATATATTTTATCAATCCAACTCACTTACATTACCCAAAATGAAGAACAAGTACAGCGATCTGATTCACCAAACCTTCAATTTCCCACAGGAAGGCTTTTCAGTAATGGACAACCAACTCCATTTCAATGAAATTCCGATAATGGACATTATAAAGCAATACGGCACTCCACTTAAAATTACCTACCTCCCGAAAATCAGTTCCCACATCCAGAAGGCCAAACGCTTATTCAACGTTGCTATGGCAAAATCAGATTATAAAGGTAGCTATACTTACTGTTATTGTACAAAAAGTTCCCACTTTTCTTTCATTCTCGAGGAGGTACTAAAAAATGATGTCCACCTTGAAACCTCATCTGCATTTGATATCCCCATCGTACGCGAAGTATTCAAAAAGGGTTTGATCACAAAGGACACCTTCATTGTATGCAATGGCTATAAGCGGGAGAATTATCAGCAGTATGTTTCCGAACTCATCAACGAGGGATTTAATGTGATACCTGTACTGGACAACAAAAACGAAATTGAATATTACAAAAAGCATATCAAAAACAAGGCTAAACTAGGCATACGCATTGCTGCCGAAGAAGAACCCTCCTACCAGTTTTACACCTCCAGACTGGGCATCCGTTATAAGGAAATTGTGGAGTACTACAAGGAACACATAAAAGGCAATCCGAAATTTGAACTGAAGATGCTGCATTTTTTTATCAACACAGGCATCAAGGATTCCATCTATTATTGGACTGAACTGGCCAAATGCATGAAAGTTTACGCCGACCTTAAAAAAATCTGTCCCGAGTTGGATTCCCTTAACATAGGCGGAGGAATGCCCATACGCACCTCCCTCAACTTCGACTACGATTACGAATACATAATCGAAGAGATCATTTCACAGATCAAAACCTATTGCAAACAGCACAAAGTCAAAGAACCCAACATTTTTACCGAATTCGGGTCCTTTACAGTCGGAGAAAGCGGTGCAGCTATTTATTCCGTTTTGGATCAGAAAAACCAGAACGACCGTGAAAAATGGTACATGATTGACAGTTCCTTCATCACAACCCTTCCCGACACCTGGGGTATCAACCAGCGCTTTGTACTTCTGGCCATCAACCATTGGGACAGAGAATACCAGCGGGTAAACCTGGGCGGGCTGACCTGCGACAGCATGGATTATTACAATACCGAAGCACATGCCAATCAGGTGTTTTTACCGAAAATTGACAAGGATGCCGAAGAACCTCTTTACGTTGGCTTCTTTCATACCGGGGCTTACCAGGAATCGCTCAGCGGATACGGCGGCATTCAGCATTGCCTGATTCCTGCGCCCAAACACATCATCATTTCAAAAGACGAAAACGGCGAATTGTCCACCCGTATGTTTGCCAAGGAACAGAGCTATAAGTCCATGCTCAAGACCCTTGGGTACTGATTGAAAAAAAAAGCATACCTTAACGAATGTTTCCATTTTGAGAAGGAACATTTACATATTGCTTTTAACACTTTCACTCCCGGGCATTGCCTTGTTGAGTGGTTGCAGTTCGCCGGGTAAGGGATCCGGCAATGAAGGTGTAATCGAATACGAAGTCAGCCCCGTCAATCCCAAAGGCCCCTTTGCCTCCATGGCGCCAACCAACATGATCTTAAAATACAAAGACGACAAGTTGGTTGCCGAAATGAATACCGGCTTAAGTTCCTTGAACATTAAACTTGTTTCAGATAACAACAAGAAAAGGTTCACCCAATATGTACGGATATTGAATCAGAAATACTCCAGCACGGCCACTTCGGCTTCCCTGAATATCCTTTTGAAAGACCTACCCGAATACGACATAAAAAAAACAGAAGACACCAAGACCATAGCAGGACTTACCTGCAACAAGGCCGAAATCTACGCCCGGGGCACTTCTACTCATTTGTTCGACGTATGGTATACCACCGAATTTAAATTTTCAAAACCCAACTGGTGGAATGAATTTGCTGGTATTGATGGTATGCTCATGGAATACCAGATGAAACGGTACAACATGGATTTGCATTTCATTGCCCGTAACATTACTTCCCAGCTTGTAGATACGGCTGATTTTAATCCCAAGGGAAATTTCAAATCCATTTCCCAGAGGGAACTCAACAGCTATTTCGATTCCTTCAAATAGAGTAAAACCGTTCAATTTATAAATTTGGTCAATTTTTATTTTTCCGGTATATTTGTTTCTTGTACCTGATTGAAAAGTAACTTTTAAATTATGGATTTGTGCAGATGACTATTTCTAAGTTATTAAAAATCAGTGCAGTGTTTCTTACCATAGGCCCGTTTCTCGGGGCCTGCAAGGACGGTTCCTCATCGGCGAAAGTTCATTCCGAAGGCTCAATCGAATTTGAAGCCTCTGCTGTAGATCCGAACAATCCAATGGCCGACCTGGCGCCCAACAAAATGATTGAAAAGTTCAAAGACCACAAAATCGTTTACGAGATGAGTGCCGGTATGGGTCTGATGAACATGTCTATCGTATCCGATTACAGCAACAAAACCGTCACACAGCTCATTAAACTGCTCAACAAAAAATACGCAGCCATTACCAATTCAGACGAGATTCAGAAAGAACGGACAAGCTCAAAAATGAAAATTCAGAAAACCAACGAAACCAAGGTAATTGCGGGTTACAAATGCAAAAAAGCAATGGTGAGTTTTGAGGACAACTCCCACCCCGGTTTCGACATCTTCTATACAGATGAAATCGAACTCGACAAACCCAATTGGAGCAATGGTTTTGGAGATATTGACGGTGTCCTGCTGGAATACCAGTTGAAACGGTATGGACTCGAACTTCGTTTTACCGCCAGAAAAGTGGCAAAATCCAAGGTCGAAGAAAGTGATTTCGAAACCCCCGGTGACTACAAAATCATCTCTCAGAAAGAACTCGAAGAGCTTTTTGCAGGTATGCAATAATACCTTCTCTATTCGGCTTATTCATTTTCCACAATACCAAGTGCATAAGTTTTTCGTTATCAGCAGATAGGGCATGTGCCAATAAATAACTTTGGTATACTTAATTAACCTTATAATGGCCGATCGGAAGCGAAACGAGTTAAAAAACACAATAAAGGACCCCGATCCCGAATTGGAAATCGTAGAATCAGAATGGTCTGTAACTGAAAAACAGGAAAAACCGGAGAAGGAAAAACCGGTGAAATCCGAAAAAACAGAAAAACCGCTCAAAACCGCCAAAACGACCAAAGCTGAAAAACCAAAAAAAAAGCCCGGTACTCCTCTGCTTGAAAAAATAAAAAACGCATTTGCATTCCTTGAAAATGAACGTTTTCAAAAAGTCAGCGGACTAAGCTTTCTGCTGATCGCAGCCTATCTTTTCATTGCCTTCACCTCATTCCTGTTCACCTGGCAATCCGACTACGATAAAGTAGTGGGCTCCCTGGGAACACTTTTTTCTCCGGATGTAAAGGTTGAAAACGGACTTGGAAAAATAGGTGCATTGTTTGCCCACCTTTTTATTCACAAAGGATTTGGGATTGCCGCTTATTCCTTTGTTCTGCTGAGCGTCCTGCTGGGCCTTAGAATTGTATTTAAAATCTCCGTTCTTCCGCTTGCAAAAACGGCGCGGTTCGTATTTTTTACGCTGGTATGGCTCCCGGTAACCCTCGATCTGGCATTTAAAAGCTATGGCTACCTGGGGGGCGGATTCGGATTTGTTATTGACAATTGGCTGGCCGGCGTGTTGGGTACAATCGGCACAGCTTTCCTTCTTGGATTTACCTTGCTTTCATTTCTGGTAATAGCGTTCAACATTCCGCTATACGTCAGCAGAAAAAATCAACCGCAAGCAACCACTGAACCTGAAGTTCATCCCGTCCACGAAGTGATTGCCACTCCATTCGTTGCTGAGCGAATGAAGCCCGAACCGGAAAAAAACACGGAACCGGAAATCATTACAGAACCTGAGCAAAAAGAAGTTGTCCTGAAAAACACCCTCATCGAAGAGCCCGTTCTGTCCGCCCCCGATGATGTTACCTTCACCATCGTTGAAAAGACCGAAGAAGAAACCGGCGAAGACCTATCCGCAGAGGCCCTGCCTTTTGGAGAATACGATCCTACTCTTGAGCTCTCCTCCTATCAGATGCCTCACCTGGATCTTCTGGAACAATACAGTTCAAGCAAAGAAAGCACGGTCAATGCCGAAGAATTAAATACGAACAAAGACCGTATCGTCAGTACATTGAACAATTACGGCATTCAGATTGATAAAATAAAAGCCACCATCGGACCGACCGTAACGCTGTACGAAATTATTCCCGCAGCAGGTGTTCGCATATCGAAAATCAAGAACCTTGAGGATGACATTGCACTGAGCCTTTCAGCATTGGGAATACGCATCATTGCTCCGATTCCAGGCAAGGGAACAATCGGGATCGAAGTGCCGAATTTAAATCCCGAAATGGTGGCCATGCGCAGCATTCTCGCTTCGGAAAAATTTCAGAATTCGACCATGGACCTTCCCATTGCACTGGGAAAGACCATTTCCAACGAAACCTTCATTACCGATCTGGCAAAAATGCCCCACCTGCTCATGGCAGGGGCAACGGGTCAGGGCAAATCGGTAGGGCTGAATGCCATACTGGTATCACTTCTTTACAAAAAACACCCTTCCCAGATTAAATTTGTGCTCGTTGACCCTAAGAAAGTCGAACTGACCCTGTTCAACAAAATCGAACGTCATTTCCTGGCCAAACTTCCCGATTCCGAAGAAGCCATCATCACGGATACAAAAAAAGTGATTCATACCCTCAATTCACTGTGCATTGAAATGGATCAGCGTTACGACCTTCTTAAAGAAGCGCAGGTCCGCAACCTGAAGGAGTACAACGCCAAATTCGTATCCCGCAAACTCAATCCCAATAACGGGCATAAATTTTTGCCTTACATTATTCTGGTTGTAGATGAATTTGCAGACCTGATCATGACAGCTGGAAAAGAAGTCGAGACCCCCATTGCAAGACTTGCTCAGCTGGCAAGGGCCGTTGGAATCCACCTGATCATCGCCACCCAAAGACCTTCGGTAAACATTATCACGGGCACAATCAAAGCAAACTTCCCTGCACGGATTGCCTTCCGGGTAACCTCCAAAATCGACTCCAGAACCATTCTCGATTCCGGAGGAGCCGAGCAGTTAATCGGACGCGGTGACATGCTGCTGTCAAGCGGTAACGACCTGATCCGGATTCAATGCGGCTTTGTGGACACTCCCGAAGTCGACAAGATTACAGACTTTATCGGATCTCAGCGAAGTTATCCCGAAGCCTTCAAATTACCCGAATACATTGATGAAACAGCTGAGGGTGAATCAGCTGAACTCGACCCGGCTGACCGTGATGCCTTTTTTCAGGAAGCAGCCCGTATCGTTGTTCAGCATCAGCAGGGCTCCGCTTCGCTGCTACAGCGAAGACTCAAACTGGGCTACAACAGAGCCGGAAGAATAGTAGACCAACTCGAAGCCGCAGGAATTATCGGACAGTTTGAAGGGAGCAAAGCCCGCGAAGTCCTTATCAAAGACATGGCGAGCCTCGAACAACTCTTGAACAATACAACCAAAAACACACCTCAACCATGATAAGGAAGCTTGAACTTCTGTTTTTTTTCGCGTCGGCTTTTAGCGCCGCCGCTCAGACAAATGATTTGCAGGACAGCAAGTCCAAAGTCATACTCGACGAACTGAGTTCAAAAACAAAGGCCTATACTACAATAAAGGCCGAATTCACCGTTGTCATGCAAAGCAAAGACAAGGACAAAAAACCTGATACCCAAAAGGGAGCCTTGCAGCTGAAAGGAAACAAATACAAACTGACCATTAAAGGCCAGGAAATTATTTCCGATGGCAAGACCACCTGGACATTTCTCAAGGACAACAACGAAGTTCAGATCAATGATGTCGACCCTTCTTCAAATGACGGGTTGAGCCCGACAACAATTTTTACCATTTACGAAAAAGGCTACAAATCAAAATTTACAGGTGAAACCGCTGCAACCGAGACGATCGACCTGTTCCCGGTTAATCCGGAGAAAAAAAAATTTCACACACTCCGGCTGGTCATCGACAAAGCAAAGAAACAGATCATTTCCTGTACGGCTTCTATGAAGGACGGAGGCACCGTCAATTATGTGCTCAACTCCTTTACACCCAATAGCCCCATCACCGAGGATCAGTTTCTTTTTGATCCCAAAGCACACCCCGGTGTCGAAATTGTCGATCTGAGAGACCATTAATGTTTTTTTTGTAGTTTAGCTGCCGAAAAGCAAACTAAACTATAATGACACACACAATTCGAATAAAGGCCATCGGATGCCTGTTAGTACTCGCGGCAAGCACACTGATTTTTTCCTGCGGCGGAAACGACACAAAAGACACAGCTGCAGACAAACCTTCGGCGGACTCGGCGACCCAAAAAACAGATGACCAGGATGTTTCCTACAATCTCCCTTCTCCCCTTCAGATTGCCTCCCTTTTCAAAAAATCGGGCTTGAAATACATCGACGGGGTCACCAATAAACAAAAAGATCCCACCAAATACACCTCGAACTTCAGCAAATCCCTTAACCTGGGTATTTACGGAGCCGACCTGGCCTATTGCGTTCTGAACAAACAGAGCCAGGAAGCGATGAATTACATGAAAGCCTCTACTCAATTGTCGGGCTCACTGGGGATGACAAGCATTTTCGAAGAAGGATCTTTTGTAAAGCGCTTCGAAAACAACATTAACAACGAAGATTCGCTGCGAAATGTAATCGCCGAACTTCAGATGGCTACCGACACCTACCTCGAAGACAACGAACAGCAACAGATTTCTGCGATAGCATTTTCAGGTGCCTGGACAGAAGCCATGTTCATCGGATCAAAGGTTTTTGAAAAATCCAAAGAAAAAAGTCTGAATGACAAAATTTCGGAGCAAATGACCATTCTCTACAAGATTATCAGTGTGTTGAAATTACGCGAAGCCAAAGACCCCGGAATACCCGGACTGGTGAAGGACCTGAGCGGTTTGCTAGATGTTTACAACAACTTTGATTCCGTAAAGAAAAGCAAGACAAACGCAAAGGATGATGACTTCGGAACAGTCGTGGGCCTTAGCGACCAGGAAACAACAGAATTGATTCAGAAGATTTCCCAGTTGCGTGACAAATTTGTTAACAGCTAAAACTGACTTTAAATTATTAATTCAACCCACATGAACAGATTACTGAAAAATCTATCCGCTGTTATACTTCTGGTTACACTGGCCAATTGCACAATGGCACAGTGCAAAGCAAAACAGATTGTGAAAGACAACAAAAAGGCTATAGACCCTTACCAATACGACAGCTATGCCATGAATGAAGTCATTATTGATCCGGCCAAACCCCAGGTTATCGAAGTTGAATTCACCGCATTTGCCGGTCAGAAGTACAAGCTGGTTTTCGGAACCTCCTCCATTTCCGAAGACATGAAGCTGAATGTTTATGACAAAAACCAACGGAACCAGAAGCGCAAAAAAGTGTACGATTCCGAAAACGGAATCGAAAAGCATTGGGTCTTTGAACCAAGCAAGTCGGGAACGTATTACATCGATTATGAGATCCCCAAATCATCGGATGGTCAGAAAAAAACCGGTTGCGTGGTGATGCTGATTGGCTACAAGGAGTAAACGTATCGGAGTAAAACAATGATTAACATTACGCTTCCTGACGGTTCGGTCAGACAATTTCCCAAAGGCAGTACTGCACTTGAAATCGCTAAAAGCATCAGCGAAGGTCTGGCCCGCAATGTACTTTCAGCAAAAATAAATGACGAGGTAAGGGATGCCAATCAACCTATTGAACAGGACGCGCGCCTGGTTCTGCTGACCTGGAACGACGAAGCCGGAAAATCCACACTCTGGCATTCCTCTGCCCACCTGATGGCAGAGGCCCTTGAATTCTTTTATCCGGGGGTTAAATTCTGGGTGGGCCCCCCTGTGGAAAACGGGTTCTATTACGACATCGACCTGGGTGGCAAAGTCATATCCTCAGACGACTTTAAGAAAATTGAAGACAAGATGATTGCGCTGGCTCGCCAGAACAATCCCTATGTACGAAAAGAAATTTCAAAAAAAGACGCCATTGCCTATTTTACGGATAAGCATGACGAGTACAAACTCGACCTGCTCCAGGGCCTGACGGACGGCACTATTACCTTATACCAACAGGGTAATTTCACCGACCTCTGCCGGGGACCTCACATCCCCAATACAGGCTTTATCAAAGCTGTCAAACTGATGGCGGTAGCCGGAGCTTACTGGAAAGGGGACGAAAAAAACAAGATGCTCACCCGCATTTACGGAATCAGTTTTCCGAAAGAAAAAGACCTCAAAGAATACCTTACCCTGCTCGAGGAAGCAAAAAAAAGAGATCACCGCAAGTTGGGCAAGGAAATGGAATTGTTTGCTTTCTCAGAAAAAGTCGGAATGGGCTTACCGCTTTGGCTTCCAAAAGGTGCAGCATTACGGGAACGATTGATCCAGTTTCTTCAAAAGGCACAGATCAAATCCGGATACCTTCCTGTGGTCACACCTCACATTGGCAACAAACAGTTGTACATTACCTCCGGGCATTATGAGAAATACGGGAAAGACAGCTTCCAGCCCATCAACACCCCACAGGAAGGAGAGCAGTTTTTTCTCAAGCCCATGAATTGCCCGCATCACTGTGAAATATACAAGACCTCTCCCCGCTCCTACAAAGACCTGCCCATACGCTACGCTGAATTCGGTACCGTATACCGCTACGAGCAGCATGGAGAATTGCATGGATTAACAAGAGTACGGGGATTTACCCAGGACGATGCGCACCTGTTTTGCCGGCCGGATCAACTGAAGGAGGAATTTTGCAAAGTCATCGACCTGGTTCTTTACGTATTTAAATCGCTTGATTTTCAAGACTATACAGCTCAGATTTCACTTCGGGACCCGGAGAACAAGACAAAATACATTGGAAGTGATGAGAACTGGCAAAAGGCTGAGCAGGCCATCATCGAATCCGCCAGGGAAAAAGGCCTGAAAACAACTGTTGAACTTGGAGAAGCGGCTTTTTATGGTCCAAAGCTGGATTTCATGGTAAAAGACGCCATCGGCCGCAAATGGCAGCTGGGGACAATTCAGGTGGATTACAACCTGCCCGAACGCTTCGAGCTCGAATACACCGGAAGCGACAACCAAAAGCACAGGCCGGTTATGATACACAGAGCACCTTTCGGCTCATTGGAGCGATTTATCGCGGTTTTAATCGAGCATTGTGCCGGAAATTTCCCCCTTTGGCTCACCCCCGAGCAGGTCTATGTGCTTCCAATCAGCGAAAAACAGAGCGAATACGCCAAAAAAGTTTTAGAATTGCTAAATAATTCCGATATTCGCGGCCTTGTTGACGAAAGAAACGAGACGATTGGCAAAAAAATTCGGGAAACCGAATTGAAAAAAATTCCCTACATGTTGATTGTCGGGGAAAAAGAGGAGGCCGAAAACAGGGTTTCGGTTCGGAAACATTCCGAAGGAGACAAAGGAAGTTTCACAGTTGATGAATTTGTAAAAAATGTGTTTAAAATTTAAACGAGTTATAATTTAATTTAAAAGCGGAGGTCAGCATAGCAGTAATATTTAAACCCAGACCCTATTTTCCGAGACCCAATACCAACAGGTTTCAGAAAAAGGAAGCACTTCATAAAATTAATGAACGTATAACTGCAACGCGAGTGCGTGTTGTAGGCGATGGCATTGAGGGAGGAGTTTTTCCCATTGCCGAAGCAATTGAAATAGCCCGCAATGCGGGAGCCGACCTGGTGGAAATCGCCCCTACAGCCGATCCTCCTGTTTGCAAGGTAATCGATTACAAAAAATACCTTTACGAACAGAAGAAGAAAGCCAAGGAAATGAAAGCCAAGGCGCAGAAGGTAGTCGTAAAGGAGATTCGTTTCGGACCTCACATTGACAACCATGATTTTAATTTTAAGAAAAATCATGCCATCAATTTTTTAAAGGAAGGATCAAAAGTGAGGGCCTATGTGATGTTCAGAGGAAGAGAAATTGTTTACAAAGACCAGGGCGAATTGCTGCTTCTGCGCTTTGCGAACGAACTCGAGGAATTCGGAAAAGCAGAACAATTACCGCTGCTCGAAGGAAAACGAATGATGATGATTATCGCACCGAAGAAGAAATAAGCGAATAGCGAATAGAAAATAGAAAGAGTAGAAAAGTAAGAAGTAAAATAAAAACAGATTGCAATGCCAAAAATGAAAACAAATTCCAGTGCGAAAAAAAGATTTTCCGTTACTGGTACAGGTAAAATCAAAAGAAAACAGGCTTTTAAAAATCACATCCTGACCAAAAAAGCGAAAAAACGCAAGGAAAAGCTGGCCGGTTTCGTTCAGGTACACCCTGCTGACACAGGCCGTGTTAAATTTTTGCTGAACATGGGAAAAGGGAAAGCATAGTTCAAACCTGATTGAGTAAATAAAGTAGAGTAATAAGTAATACAATAAACAAGTAGTATAAACCCGGTGCTGAGCTCAAGATTCTCTTAAAAAGAACGCTTCTCACCAAAAACCTGAAAAAACATGCCAAGGTCGGTTAACAATGTGGCTTCCAGAGCCAGAAGAAAAAAGCTCCTCAAACAAACCAAAGGTTACTGGGGTGCACGGAAAAACATACTCACCGTTGCCAAACACGTATTCGAAAAAGGATTAACCTACGCCTACAAGGGCCGTAAGCTGAAAAAACGCAGCATGCGCGGACTATGGATTCAGCGTATCAATGCCGGAGTGCGCGAGTACGGCATGAGCTATTCAGAATTCATGGGGAAAATCCATTCCAAGAACCTCAATCTCAACCGTAAAGTATTGGCCGATTTGGCCATGAATCAGCCTGAAGCTTTCAAAGCCGTGGTTGAATCGGTGAAATAGAATTCATCCTTCTGCAAAACCAGATGGAATCAGCACGTAAGAAAGGGAACCGATTGGTTCCCTTTCTTGTTTTAAACAATTTTCTATTCGTTTCGCTTTACTGTTTTTTGCTACTGTTCAACAGGTATGCGGCAGATGATTACTTCGAGCTGTGGTCTTCCCAAACACGGGGAGTCAGGAATACAATGTTGTATTTTTTTCAGAACTGGACCTCAAAACCATCCGCTATAACCCTCAGTGTTTTCTCTTTAGGCAAATTCCCGGAACACACTGTATTGATCGGAACAGGATTAGGGGTTTACATTTTTCTTTTGACAGCCCTCTTTCTGCTGTGCAAACGGGCGGCAATTTCCGCTTCCATAAATCTTACAAACAAATGGAATGCATTATTCTCAATGCAATTTTGCTGTGCCTTTTTCTTTACATCGGTATCAATCGGAGAAACCTGGTTCTGGGTCTGCTCCGTACATGCTTATTTGTTAAGCCTGGTCATTTTTCTCTGGGGACTGGTGTTTCTGTTTAACGGAAAAAAAAATTCCGCCACTTATCTTGGCCTGAGCCTCTGCTTTATTTATGTAATGGGAGCTGCGGAATCCTTCGCTGTTTTCGTGGTTTTTCTTTGTTTGCTGGCTTTATTGGCTGTCCTTTTAATCCCTGAAAAAATAAGACAACTGGCAGAGGTTAAGCACATACTTCCAAAATTGACTGCAATAACCCTCCTTTCCATTACCTGCCTGCTGGTCATCAGCAATCTCCCCGGAACAAGAATCCGTAAAAATTTTCTCCAACAGGCTGGTTTTTTTCAAACTCTTTATCTCCCGGCGCGGACAATGCTTTACCTGGCCTTAAAAAAATTGCCAGCCAGACTGCTCCTGCTCATTTTGTTCGCCCTTCCTTTTTCTCTTCCCGGAAGCCGCCTGAAAAACTCGCCCTTTGCAGAAAACCTCTTCGGCACAAAATCAATTTTTGCCACCGTCTGCCTTACTGGAGTGCTGATCTACTTTTCACTCATGCCGGCCTGCTACCTGATGGCCGACCGGGGACCCGAAAGATCCTTTACCGTTATTTCTTTTATGCTTGTCCTGTTGTTTGTCTACCTGGCCTTTGCACTTGGCTACAAAAAAGAAGGATTGCTGCTGGCACGGCTTAGAACGGCTTCGCTGCTCTGCAGCTCTGCCGTTTTACTGGTTTACTTTGTGCAGCAAACCCAAATTGCCCCAGCCTATTCAAAAGCCCTCAGCAGCCGTATCGCAAGTGTCACCGAAGAAAATAAAAAAGGCAGGACAACAGTCATGGACCTCCCTCCCCTTCCTCCTTCCGGATATTATTATTCAGCGGAATTATCCTCCGACACCACGTTCTACAACAACCTGTTTTTCAAGCGGCGTTTCGGCCTTAAATTCAACTGCAGGGTACCCAAAAGTAATGACGAAGGAAAGAATTAAGGCAACTCTTTCAGGGCCTCTTCAGCCGCCTGGTAATTGGGGTCCAGTTGAAGGCATTTTTGGTAATCCGCTTTAGCCGAAACGTTATCCCCTTTCTGCGCATAACTTGTACCTCTGGCAAAATAGGCATCTGAATACCTGGAATCAATTTTAATGGCCTCCGTAAATTGCCTGATCGCTTCGTCATAATTCTTCTTGCCGGCAAGGTAAACGGCACCCAGATTAAAATACGCGTGCTTATACCCGGGTACTTTTTTCAGCAAATCCTGATAGTTCGAAATCGCATCGTCCCAATCCCTGATATCCTGGTAAAACTTGCTCTTGCTGTAAAGCAAATCAGCATTCGCAGGTTCCAACGCCAGGGCATTGTCGAAATACGAAACGGCCAGCTTGTTTTTCTTTGCAGCATAAATAACACCCAGTTCCTCAAACGCTGAAAAATATTCCGGATCCTGCTCTGTGGCCGTAACAAGATTCGAAATGGCCTTGGCCGTGTCCCCACCCTCTTTGTAGTCCAGTCCTTTCAGGAAATAGCCTTTGGCTATGTGTGCGTCAACTTTAAGGGCACTGTTAATACAATTGATCGACTCCTGGTACTTCTTCACAAAAAAATAAAGCTGGGCAAGTTTAATCAGGGCTTCGGTATTTTCCGGCTCAATAGACAGGCACTTTTCAAGCGCATCTTTACTTTTGCTCGTGTGATTTCCGTATAAGTAAATATCTGAAATGGTAATGTAATAGGCCGGTTTCATACTGTCCAGCCGCATCACCTTCGACATATCCAACAGTGAGGCATTGAATTCGCGCTTATTCAGAAAATAGCAGGCGCGTTTGTAATAAAGTGTGGCATTGGTTGAATCCTTTTGAATTCCGGCATTTAATTCCTGAAGCTCCCTGGGCAAAGATGCCTTTTCAACCGCGGGCTTTTGCTGGTCGGTCGCCTCGTCTTTACGGCTCCCACAACCCCATCCCGAAAGCAAAAAGACAATTCCCGCAACAAGTCCGAAAATCCTTAAATTCATACCAATCAGCCTTTTTACCAAAGGTATACAAACTCATTTTCCAAAAAACAGAAACGTCCCTCTTTTTTTATGAAAGAGGGACGCAACTGACCTGGCTAAAAAGTAATTAACTAATAAGCGAAGTAACTAACTAAAGTTCAGTTGGAGGGGCAACAACCGGCTTAAGGGCCTCCTTAATCTTGTTTTCGATTTCTTCTGCAAGTTCAGGA
>Ga0207063_1109_pt1 | contig 17909 bp, 19 predicted proteins | sample Alteio_BWMinCont_29_FD_153462 | JGI IMG/M metagenome (GOLD analysis project Ga0207063, IMG submission 153462) | Enriched cells from forest soil in Barre Woods Harvard Forest LTER site, Petersham, Massachusetts, United States -... | ecosystem: Environmental > Terrestrial > Soil > Temperate forest >...
AGCCTCGGCATATTTATGATTGAGCCGGATTGCACCACTATAATTCCGCCTTGCTCCTATGTAATCGGCATTTTTAAGCAGTTCATTGCCCTTGCTGAAATACTCCTGAGAACTTTGCGAATAACCGGAAAAACAAAACGAAACAACTAAAACCGTTGCTGAAAAAAGCACTCTCAGGTCTGTAATTTTTTTCATGGTATTCCTTTTTTGGGTTGTACAAATATAGAAACAAACCGATTTATTCAAAGTTAATTTCAATAAAAAATGCCCCGCGATGGGGCATTTAGACTTCGTGGTCACGTAGGGATTCAAACCCCAAACCTCCTGATCCGTAGTCAGGTGCTCTATTCAGTTGAGCTACGTAACCGTTACTGGTAAAGCACAAAGATATTAAAAATTAGAATACCTGCTCAATTGCCTTTGAGCAGGGTTTTTTCAGCGGCATTTAAAATGTCAAAAGCTTTTTCACGGGTCTCCGCTTCAGCGTAATTCCTTAAAACCGGTTCGGTCCCCGATGCCCTGATCATCAACCATTCATTTTTACCAAAGAAAAACTTGTATCCGTCGAGGTTTTCTGTAGTCTGAATTTTGTAATCTCCGAAAGCCTTATACTTTTCGTCTCTGCAGTTTTCAACAATTCTGTTTTTGGTGTCCTCTTTCAAATGGAGGTCTGAGCGTTCAAAAGAAAATACGCCCGTAATCCGGTAAACATCATCAATCAAATCGCTCAGCGATTTTCCTGATTTGGACATGTACTCCCAAATGGTAAGTCCTATCCAAATCCCGTCCCGTTCGGGGATATGACCTTTAATCGCAATTCCACCGGATTCTTCACCTCCCAGCAAAACATCTTCCTTGAGCATAATGGCTGCAACGTACTTAAATCCGATTTTTACCACTTCGTAAGGCAATCCGAAATGATCGCACATTTTCTTCACCCTCGGGGTGACCGAAAATGCAGTCACCACTTTTCCCTTCATTTTCTTTTGCTCAACAAGATACTTGATCAGCAAGAGGATGAGGTGATGAGAGTCTACAAAATTGCCTTTCTTATCGTATAGTCCGATGCGGTCCGCGTCTCCGTCTGTCGCCAGTCCGCAGTCAATATCCTCCGCCAGTTTAATCAGATTTGAAAATTCCTGAAGGTTTTTGTCGATGGGTTCGGGAGCCTGTCCGTCAAAAGAAGGGTTATTTTCACAATGAAGCAGCGTAATTTCCGGGAATAAGCGCCGCATTACATTCTGTCCGGCTCCATACATGGCATCGTATGCAAAAGACAAACCTGAATTCCGGATAGCCTCCAGATCAAAATTGTCCTCCACATGCCTGCAGTACATTTCTTCGAGATCAGTATAGGCTATTTTTTCTGATTGAATAAAATCCTTTAAGTAAAACGTATCCGGATTCATGTGGGATCGGTCAGCGATCAGGTTTTCAATTTCCTGAACCTTCTCAGGCAAAAGAGGTCCGCCATAGGCCCCCTTTAATTTAAATCCGTTGTAATCGGCGGGGTTGTGACTGGCCGTGATAATGATTCCGATGTCGGCTTTATGCCTGACCGTGCCAAGTGAAATCATGGGCGTGGAAATAAACCCCTTGGCAAGAAATACACGGATATCGTTATGAGCCATAACCTTGGCAACCGTTTCAGCAAATAGTTCTCCGGCAAACCGGCAATCGTGCCCGACAACCACTGATGGGGATTTAAAATTCTTTTTCATCCATACGGCGCAGGCTTCGGAAACCCGTATTAAATTTTCTACTGTAAAATCCTTGGCAATAATGGCTCTCCAGCCGTCTGTTCCAAATTTAATTTTATCCATAGTTCTATTGATTTCTTTCCAAATTTAACGCTTTATATTGTGTTTATCCAAGGCCTCCCGGTAACGTTTTGCATAAACCTTATGTTGTTCAATTGTCTCGGCAAAATGGTGCCTGCCCGAAAAATCTTCTTTGGCACACATATAAAAATAATTGCTTTCCCGGAAGTTTAAAACGGCATCAATGGAAGAAATCTCCGGCAAACAGATCGGCCCGGGCGGCAATCCGGAATGCCTGTAGGTATTGTAAAGAGACTCAATGTTTTTATCACTGTTTAAAACCCTGCTGATGGAAAAATCACCTGCAGCATAGATCAGCGTAGGGTCGCTTTGAAGGGGCATTCCAGATTTCAGCCGGTTCAGGTAAAGGCCTGCGATAACAGGCTTTTCATCATCATACCTGTTTTGCTCAGCCTGAACGATGGAGGCAAGTATGGAAACGTCCTGAGCTGAAAGATTCAATTCCCGCGCCCGGTTCTTTCTCCCGGAAGTCCAGAAGCTCTTATACTCTTTGTCCATCCTTTCCATAAAATCCTCCGCAGATGTATTCCAGTATATTTCATAGGTGTTGGGAATAAACAGTGTCAGAATATTATCGGTATTAAAACCAAATTTTCCGGTAAAATCAGGCCTGTTCAGCAGACTCAGAAGTTGAAGTGAATCAGCCTCCAGTTTCTTTCCTATCCTTGAAACAAGTTGATTTTTCGTCCGGATGTTGTTGAAAACAATCTGAACGGGTTCCTGCAAACCTGCGCGAAGCAAATTAATCAGCTGGTTATTGCTCATTCCGTCACGAATCCGGTACCTCCCGGGCTTAACTTTTGTGTTGTATCCCTTCAACTCAGAAAGCCGCTGGAAGGATGCCGGATTAAGGATCAGGTTCTGTTGGGTCAATTCATTCAATACCGTGCTGAAAACGGAACCTGTCCGGATGTAAAAAAAATCCGAACCTGAACCGTGCAGACTCACATTGGGCTGGTATACCAACCGGTAACCCCAAAACCCGGCAATAAAAGTGCCCGACAGGAAAATAACAAGAAATGAAATCAGGACTTTCTTATAAAATGGCTTTTTTTTCGGGGACATCGGGTAGGCAAATTTATGAAAACCAACGATTAAAGCCTGGTTAAAGCCTGGTTAAAAGCAGGCGGATTTGTTTGTTATCGGGATGGAATTTCAGGAAATCAGTTAGTACCTGCTTTGCCTTTTTCTTATCGTTCTGCGCCAGATAAAGTCCCGCTTTGTTTTCAACAGCCTGTTCATAATCGGGGTCCAGTGCCAGAGCCCTGTTGTATTCCGATTCAGCCAATTTAAGATTTCCCGAAAGAAAATGGATGTACCCCAGGTTGCAGTAAGCAGGGGAAAACTCAGGATCTTCTGAAAGAATTTGCCGGAACTGATGCTCCGCCTCCTTCACCCTGTTAAGTGCCATCAGTGCAGCCCCGGTTTTATTCTGAAAGTCAGGCGAAAAGGGAGCCAGCTCTTCGGCTCTTTTAAAAAAAGCAAACGCTTGTTCAGCATTTCCCGATTTTAAATAGCTTTCACCCACCCTGTAAAGCGTCCAGGCATCATCGTTGCTGAATGATTTTTTGTGATACGTTGCCAGCAGCTTTTGACTGCCAAGCAGGGACACATAATTCAGAATCTGACGAAAGTCCTGACGGAAAAATGCAAGTTGAACCAATTGGGGAAAATTTTCAAGGATATCGCCAGGACTGGTATCCAGAAGATAATGCCTGGCGCTGTCCAGCAAATAGGTATTGCGCATGTCAAATTTTTCAAATTGATTGATATACGCAATGGCTTTGGTCTTTGAGGCCGGATTCTTTTCGTTAATGGCAATCAATCCGATGAACTTTTTAATTTTTTCCTTTTCACCTGCAGCTACCGGTTTTCGGATATAATGATCGGTTATCCGGACATGTGGTATATCTGTGGAACCTGATTTCGGCATGTGACAACCCACGCAATTGTCCTGGCTGGCATTCCGGGTTTCAGGTTTTTCAGTACAGGTTGTTTTTACCTTATTCCCATGGCAATTGATACAGGCTGAATTAAAAACGGACTTGTCGGTAAACTTAACACTCACATGCGGATTGTGGCAGGTAACGCAGGTTAAGGATTCCCGGTAAGGCTTTAAAGAGGTTTTACTTCCTTTTTTGGCCGCACTTTTTATAAAACATTCACTCCTTTTCAGCCGGTCGGCATGGGAAGCCATAATGAATTCCTCGTCGGCCCCCTTGTACTTGGGCAAAAAAACAGTCATTACTTCGTTCAGGTGCATCCCCGGCCGGAAATCGAAAAAAGATTTTCCTTCTTTCAGTACGGCGTTGCCCTGAAGATGGCAACGCTGACAAACGTCAAACTGCAGATCGATGCTCAATTTAGCCGGATTAACAATGCTGTAATCGATTTCCCGGCTTGTGTCCACCAACACTCCTTTCTGTTTCAAAGCCACATGCGCACTTCCGGGACCGTGGCACCGCTCACAATTTATACCTTCGGGAACAAAATCGAATTTATTCTCTGAACCTTCAACAAAACCCGGAAGGGCGTTGTGACAGCTCATACACTCCAATCCGATTTTTCTTGAAAACCGCGTGTTCGTACCGTTTTCAAATCCGGGGGGTAAATCCCAGGTTCCTTTTTGGGTGTAATAGGTAATCGGAATCTGATGCAGGTAACCGTTTACACTGAACATATGAGAATTCGTATGCTGACCAGAGCCGATGATGTAATCGACTTTTTCAATTCGTTTGTAAACTGTATCCTTGCCAGCCAGACGAAACTCGGCAATTTTGAAACTGTCTTTCTCCCAGTAGGGATGGTAGCTGAAATTTAAAAAACTGTCGTGCACAACTGTATTGGGTTCAAACAAGGCAGCGCTTTTTGCCCTGCTGGCAAGCCCAAAAGACTGACCCATACCCGTTTTGATAAACGTTCTGTAAATGTCCATGTGGCATTGCCTGCAGGTGTTTATACCAACGTAGTGTACGCTGTCATTGAGATTAAGGTAGTTCTTGTTTTCGGATCCGCAGCCGAACAGAAAAAATCCGGCTGCCGGAAATAAAAAAAGCGGGATTGCTTTCAGAAATCTCATTTGAATTTATTCGCTGGCCGAACTGTCCTCCCTCAGCAACTGAAGAAAAAGTTCATCTTTCCAGCTATTTCCCTCATTTATCCATTGTTTTTTAACGCCGGAGTTTTGAAATCCGAATTTATGAAACAGGTTCAGGCTTGCCAGATTTCCTTCGGCGACATTGCAGTAAAGTTGATTCAGCTTTAAATTGCCAAATGCATAGTCGATCAAAAGTTCCAGAGCTGAAGAGGCGTATCCGTTTCGCTGTTCGGTCTGATCTGCAATCAGTATTCCTACCCCGGCTCTCCTGTGGAGAGGGTCGTAATCGAACAGGTCAATGCAACCAATTGTCTTGTCCTTGGAGGTCAAACCAATCATAAACCGGACCTGCCTTGCGGAATGAATGTCCTGACTCGCACTCAGAATATAGTGTTCCAGAACATGTCTTGAAAAAGGAGCGAGCGTACCTGAAACTTTCCAGAACAGGGTGTTGTTTTCCCATTCGTAGAGCAGGTCAATATCGGCCGGTTCGGGGGCGCGAAGTACGATTGATTTATCAGTAAGCATTCAGTTGCATTGTTGAGGCGGACCGAATGCCTTCGTATATATCACTCATGCTGTATTTTGAAAGACAGAACACGTTTCCTTTCAGGTATCGATCAAGGTTCATCTGGTAGCAGTAGGTAACGATTTTCTGTTCGTAAAGCCGGGGAAGCAAATCATAGACAAAATTTACATTTTTCATATCCGTTTCGTAAACGGTAGAGCAAAAGTCCTTTATGGGACTCAGGCAGGTAGCGATACCCACATCAACCCTGGGATAAGCCAGGGTGTATTTCCTGATTTCTTTATTCAGTTCTGAAAGCGTAAAAACCGGCGGTACGGCAAGTTTTATGAACAGCGATTCAATGTTTTTTTTATGAATCAACCGGATAAGTGCCCTCAACTCCCCATCTACACTTGCCCCTTTTACAGTCAGGGTAAACAGTTTACCGTTTACAGATACGGCCAAATGAGGCGGTATGCGGGTTGCGTATAGAACAACCAGAAAAACGTCATTCAACAGCAACGCTTCCTGAGCGGGTAATATATTGGGAATCTGATAATGTCGGGAATTCGTCTGCAAAATAGATCCGGCTTGGCGTCTTCTGACAAATATACGAATAGCGGATTGATTTTAACCGAGCAGAATTTTGTAGGCTTTCCCCAGATTTTCCGGAATATCCTGTGCAGTCATTGCCTGTTCGGTGTGAATTCCGGAGGCTATATCCCCGGCCAAGCCATGCCAGTATATACCCAGCAGAGAGGCGTCCTTTGCGGGGTAACCCTGGGCAAGCAGACCTGTCAGCAATCCGGTAAGTACATCTCCTGTTCCGCCTTTCGCCATTCCGGGATTGCCTGTAGAATTGAAGTAAACTCTCCCGTCAGGGCATGCAATAGCAGTATGAGCACCCTTCAGAACCAGGTACACGTTAAATTTAAATGCAAAATCACGGATCCTGCCATATCTTTCGTAATCGTTTTCAGACTTCCCGGCCAGACGTTCAAATTCTTTCGGATGAGGTGTAAGAATACTTCCGGCAGGCAAAAAAGAGAGCCATGTTTTATTCTCAGAAAGAATGTTAAGGGCATCGGCATCCAGCACCAGGGGACATTTGACGTTCTGGATAAGAAGTTTGAGAAGGGACTGTGTTTGGTTGTCCGTTCCTATGCCGGGACCTATGCCTACCGAGCTGAAGGCTGAAAGATCAGGCAGCGTGCCGACAGATCCGAAACCGGGATCTGCGATAACCAGGGCTTCGGGTGCTTCCGTCTGCAAAATTTCATACCCGCATGCGGGCAGGTGAATGGTAAGCAGTCCGGCTCCGCTTTTCAAACAAGCCTGCGCAGCAAGTAAAGCTGCGCCCATTTTTCCGTAACTGCCTGCAATGAGCAGCCCATGGCCATAACTACCTTTATTCGAAAACTTGGTCCTGGGCCGCAGCAGTGACCTGATTTTATCCGGGGTAATAAAAAAGTTTACCGATTCCTGACTTTTTATAAAAGAATGGTCAAGACCGATATCCAGTACTGTAAAATCACCTAAAAAGCGGAAATATTCAGGAAACATGAAAATCAGTCTGGGAGCCTGAAAAGTCAGGGTATGAAAGGCCTTAATGCAGGGAGAGTTCGTAGTGTTTCCGGGTTCAGCATTCAATCCGGACGGAACATCAATTGAAACAGTACATCCGGAGTTCCTGTTAATGTATCCGATGACTGCAGCTGCAAGGCCTTCAACCGGACGATTCAACCCCGATCCGAAAATTGCATCAATTACCGTTGCCTCCTTCAGATCAACCGATTCCAGATCATTTTCAGTATAAATATCAACTCTACGGATGGAATTTCCAACGGCGATGCGTTTTTCATTCGCCTTAAAATCTTCCGATGTTTTGTTTGCATAATGTACAATGCACAGCTGAACCTCGACTTTTCGTTCAGAAAGAAGCCGGGCAATTGCCAATCCGTCACCACCGTTATTACCAAGCCCGGAGAATATGCAGACTTTTTGTTTGGATTTCAGGCGCGGCAGTTCCAGCAGCCATTCAGAACAGGCTTTGGCTGCCCTTTCCATGAGGTCTGCAGACGAAATCTGTTGCTTTGCCAGTGTAACCAGATCAGCTTCACGCAACTGTGCCGAATTCAGTATTTTCATTTGCTACTTAGTAACCTGCTGTGAAGTTCCAATACCTGAGGAACAAGCATATGCTGTTCATCGTTGTAAATCACGTAATCTGATCGTCTGATCTTTTCATCTTCCGGCAACTGATTGTCCATTCGTTGTTTAATCTCCTCTTCCCCCCACCCTTCTCTCTTCTGCAAATTCAATATTCTTTGTGCTTTGGGCGAACTGACAGTAATTATTTTATCAAGGCCCTTAAAGGTCCCGCTCTCAAAAAGAATAGCTGCTTCTTTCAGAATATATGGGGCTTTCAGATGCCGGCTGGTCCATTCTTCATTATCTTCAGCAACAGCAGGGTGAATAATTGCGTTCAGCTTCTTAAGAAGCGTTGCATCCTTAAACACAATTTCAGCAAGTTGTTTCCTGTCAATCGTACGGTTTTCGTCCAAAAGAGATTCCCCGAAAGAAGCAATCAGTTTTTTCTGAATATCGCTTCTGTAATAAATAGCTTTTGCAGCCGCATCCGCATAGTAAACCGGAGCTCCCAATTGTTCAAAAATTTTGCATACAAGAGATTTCCCGCTTCCAATACCTCCTGTTATTCCGACTTTGAGCATTTATTTACGAATTATGTACTCCAGTTTATCGGGACTTATTTTCACCGAATTTACGGATAATGGCTTCTTAACCAGCTCAACCTTCAGTTTCCTGGTGCCATTTTTTTTCAGAAAATCAACCCTTACCCGGAACGAATTGACATCCATTTTTTTAAACTCTTCAAACGGAGCCGTAAATTTTAAAGAGACTTTATCCGGAAATATTTTCAGCGAATAGCCTTTGGGGAGATTATCAATCTGCACTGGAACATCCATGGTCTCTTCGGTTACCTTTAAAACATCCACGTAGAGCTCAATCTGAGGGCTTGAAACCTCTATCGGTGTAGTGTCATTTGCCAAAAGAAGTTTAACGTTCCTGCTGACGGTATTGTCAATATCCGTCAGATTGACCGGCACTGTTTCAGCATATCGGATTTTATTGATCTGTTCTTCCGGTCCTGAAATAACCACTCGTGATGGACGCAACTGAATACTGTCCTTCATCTGGTAGTCTTTGTTAAAACCAAGAATTCCATTCAGTTTTACCGGAACAGTCTTACTCAGGCGCTTGCTTAAATTGGCAAAAATGGTATCGGGCGAAACTTTCATAATTTTCAGGCTTCTTCCGAATTGACGGTTGAGTTTATCCAGCTTTGAATTAACTGCCAGGTAAGAAAATCCATCCCGGTACGCTTTTAATTCTTTAAGATCGACTTTAACTGCCGGCGAATGAAATATCAGCTTGTAATAAAGAATAGTAAATCCGGAGGCATTAATATCAATGGCAATGGATTCAGGCAAACGATTCACAACCACTTTTGTCTTGGGAAGGTTGGTATAGGACAATGGAAAAATCAGCGTAGAAGTATATTCTTTGCTGAAGGTGATAATAAACCAGAAGAAGAGTGATAAAAAAAAACAAATTAAAAAGGTAACCAGCTTTCTGTTCAGCTTCGCATTGGCTGCTATGGGCTTAAACCCGAAAAGAGTCAAGTTGTTTTTTGATTTTATTTCAAATTAGGTATTCTGCTCAATCGATGCAGAAAATTCCATGGAAACTGCTGCCTTTTCTATTTTCAACCTGTTTCCGCCTTCAACTTCAATTATAAAAGTTTTGTCATTCACCTCGGCGATTTTGCCGTGAATGCCGCCAATGGTAATGATTTTATCTCCTTTTTTAAGTTCCTCTCTGTACTTTTTCTGATCCTTTGTTTTTTTGAGCTGGGGACGGATCATAAAAAAATAAAATACGACTACAATCAGCAAAAGGGGAAGCATGCTCATAAAGTCAAAACCGCCCTTGGGTGCGGGTGCGGCAGCTGCGTCTAATAATAAAGAGGACAATTTCATAGGTATCTGTTTTTTTGTTTTATGACTATTATTTTTCTTCGGGTACGTCTATTATTGCCGAAATTTTCAGGATTTTACTGTTGGGGGAGGTGTTTGCTGAAATCATAACCGTCTTTTCAACTTTGCCGACTTTTCCGTCGCTGTCGAAGGTTACGTCGATTGCCGAAGAGGTATTTGCATGAATGGGCTCCCTGGGGTATTTGGGAACGGTGCAACCGCAACTGCCACGCGCATCAGAAATAATGAGGTCCGAGGCCCCGCTATTTTTGAATTTAAATGAATACGACACTTTTTCGCCTTGTGTAATTCTTCCGAAATCATGCGACTCCGTTTCAAAACTGAACTGAGGCTGGGATCCGGCCTCTGGTTTCTGTCCTGAAGCCGTTGCGGGTACATTTACCATATCACTGGACACCAATTCCTTATTCGTTTGCACCGCATTCCGACATTCGGAAAATAAAAAAAACAGAGACAAAAAACCGATTGAGATGAATCTGAACTTCATGCTGTTTAAATTTTGGGGTAAAATTAACAATAAAGTCATTCAACCAACCCTCTGCCCGTTTTGATCAGAATGTTGTCACGTTTAAAATCCTGAACAAGCTTATCCAGTATGCCATTTATAAATATCTTACTCTTGGGGGAACTGTATAGTTTCGAAATTTCGATGTATTCGTTGAGGCTCACCTTAACAGGTACATTTTCAAAATACAGCAATTCGGTAATTCCCATTTTCATTAAAAGAATATCCATCATCGCAATCCGCTCCACCTCCCAATTTTTGGTTTTCTCTGAAATTACCTTTTCAGATTCCTTGTCATGAAATATGGTCTTACGGAATAAATCGGAAACGAATTGCTTGTCCTCTTTCTCATCTTTGTAAAGGGACATTAGCTCAAATCCGCCTTCCGGATTCTCGGTCATTCCCTCAAGCGTTTTCAGGATTATACTATTCACCAACCGGAGGTCGTCCACCCAGTAAATGCTTTTTTCCTCAAAGTAATGCCCCAGCAATTCAAAATCAGCAATGTAATTTTTATAGACTGCAATCAGAAACTCCTTATCCTTCTCATACGACTGAACAGGGGCACTCTGATAGTCTGTGTATTCCACGCTGCCTTTTATAACGGTCAGAATTTTCCTGACCAATTCGTCATCCAGTTGCCAGGATATCTTTCGGTTAGCAATTTCTTTTTTCAGATGAACGTTTTCATCCAGCTGTCTGACAATAAGATTATTCACAAAATGTTTGCTCGGATTCAGATCAGATGCCGTCGGCAGCCGCTTGTTTTTTGCTTCTTCGTCAATCCGGTCGGATTGGTCACGGATCTCAATCAGAAGCAACAGCAAATAAATATACAGGTCGTATATTTTATCAATGCTTTTCATTAATTCGCGCTCTCCTTTGTCCAGATCGTGGTTATCACTCTGGAAAAAAGCGTACAAAGCCTGCATGACTTTGACTCTGAGGTAGCGCCTGTTCAGCAATGGGACAATTTTACTTTTCCGATAGCCGCGATACGTTGTTCCGCCAAGCGGTTTGCTGCACTGAACGTAGGTATGCGCTCTGCTTTTGAAATCCTGAAAATCGCTGACAGGGTATCGTAAATGGACTCTGTCTGCTTCATCGCCCGCTCCCGGTTGTAACCCAGCAGTTCGTTATATACGTTAATTAATCCTCCTGCATTCACGACAAAGTCGGGTGCGTATACTATGCCCTTTTTACCCAGTGATTCTCCATGCACTTTTTCATCTGCCAGCTGGTTATTGGCCGCACCACAAATAATTGAGCACTTGAGCCGGGCAATAGTTTCCGAATTGATAGTAGCGCCTAACGCGCAGGGTGCATAAATATCCATATTCAGATCGAAAAAAGAATCGCCCGCAACCACTTCGGCACCGGTCTCTTTTGCGATTTTAGCCGACCGGTCCGGGTTAATATCCGTCACCCAAACCTTAGCTCCTTCTTTCGCAAGGTGCCTGACCAGGTTTTCACCCACATGCCCGGTTCCCTGCACGGCCACTTTCTTGCCGCTCAGGCCATCGTTTCCCCAACATTCTTTAGCGGAAGCTTTCATGGATAGGTAAACGCCATAAGCAGTCACGGGGGATGGATCCCCGCCCCCTCCAAGGAGTTCGGGCAAACCAGTGACGTGCTTTGTTTCCATGTGTATGTACTCCATATCTTTCGAGTTCATAGCCACATCTTCGGCGGTAATGTATTTGCCACCAAGACTGTTTACAAATTTTCCGAATCGCCGCAATAGTGCTTCGCTTTTAAGTTGGGCAGGATTTCCGATAATAACGGCTTTCCCCCCGCCTAAATTAAGCCCGGCCGCCGATGCTTTATAGGTCATGCCTCTGGAAAGACGTAAAACATCTTCCAATGCATCTTTTTCGGACGCGTAATCCCACATTCTGGTTCCGCCCAGCGCAGGACCAAGAACCGTATTGTGTATGGCAATAATGGCTTTGAGTCCGGTGTCCTTGTCATTGCAGAACAATACCTGTTCGTGATTGTACTCCAGCATCCGGATGATAACGGAATCTGCCGCCCGGGCAATTGTTTTTTCCTCTTTTACATTCATACTGATAACCTGATTTTGTCCGGAATTAAGTATTTTTAGTTCGTGAAAAAAGAATCAATCCTACCTTACGCAAAGTTATGCGATTTTTTCTATCCTTTTAGAAACATGATGAATAAAGGGCAGTTGTTAGACCATCCCGCATTTTTATCCGATGAAATCACTCCTGAGTCTTAACCCCTATTTTTACCGATACCGTTGGAGACTTTTGCTAGGAGTGGTTTTCATAGCAGTTTCGAATTTTTTTGCTGTTCAGTCTGTAACGTATATCCGCAAAGGAATTGATTTTGTAAAGGAGTTGAACCCAGGAGGTGGCGCTGCAGAAATCAATTCCAAGTTGATTTATTTTGCCTCGATGACGCTTGCCCTTGCATTGCTTCAGGGCTTTTTTATGTTCCTTATGCGGCAAACCATTATCGTTATGTCCCGCCTGATCGAATACGACCAGAAAAACGACGTGTTTGCGCATTACCAGAAACTGGATGCCGGATTTTACAAACGCAACAGCACGGGCGATCTGATGAACAGAATCAGTGAAGACGTAAGTCGTGTTCGCATGTACATAGGCCCTTCAGTTATGTACGTAGTAAATACGCTGATGACGTTCGGGTTTACAATCGGGATCATGTTAAAGGTTGACGAAAAACTAACGCTTTTAACCTTGCTTCCGTTGCCTGTACTGGCCATTTCCATTTATTTTGTGAGTTCGTCACTCAACCGGAAAAGCAACAGGGTTCAGGAGGAGCTTTCCAATCTTTCGACCCTGGCTCAGGAAACATTTTCGGGAATACGTGTCATAAAGTCATTTGGCAAGGAGAGCACATGGAGCGGAGAATTCAAGGAAGCCAGTGAAAAGTACAAGAAAAAAAGTCTCGATCTGATTCTGACCGATTCGCTTTTCCAACCCTGCATGCTTTTACTTATAGGACTGAGCACGATTATTACTATTTATGTCGGCTCAAGGGAGGCTATTGATGGGAAAATCAGTATCGGAAACATTGCTGAATTTATCATTTATGTAAGCCGCCTTACCTGGCCTGTAGCATCCTTGGGCTGGGTAACTTCACTTATTCAACGGGCAGCAGCATCCCAAAAACGGATAGATCAGTTTTTGCTGGCCACTCCGGAAATTCAATCCGGAACAGCACCTAAATCTGTTTTGAGAGGCGATTTGGAGTTCCTGAACGTTTCGTTCTCCTATCCGGATTCGGGAATTACCGCGCTTAAGGATGTTTCTTTTAAGCTGGAAGCGGGAAAATCACTGGCGATATTGGGACACACCGGTTCCGGTAAATCAACCGTTGCCAATTTGATATGCCGGCTTTACGACCCAACCTCCGGTGAAATCAGGATTGACGGCAAAAACATCCGAACGATGAACCTGTCGGATTTGAGGAACCAGATTGGTTACGTTCCCCAGGAAGTTTTCCTTTTTTCCGATAGTATTTCAAATAATATCGCATTTTCTTCGGGCGACCATCCCGGTTTTCAAATTAGTAACGAGCTCATTGAGCAGGCAGCCAGGGATGCTGCGGTTTATGCCAACATATCTGAATTTCCGGACAACTTCCGGACGGTGGTCGGCGAACGTGGTATAACCTTGTCCGGAGGCCAGAAGCAACGGATTTCAATAGCACGTGCAATAATTAAAGAGCCCCGTATTCTGTTATTCGACGATTGCCTTTCAGCGGTTGACACACAAACGGAAGAAGAAATACTGAATAACCTGAATCGAATAATGAAAGGCAAAACGACGTTGATATTCAGCCACCGGGTATCTTCTGTTAAAAACAGTGAGCAGATTATCGTATTGGATCAGGGAAAAATAATTGAGCAGGGAACCCATGCTCAACTTCTCGACAAAAAAGGGAATTACTTCGACCTATACCAAAAACAGCTGTTGGAAAAGGCCCAGGAAAGCATTTAAGCTATTAATAATCAGCATTTTATCAATTATTTTGATTATTAGTTATTTTAATTAACTTTGTGAAGGCCTAAATTTAAACGACAAACTTAAACTTTATGACGATGGAGACAGGATTTGAAAAAAATGGAGCTGTGACGACTGAAAGAGAAGAAATTTTCTCTAAAGCTGTTCGTGCGGGCAAAAGAACCTATTTCTTTGATGTGAAGAGCACCAAGGGAAATGATTATTACCTGACGATTACCGAAAGCAAAAAACGTTTCGGTGAAGAAGGCAAGTTTTTTTACGAGAAGCATAAGTTGTTTTTGTACAAGGAAGATTTTGAAAAATTTATTGATGGCCTGAACGAAGTTGTGGGATACATCAAATCCAATTCCCCATCTATACCGGTAACCAGTCAGAGCAACGTACTATCAGACGTGGTTTTCGAAGACCTGGGCAGCAAATAATACAGGCACCGTTTCGTGCTTAATGAAAAAACCCTTCCGGAATCCGGAAGGGTTTTTCTTTTTCCCCTGATTAACAAAAAAGTGTTTAAAAGTTAATAGCAAGTTTTAGTAGCTCAAGCCCTAATCGTCGTACTTTTAATTCCGAAATGAGAAAAGGGGCTTATTTGTGATTACGACGTATTATGGCCATTCCTGTTTTGGAGTTACAGTGAGCGGGAAGCACCTGTTGTTTGATCCGTTTATCAGCCCGAACAAAATGGCAGCTAAAGTTGATATCGCTAAGATCAAAGCAGATTTTATTTTGATTTCTCATGGGCACGAAGATCATATTGCCGATGCCTGTGCGATTGCAAAAAAAACCGGTGCTGTTATTGTGTCGAATTTTGAGGTTTGTAACTGGCTGGCTAAAAAAGGTTGCACAAGTACACACCCCATGAACACAGGAGGAAAATGGATGTTTGATTTCGGGAAAGTAAAATGTGTAAGGGCTGAACATTCGAGCAGTATGCCGGATGGGAGCTACGGAGGTAACGCCATGGGTTTCATTATTGAATCCACGGAAGGCAATTTTTACTATGCCGGGGACACGGCCTTGAGCTATGATATGAAGTTGATTGGGGATTTTCGCAAACTCGATTTTTCTTTTCTTCCAATCGGTGACAACTTTACTATGGGAATCGACAATGCAATACTTGCAAGCGACTTTATTAAATGCAACAAGGCAATTGGCATGCACTACGACACTTTTGAATCCATAAAAATTAACCACCAGGAGGCTTTTTCAAAATTTCAGAGGGCCGGAAAGGAATTGACTCTTTTTAAAATAGGCGAAACAATGAATTTTAATTCTTGATATGGGAAAAATAATTGCAATAGCGAATCAAAAAGGCGGAGTTGGAAAAACAACAACAGCCATCAATCTTGCTGCGAGCCTGGCTGTACTGGAATACAGAACGCTGCTGGTCGATGCCGATCCGCAGGCCAATTCAACTTCGGGCGTCGGATTTGATCCCCGTAACGTCAAGGCCAGTATATACGAATGCATCATTGACGAAATAGAACCGGCAAATGTCATTCTGAACACCTCTACTCCAAACATGTTTCTTTTACCGGCACACATTGACCTGGTTGGAGCCGAAATCGAAATGATCAATCTTCCTGGCCGTGAAAAAAGAATGCGTCAGGCCTTGTCCAAAATAAAAGACGATTACGACTTCATAATTATTGATTGTTCGCCCTCCCTGGGACTTATAACTGTAAATTCACTGACGGCTTCTGATTCCGTAATCATTCCGGTTCAATGCGAGTATTTTGCATTGGAAGGCCTTGGAAAATTGTTAAATACCATAAAAATAGTTCAGTCGCGCCTTAACAGCGCTCTGTCCATTGAAGGGATTTTGCTTACCATGTACGACAACCGCCTTCGTTTGTCCAATCAGGTTGTTGAAGAAGTCAAGACGCATTTTCAGAACATGGTTTTTGACACCATCATTCAGCGCAACACAAAGCTTGGGGAAGCTCCGAGTTTCGGACTGACCATTATCATGCATGACGCAAGCAGCAAGGGCGCGGTAAATTACCTGAATCTGGCCAGGGAAATCCTCCAAAAAAACGGGTTCACCAGGCTCTCCGAATCGGAAAAAATCATTAATATTACAGAGGAGAATTAACCTCCCTGAACGGAATGAGTACGAATAAACGCAATGCCTTGGGAAGGGGCCTTAGTGCCCTTTTGGAAGATGCCAAGACGGATATAACTTCTTCGTCTCCGGCTCCTGAAGACAAGCCATTAGCTGGTTCAATTTCTGAAATTCCGGTTGAACAAATCGAAGCCAACCCCTTTCAGCCAAGAAGCAAATTTGAGAAGGAAGCGCTTGCCGGGCTTGCCGAATCCATAAAATCCCTTGGCATTATACAACCTGTTACGGTCCGGAAAATCGGATACGACAAGTATCAACTGATATCAGGCGAACGAAGATTTAAAGCATCGCAGGTAGCCGGCCTGAAATCCATACCGGCTTATATACGTATTGCGAATGACCAGGGTATGCTTGAAATGGCCCTGGTCGAAAATATTCAGCGTGAAAACCTGGATTCAATTGAAATTGCCATCAGCTACAAGCGTTTGATGGAGGAATGCGGACTGACACAGGAAAACCTGAGCCAGAAAGTCGGTAAGCAACGGTCGACAATTGCCAATTACCTGCGTTTATTGAAATTACCTGCCGAAATACAGCTTGCGATAAGAGAAAACCGTATTACCATGGGTCATGCGCGGGCAATTGTGAATCTGGATAAAACAGAGCTTCAGCTCGAAATATACAACCGGATAATTGCGGAAGAACTCTCTGTACGCGAAGTGGAGGACCTTGCCCGGTGGCAGAATAAAAAGCCGGAATCGCTGGTTCGCACAAAAAAATCGGCTGCTTCTCCCCTGCCTGAAAAATTAAGAAAAGTAAACGAGAGTATAAAGCTTTCATTCGGCAAAAAGGCCGAACTACGCAGACAAAGCAATGGCAAGGGAAAAATTGTTATCCCCTTTACCTCGGATGATGACCTGGAGAGAATTTTAACCCTGCTCGATATATTATAGTCTTCCTATGCCCTTGCGGTTGACCAGTTGGATTTGCTTTTTGTTTATTTCCTTTTCTGTATTTGGACAAAATCAGGACAAAAACAAACCAACAGCCACCTCAGACACACTAAAGAAAGCCGCACCTATTCAATCTCCGAAAAAAGCCGCCTTGTTAAGTCTCTTACCGGGAGCGGGTCAGTTTTACAACAAAAAATACTGGAAAATCCCGGTCATTTATGCCGCAATGGGCGGATTGGGCTACCTTGCCCACTACAATTATGGGCAATTTCAGTTTTATAAAGGGAGCGAAACGCAATGGATAGGCAAGAATCCGGGGCAGGAAAGCAGTCCGGAATTTGTAAACATTCAAACCAATAAGAGCGATTTTCAACATGTCTTTGACCTGGATCTCATCATCATGGCCGGGGTATACCTGTTGAATATTGTCGATGCCGCTGTGGATGCCCACCTGTATACCTATGACGTCAGCAAAGATCTTTCTTTACAATTTAAACCTGATCTCCTGTATTGCAGAAGCATGAATGCTCCGCAAGCCGGGCTTCAACTAACGCTAAAATTTTAAATCGACATGAAGATTGCATTGTTCGGATACGGAAAAATGGGGAAAGAAATTGAAAAAATAGCCCGGGAACGCAATAACGAAATTGCATTAATCGTTGATGCCCATAATTCAACGTCATTTTCTGTTAGCGATTTGAAAAAATGCGATGTGGCTATTGAATTCAGTACTCCGGAAACGGCCGTTTCGAATATTTATGCCTGTTTTGACGCCAATCTCCCGGTTGTTGTCGGAACTACCGGCTGGTTGAAAAACTGGGATGAGGTTTCTCAGCGCTGCAGAGAAAAAG
>Ga0207063_1049_pt2 | contig 17394 bp, 15 predicted proteins | sample Alteio_BWMinCont_29_FD_153462 | JGI IMG/M metagenome (GOLD analysis project Ga0207063, IMG submission 153462) | Enriched cells from forest soil in Barre Woods Harvard Forest LTER site, Petersham, Massachusetts, United States -... | ecosystem: Environmental > Terrestrial > Soil > Temperate forest >...
ATCTGAAAGGCCGAAACTAAAGATTGGTCACGCCGGAACTCTTGACCCGCTTGCCACCGGACTGCTGATTCTCTGCACCGGAAAATTTACCAAACGCATTGACGAGTTTCAGGCAAAGGAAAAAGAATACCTGGCCAGCATTTGCCTGGGAGCGACTACACCGTGCTTTGACCTGGAGCAGCCGGTTGATCATACCTTTCCGACCCTACACATCAGCGAAGAACTGATCGTGGAAACCGCAAAAAAATTCGAGGGGATGCAGCAGCAGATTCCTCCGGTGTTTTCGGCCATTAAACTGAATGGCAAAAGGGCCTATGAACTGGCACGGGAAGGAAAAGTTCCGGAAATTACCGCAAAAACAGTGCATATTCTGGAGTTTGAAATTCGGGCTGTGCGGATGCCCTATGTTGAATGCAGAGTGGTTTGCAGCAAGGGAACCTATATACGATCCCTGGCCCGTGATTTTGGTACAGCCCTGGGAAGCGGGGCGCACTTAAGCGCCCTTCGCCGCACCCGGATCGGGGAATTCAGTGTGGAACAGGCTCAGGATCTCGAAAATTTTGAGTCCGCTTTAAAAAATACCTGAAAAAACTGGACAAAGGCCTTCGAATTGATTATCTTCGCACTCCTTTAAAAAGGACTCATACACCTAAACTTTAATCCCGTAAGATTAAAGGATACAAAGCAAGCTCCGTTTTGCTTTTCGTCTCAGATCTGCGGCAAAAACCCAAAACCCAGATATGAAATTATCCCAATTCAAGTTCAATTTACCGAAGGAATTACTTGCTGATACACCTGCGAAGAACCGTGATGAAGCCCGATTAATGGTTATTGACCGCAAGACCGGAAAAATCCAACACAAAGTATTTAAAGATTTACTGGGCTATTTCGGAGACGGAGATGTCATGATTCTCAATGACACCAAGGTGTTTCCGGCCCGTATGTGGGGCAATAAAGAAAAAACTGGGGCCAAAATTGAGGTTTTCCTTCTTCGTGAACTCAACCGCGAGAGCCGTCTGTGGGATGTGCTGGTCGATCCTGCCCGTAAAATCCGTATCGGCAATAAGCTTTATTTCGGGGAAAACGACTTGCTGGTTGCCGAGGTAATCGACAATACTACTTCCCGCGGGAGAACGCTGCGGTTTTTATTCGACGGACCTTACGAAGAATTCAAAAAAACGCTGGAATTGCTTGGCCAGACTCCTCTTCCAAAATACATCAAACGCCCGCCGACGGCTGACGATGTGGAACGTTACCAGACTGTTTATGCCAAAAAAGAAGGAGCGGTCGCCGCACCTACCGCCGGACTTCACTTCAGCAAACAGCTGCTGAAGAAGCTCGAGCTGAAAGGAGTAAATTTTGCCAATATTACCCTGCACGTCGGATTGGGTACCTTTCGTCCGGTAGAAGTTGAAGATCTCACCAAGCACAAGATGGACTCCGAACAGGCCGAAATTTTGTTGCCTGCGGCCAATATTATCAACAAGGGAATTGCAGCCAAGAAAAAAATATGCTGTGTCGGAACAACTTCTATGCGTGCCATTGAAACGTCCGTTTCAACGGACGGCTTTGTAAAACCGTATACCGGCTGGACAAACAAATTCATTTTTCCTCCTTATGATTTCAGCATTGCCAATTGCATGATCACCAATTTTCACACTCCCGAGTCTACACTGCTGATGATGGTCAGTGCATTCGGCGGATATGAACTGATTATGAAAGCCTATAAAGAAGCAATGAAGGAAAAGTATAAATTCTTTACTTATGGCGATGCCATGCTGATTCTCTGATGCGGCATTACGTCATTATCGTCGCTGGTGGAAGCGGAACCCGCATGAACTCAGCGATTCCCAAACAGTTTATGAAACTGGGCGGGAAGCCGGTTCTGATGCACAGCATACTTAAATTTTACGATTCAGGACTTGCGCCGGAAATTATCGTGGCTTTGCCATCCGGACAAAATGAATCCTGGGCGGATCTTTGCAGGGAATTCGGGTTTACCGTTCCCATCAGAATTGCGGAGGGCGGCGAAACCCGATATCAGTCTGTAAAAAATGCACTTCGGTTAATCCAGGAACCCGGCCTGGTGGCCATTCATGATGCCGTGCGCCCTTTGGTCAGCACTAAAACCATACAGGCTGCATTCAGAGATGCTGAAATGTACGGCAATGCTGTTCCTGCGATTCCGCTTAGCGATTCGATCCGCAAGATTGAATCCGGTAAAAGTATTTCCGTGGACCGAACCCGGTATTGCATCATTCAAACACCCCAGTGTTTTAAAACGGAACTCCTGAAAAAAGCGTACCAGCGGGAATACCAACCCACTTTTACGGATGATGCCTCTGTTTTGGAGTCTATGGGTGAGCCCATTCATTTAATTGACGGGACTCAGGAGAACATTAAGATTACCACTCCTCAGGATTTGGTTGTGGCCGAGGTTCTCTTGAAACAGGAAGCCCTTCCTTCGGTTAAATCAGCATAGTTTTTTCAGTTTGCTTTCGGGCTTCAGTCTGAGCTTGCCGGTATCAAAATCCGAAATCAGGTTCAGGCCCGGTTTTTTCCCTTTCTCAATGGATCCCAATTTGCTTTCGAAACCGAGGAATTCGGCTCCGTTGAGGCTGGCCCAGGTTAAGAGCGTCTGAAAGGAAATCTGAGGCGCAGCTTTGCTTATGACTTTTAATTCATCCAATACGGAAAGCCGGTGATTCGAAGCCAGGCTGTCGGTGCCAACACAGCATCTGGCGCCGGCCTGGGCAAACAGGTTAAAATCGGGTAATTTGTTTTCGATGTAAAGGTTTGCATTGGGGCAAAAACAAAAAAACAGGTTGGCCTTCGGGCCGGGAAGATTGAATTGCTCCATCGCCCATTCTATATCTTCTTTTTCGGAATAGGTGTTGTGTACAAGCATGACATTTGTTTTCGGCAATTTGTTCAGGGTTGACTTCATGGAATTTTGTCCGGCGATGGGGAGGTAGTTGAGATTGATGCCTATGGAAGTGAACAAATCGTAAATTGGCCCGCTGCGTTTTACAAACAATTCGGTTTCGGCCTGGCTTTCCTGAAGGTGTATGCAAACCGGTGATTTATAGGTAAGCGATCGGTTCCGTATAGATTCGAAAAGGGGATCGGAAACTGAATAGGGGGCGTGGGGAACGATTGAACTGCTCAGAACACCGGATGAAAATGATGACAACCCGGCTGAAAGCCGGAGCGCTTCGTTGAAAACAGCCAGGGCTTTGGAAGGATCCAGATCAAGGACTTCGATAAAGGTGTGGTACAGTAAATGGCCTTTCTGCTTGGCTGCAAAACTCGAACTGGTATTGGAAATATCGCCAGCAGCAACAATTCCTCCGGCCAACATTTCTTTTTCGGCGTTTTCAATGGCCACAGATACCTGTTCGGGACTGAACTTGCCCCGAAGGGAGAGTATCTTTTTGATAAATCCGGCCATGCCTGTTTTTTCGGGAATGGCTTCTTTCAGGCAGGCCAGTTCGAGGTGACCATGCGCATTGATAAAGCCCGGACAGATGATCCCTTTATGTTTTTCGGTTTCGGAACCGGGAATACCTTTTATCCGGACTTCTTCAGCGGAAAATACGTCCAGGATTTGGTGGTCAGGATCGAGAACAACAAGGCCCTCTTTCAGAGGAGGGCCTGAAACCGGAAAAATATAATCTGCAGAAATGTACCTTTGCATTATTTACAGAACAAAATGTTCATCTTGCTGAACAATACACTGCGAATTTAACAAATCATTTACAGCCTGATGCTTATTCGTTTAACCGTAAAACCCAATTCAACGTCTGATCAGTTTTCGGTGGGACAGGACGGAAGCATCAGGGTAAAAATCAAGGCAGCAGCCATTGATGGGAAAGCCAACAAACCAGTCCTCAGAAGACATTTGAAGTGAATATCCCCGAATCGCATATCCGGCAGGTGCTGGCAAGGCATTTAACTGAGAAATAGCTTAACTTTGTAAAAATTTCGGATACCCGGATCAGCAATGGCAAAGGCAGACATACGTTTACTTTCTCTGGAAGAACTTTCGGAATTTTTCGTTGAAAAAGGCGAGAAGGCATTCAGGGCCAAGCAGGTTTATGAATGGCTCTGGCAAAAATCGGCCCGTACTTTTGAGGAGATGAGTAATTTGTCAAAAGGCACCCGCGATTTGCTGGGCGGTCATTTCAGCATTAACTGCGTAAGCATCGACTCTTGTGAGATCAGCAGAGACCGTACCATTAAGGACGCCTTTCGTCTGCACGACGGAAATATTGTTGAGGGCGTTCTGATCCCGACCAGTGAGCGCATGACGGCCTGTATTTCTTCACAGGTGGGATGCAGTTTAACCTGTTCTTTCTGCGCAACGGGTCGATTAACCCGGTTGCGCAATCTGGATGCCGCTGAAATCTACGACCAGGTAGTTTTGATCCGCAATCAGGCACAGGAGAAGTATTTCCTCCCCTTGTCCAACATTGTCTATATGGGAATGGGCGAACCCCTGCTCAACTATAAAAATGTATTGGAGTCCATTGAAAAGATTACCTCTCCTCAGGGTCTGGGGATGTCACCTCAGCGCATCACGGTTTCAACTGCCGGCATTGCAAAAATGATAAAAAAACTGGGCGATGATCAGGTACGGTTCAACCTGGCCCTGTCTCTGCATGCTGCCAATGACGAAAAACGAAGCCGCATCATGCCCATTAACCTGGACAATTCACTGGATGCGCTCGCCGATGCGCTGAATTATTTTTACGACAAGACCGGTACCCGCGTAACATTTGAATACATCGTTTTTAAAGACTTTAACGATTCTATCGCTGATGCCCAGGAATTGGTTGAATTCTGGGAAAGAGTACCCAGTAAAATCAATATTATTGAATACAATCCCATTGACGATGGGGAATTTCAGCAGACCACCGAACAGCGGCTCGGGGCCTTTGTAGAGCACCTGGAAAGAAACAAGCTGATTGTTAATGTGCGCCGAAGCAGGGGCAAGGACATTGCAGCGGCCTGCGGACAGCTTGCCAACAAAAGCAAACAAGGCCTGGCAAACCGTAAACTGAAACCAATTTCCTGAATGTGAGTGCCATTGATCAGATAAAAGCTCCGGTAAAAAGCGAAATGGATGAGTTTGAACGCAAGTTTCAGGATTCCATGCGCAGCAGCGTACCGCTTCTGGATAAAATTATGCACTATATTGTTAAACGCAAAGGGAAACAGATACGCCCTTTGTTTGTTTTTCTTTCTGCCAAAATTTGCGGACAAATAAACGAATCGACTTACCGTGCAGCGGCCCTGATCGAATTGCTTCATACGGCCACACTCGTTCACGATGATGTGGTTGACGATTCCAATATGCGCAGGGGATTTTTCTCCGTAAACGCCCTTTGGAAAAATAAAATTGCAGTACTGGTGGGCGATTACCTGTTGTCGAGAGGCTTACTGCTTTCCGTTGATAACAATGATTTCCATCTTCTTCGGATAGCCACCAATGCTGTACGGGAAATGAGCGAAGGCGAACTGCTTCAAATCGAAAAGGCACGGAAACTGGATATCGACGAGGCTATTTATTTCGATATCATCCGGCAGAAAACAGCTGTGCTGATTGCTTCGTGCTGCTCCTGCGGTGCGGCCTCGGTTAGCGGTGACGCAGCGATTATTGAAAAAATGAGAAAGTTCGGAGAGCTGGTGGGTATTGCTTTTCAGATCAAAGACGACCTGTTTGATTACGGCTCGGGCTCATCCATCGGCAAACCGACCGGAATTGACATCAAAGAAAAGAAAATGACCTTGCCGCTGATATTTGCATTGAGCAAGGCCGGCTATCTTGAAAAAAGAAGTATTATCAGCGTTATCAAAAACAACAACAACGATCCTGAAAAGGTCGCCCGGGTGATTGATTTTGTAATCAAAAGCGGAGGAATAGCATATGCCAGAGACCGGATGAACGAATACAAAGGAAAAGCGCTTGAGCTTTTGTCTACTTTTCAGGACAGTCAGAGTAAAAGCGCACTTGAGCAATTGGTCAAATTTACCACTGAACGAAATAACTGACTCAACCATGACCCGACTGAGAACTTCTTTTTTGCACCTCAGCTTTTTGCTGCTCACGCTGTGCGTTTTTTTCCATTCCTGCAAAAGCCCCAACGCAAGTAACACAGCACAACATCCCGCTGCCGATAGTCTGGGTTTCAGTCCTCCGGCCAACGATCCTTTTACCAAGAACGGAGAAGAAAAAGACCGATACCCGAACGGAGCCCTTCAGATGCAGGGAAACTACGTAAATGGTAAGCGTGACGGAAACTGGTTCAGCTGGTACAACAACGGAAAGCCCTGGAGTGAAACAAGCTTTGACAACGGGATTAAAAACGGACCGACAAAAACCTGGTACGAAAACGGCCAGCTACGGTATACCGGTCAATACAAGAACGATCAAAAAACAGGAATCTGGAACTTTTACGAAGAAAGCGGCAAGCAGGTCAAGCAGATTGATTACGATAAGAATGGAAATTCCAAATCCAGCGAATAGCGATAGCGAAATGCGAGCAGGTTGAGCAATACTAAATACCGTTACAGTTTTTTGAATCCGACAATAATCGAAACGCAACCCTCGGGAATAATTTTGGTGGGTGCATCAGAGGCGGGAACGTCTACCGCTACAATCAGCTGCTGGGTGGATGTAACATTAAAATCCCAGGTTTTACTATCTGCCTTCTTGCTGTTGTAAAGTTCTTTCTTATCCGAATCGAGTACTTTGAAATTTACATCACCCAGCACTCCTTCGGCGCAAACCATGAGCCGGTAATTCTGACCGGCGTAAAAGGTCATTTGTATCTCAGCTGTTTCTCCGGGGGCAAGCCTAGTGCTGTTAAATTCTCCATTTTGTGTGTAGGGAGAAAGCTGAGGGAAGCACTGTTTTTTTGCTACTGACCTGCATTGGGCCGAAGCAGGTAAAGCAACGACAGCAAGAAAGAAAGCAATACGAAGTGCAGCAGTAAGGAGTGATTTCATTCCTTTTTATTTGGTGATCTTTACCCTCAGTATTTCTATTTTTTCGGTGATGGCTTTCAGTTGCTCGGGTGTAATGTTCAGTTTGCTTTTGCTTCCAATTGTTGTGATTCCGGTTTTGGCATCTGTAGAAGATACCGACGGGGTCTTTACCAGGCTGATCTGGTCAAAAATTGTTTTCAGGTCTGTTAAGTCCTTGTAAATATCGGCAATGGTAGGATCGAAATCGTAACGCTTCAGCATTTTAACCAGGTTTTCAAGGGTAAACTTCTGCTCAGCAATGCGTGTGGTGATTTCGGAGTTCTTACTTGAAGCCTCCAATTTGGTAGCAATGTAAACCGCCTCGATCCATCCACCGGCAATAATCAGCGAGGACGTTCCGGGGCGCTCATTGTCTTTCAGGTAGGAGTCAGCTGTCCAGAACGATTCTGAAATAATGCTCAGCAGTGAATCCCTGTTGTTTTTATTTGCATCCAGGCGATTGGCCGTTTCCTCTCCGAAAGCATTGCTGATTCCCAGACGACCGGCCAGGTTGTTGGCGCATTTCAGGTAAAGCATGCTTTCCTGAGTCTGATCATAAATACTGGTAAAACTAAGGTCTGAGCCGTATACACCCAGATTGAGTGCCTCGCTGCCGGTGGTGGTGTATTTGGAAACATTCTGAATATCATTCAGGTAATCTTTGTTGTAGGGAACACCCGTCTTCTGAATCAGGGACGCGGTTTCAATGGGGGAGGGTACAGAGTAAAAAATGGTTTGGGCCAGGGTGTCTTTAACGGATGAGGGCGTACTGGGTTTTTCATCTCCCGTCACGCCGTCCGAATCCTGTTTACCTGAATTACCGCAACCCGAAAGTGCTGCTGCCAAAATCAAAATCAGCAACGAAGAAAATCCGATAAAAACCGGCCGTAGAAACCTTGAAATCATAATGACTGTTTTACAAACAAATATAGCAATAAAGCCAATTAAATATGCAAAGCAAAGCTTTTAGATGAATTTTCCCCCGATTCAAGCAGTTGATGAACAGCACGTATGATTGCCTTGTCATCGTATTCGCATTCGCTGTAAAGTTCTTTTTGTTCTCCGTGTTCCACCACGACATCGGGAATCCCGAGCCGCCTGACCTGTGCCGAATAGCCCTTGTCCGCCATGAATTCAAGTACTGCACTCCCCATGCCTCCCATGATACATCCGTCTTCAACAGTAATGATTTTTTTAAACTGTCCGAAAACCTCGTGGAGCAATTGCTCATCTATCGGTTTTACAAACCGCATGTCAAAGTGCGCGACACTCAAGCCAATTTTAGCCAGTTCGTTCACCGCTTTTACAGCGTAATTTCCAATGGTACCTATAGTCAGGATGGCCAGCTCGTGTCCGGAAGTTAATTTGCGGCCTTTGCCGATTTCCAATTTGCGAAAGGGTGTTTTCCATTCGGGCATAACCCCGTTTCCCCTGGGGTAGCGGATTGAAAAAGGTCCTTTGAATTCGTCCAGTTGTGCAGTATACATCAGGTTCCGCAATTCCTCTTCGTTCATGGGAGCTGACACTACCATATTCGGGATGCATCTGAAATAAGCCAGGTCGTAAGCGCCGTGATGCGTTGGCCCGTCTGCACCTGCAAGTCCGCCACGGTCGAGGCAAAAAACAACGTGCAGGTTCTGCAAGGCCACGTCGTGTATTACCTGATCGTAGGCACGCTGCATAAATGTAGAATAGATATTGCAAAAGGGGATCAGGCCCTGTGTGGCCAGTCCGGCCGAAAATGTGACGGCATGCTGCTCCGCTATACCCACATCAAAAGCCCTGTCCGGCATCGCTTTCATCATAATGTTCAGGGAACATCCGCTGGGCATGGCCGGTGTAATGCCCATTATTTTCTGATTTTTTTCCGCCAGCTCGAGCAAGGTATGACCAAAAACATCCTGGTATTTGGGAGGCTGAGGTTCGGTCGGAACGACCTTGATCAGCCTGCCGGTATCTTTGTCGAACAGTCCCGGAGAGTGCCAAACGGTCTGATCGCCCTCCTCCGAAAATTTATACCCCTTTCCTTTGGTCGTGAGGCAATGCAATATTTTAGGACCGGGAATGTCTTTCAGATCCTCCAGTAATTTCTTGACACGAACCACATCGTGACCGTCTACGGGTCCGAAATAGCGGAACTTCAAGGACTCAAACAGGTTGCTGTGGTTCAGGAAGGAGGTTTTGATCGCATTTTCAACATTGGAGGCAATTTCCTGGGCATTGGGTCCGAACTTGCTGATCTTCCCCAACAATTTCCAGATATCGTCTTTGACTTTGTTGTAGGTGTGTGAAGTTGTTATGTCGGTGAGGTATTCCTTGAGGGCTCCCACGTTCGGATCAATTGACATGCAATTGTCATTCAACACCACCAACATATCCGATTTCAGAAATCCGGCGTGATTCAGACCTTCAAATGCGATCCCGGCAGTCATGGCCCCGTCACCGATTACGGCGATTACTTTGCGGTCTTTTTCCTTCTTGTATTTTGAAGCCACGGACATCCCCAGCGCCGCAGAAATGGAAGTGGAGGAGTGGCCCACACCGAAACTATCGTACTCACTTTCCTTGCGTTTGGGAAAGCCACTGATTCCTTTGTAAAGTCTGTTGCTTGGAAAAACAGTGCGGCGTCCGGTGAGAATTTTGTGCCCGTAGGCCTGATGGCCAACGTCCCATACCAATTGGTCGTAAGGTGTATTGAAAACATAGTGCAGGGCAACGGTGAGCTCAATAACCCCCAGACTGGCGCCAAAATGCCCGCCCTTTACCGACACTACATCAATGATGTAGTGCCTAAGTTCTTCGCAAACTTTTGGAAGCTGATCCTCGCTTAATTTGCGCAGATCTGCAGGAAACTCAATTTTATCAAGTAATGCCCCGGGCTTAAACTCCATTTCGGAATACAGTAAACACTCAAATGTAGTGAATTTTACTTTATACGGATACCGCTGAGGGACACCATTTCGGTGTCGAAAAAACCGACTGCAGTTGATTTGGACGAGGGATCGGCATTGAGGATATTGGTGCTCACATTCGCCGGGGGCGTTGCAAACAGGCCCCCGTTGTTGGTCTGGGTGACTACTTCCTGGAAAAAGAAATAAGTGTTCGGGTTTATCGAGTGAAGTTCTACATTCAAGGTGTCGTTCAGCCGGAAGCCTCCGTCCATGTTTATCGATTCCCGGACCGGATAAATAAAAGGCAGGCCTTCACCAACGGCAAAACCGGTTGATCCGTTTACCGAGAGGTCGAGTGAAGTGGGGTTAATGAGGGAATCGTTCACATACGATTTGATCCAGTAGTAGTTGCTCCGGCCCTTGATATCCGTAGCGAAAAAGGCTGCATAATAGGAATCGGTTTTTCCGAATCCTCCCCTCCCTTTTTGCAACTGGTAGTTCATGGAATCAATGGGGGGAACCGGATTGGCCATTGAAACAGCCTGGTAGTTTTGTCCGCTGTAGCTGATGGAAAGGGTATAGGTATAGTTTACACGGATCAGGGTATCGCCCGGAGCGGGTGTCCATTGGTAATTTCCGTTGGCATTCTTGTCCAAAAAAGAATACTGATTTCCTTTGTTATCGGTAACCTTTACGGTTGCCCCCGTGGCCGGAGGACAGGGGGTGTTGGCAAAATAGCTTTCGGTATTGCTCAGGACAATGGTCTGGGTTCCCGGTTTGTTATTCACAAAAGCGCTTACGCAGAGCTGGGAAACCCCCGGATTCAGGTTTACATTGACCTCTTTGGTACAGGCTGAAAACGACAGCAGAAGGGCAATCAAAAAAACGACCGGTATGCGATGCCTCTTCATGATTAAAATTTAAAATTGTACGAAATCCCCGGTATCATACGGCCAATAATCGAATATTGTATCGCCTGGGTCTCCATTGCATTTGCCGGATTTTGCTGAAAATAAATCGAAAATGGATTTTGCCTTGCGTAAACATTGTAAATGGAGAAGACGATGTACTGTTCGTAACGCTTTCCCTCTTTTTTCTTAAAATGCAGTGTCGCCGAGAGATCCAGCCGGTTGTAAGTCGGAATACGCACATCGTTGCGCGAATCGTTGGAATTCTGGGGAACCAGAATGGTGGCATTGTTGGCCGGGTTTACGGGGTCGGTATTCACGGCCAGATCGATGCGGTTGGTCGGGAAAGTCGCCGGGGTTCCGGTCATGAAGACAAAATTAGCTCCGAATTCGAGCCGGGGTCTTACCTGGTAGCTCATCACCAGATTGAGATCGTGTGTGTGGTCGAAGCGGCTGGGATACCAATTGTTCTGATTAACACCTCCTGTGAGCAATTCGGAACGGGAAAGGGTATAGCTGAGCCAACCGGTAAACTTTCCTTTGGTCTTTTTCAGAAAAAGCTCAAGCCCGTAATCTCTTCCGATGCCATTGAGCAGATCTGCTTCGAGCCGTTGATTCAGGCGCAGGTCGGCGCCGTCAATGTAATCGACTTCGTTCTGATTGTATTTGTAATACGTCTCAGCAGAAGCTTCGTACATGCTGTTTTTGCCAAAATCCCTGAAATAACCCAGTGCAACCTGATCGGTGAGCAGGGGTTTGATGTTGTTTGTAGTGGGTGTCCAAACGTCCAGCGGAATGGATGCTGTTGTATTTGAAATCAGGTGCAGATCCTGGGTCATGCGGTTGTAGCTGAATTTCAGGGAGCTTGTTTCGGTGAGATCGAATTTTGCTGAAAAGCGGGGTTCGAGATTGGCGTAATTACGGACATCTGTATTCGCTGCGGCATAATAACTGCCGGCAACTGTTTTGCGTTTGTCGGGTTGTGCAGGATTGAAGGTGTAAACCGTATCTCCGCCCAGGTACTGGTAATAAGAAAAGCGCAACCCGTATTCGAGGATCAGCCGGGCGCCGATTTTCTGCTCATCACTCAGGTAGATGCCCGACTCCAAAGCAAATTTGTCGTTGAGGCTGTAATTAGTTGTAATGCCCTGACTTGCTGCAGTCGTTGTACCCGGAACGAAATCATAATAGGTGGACTGCAATCCGAATTTAACCGTGTTTTTCGTATTCGGATACCAGGTAAACTCGGGCTTCACGATGTAATTGATAATCCTTGATTTCCAGGCGAAATAGTCGGCCGTTGAAGGGGTGCCGAACTGCAGTGTGTAATCGTAGTTGCTGTAGATCAGGGAGGTGTTCAGAAACAGTTTTTCTCCGAAAACGTGATTCCAACGGACGGTAGCTGTTGCGTTGCCCCAGTTGAATCCGAAAACCGAAGCCGCACCGAACACATCCCTTCCCATGTATCCCGAAATAAAAATTCTGTTCTTGTCGTTGAAGGTATAATTTGCTTTGGCCGTGAGGTCGTAAAAATAAAACTGAGAGCCCTTCAGGTCGCTGGCCAGGAAAGGAGCAGCCAGCACATCAATATAGGATCTTCTGGCAGCGACGATAAACGATCCTTTGTCTTTTACAAGGGGCCCTTCGATTGCCAGCCGGCTGAAAATTACTCCCACACCTCCGGTTACCGCAAAATTTTTGTTGTTTCCGTTTTTCATTCGCACATCCAGTACAGACGAAGCCCGCCCACCATACTGGGCGGGAATTCCACCCTTGATCAGTTTGACATCCAGAACAGCATCGGGATTGAAGACCGAGAAAAACCCGAAGAGGTGGGAGGAATTGTAAACCGGTGCTTCGTCCAGCAAAATCAGGTTCTGGTCAATGCCTCCGCCCCTTACATTAAATCCGCTGGCGCCTTCGCCGACTGTGGCTACACCCGGAAGCAGCTGAATGGCTCTTACCAGGTCGACTTCGCCCAGCAATGCAGGTATTTTTTCGATTGTTTTGATGTCGAGTTTATTGATGCTCATGTCCACACTTTTGACGTTTGCGTTTTCTTTTTCGGAATTTATTTCCACGGTCTGCAGTTCCTGAGAAGTTTCAACGAGTTCGACGTTGAAGGTCATGGCCTTGCTCAATACAACCGTTTTGCTGAGGGTCTGATAACCCAGGGAGTTGTATATCAGCGTATAGGTGCCCGCCGGAGCCGAAACGGAATAAAATCCGTACGAATTGGCACTTGTTCCCGAGGACAGTTCTTTGATCAATACGGTGGATCCGATCAGTGCCTCCCCGTTTTTGGCGTCCCGTATGTAACCGCTAATGGTAAATTTTTCCTGGCTAAAACTCAGCCCGGGGATCAGAAACAGAAACAGCAGCAGGACCGCGTTTCGCCCGACTATTTTTGCTTTAGGCTTCACGGTATACGCTCTTGCGTACAAAAATTTTGCTGAGCAGAATAAAAAACGGAACATACATCAGCAGTGCAGGCAAGCCCAAATGCTCCAGAATTTTCCGGCTTTGCATTTTCTGACGGTAACTGATCAGGTACATGGCAGGAACCAGGATCAGTGTCAGGAAGGTGGCAAACCCCAACCCGAAAATCATGGTCCAGGACAAAGGTCCCCAGAAGGCCACGCTGTCACCTCCGAAAAAGATGTGAGGATTGAGTTCGGTAAACAGGGTTACAAAGTCGATGTTCAAACCAACTGCAAGTGGAATCAGGCCCAGTATCGTGGCTGAGGCAGTAAGCAAAACCGGGGTCATGCGGGTCTTGCCGGCTTCAATGATGGCTTCGCGGACGTTCATTCCCTGCTCAAGCATGAGGTCGGTAAATTCCACGAGCAGGATTCCGTTTCGCACTACAATCCCTGCCAGTGCAATGATACCCACTCCGGTCATTACAATCGACATGTCCATTTTGAAAATGGAAACACCCAGCAGTACACCGATAATGCTGAAGAAAATTTCAGAGAGAATGATGAAGGGTTTGCTGATCGAATTGAACTGGGTAACCAGAATCAACAGGATCAGGCCAAGTGATGCCAGCATGGCTCCGCCGAGGAATGAACTGGTTTCCTTCTGATCTTCCTGTTCTCCGCCCATTACAATGGAAACGCCTTCGGGCGTGTTGAACCGCTTGATTTCCTTCTGAATATTGGCCACCACTTCGTTTGCGTTGAACCCGTTCAATACATTTGAAGTCAGCATAATGATGCGTTTTTCGTTCTTGCGTTTAATTCCTCCGTAACTGTTCTCGTAATGAATGTCTGCAAAGTCAGAAATCGGAACCTGACGTATCGCACCGCCCATTCCCATATCCCTGTAGGTTACTTTAATGTTGCGAATGGTTTCGATGTTGCCGCGTTGGTTCTCTTTGTAACGTACCTGTATCGGGTACTCATCTTTGTCATCCCTGAATTTCGAAGCACCTTTGATCTCTCCGAAAATGCCGGTCCGGATTTCGTTTCCGATCTGGCCTATTGAAATGCCCTCGCGGTTTGCCCGTTCACGGTTCACATCAAAAACAATCTCGGGTTTGTTGTTCTGAAAATCAGAACGTAATTCTTCGACACCACCGATGTGTTTGTTATCCAGGTGTTTTTTCAATTCGGCAGAGGTTTGAATAAGTGCGGCCAGGTTGTCTCCCGAAATTTCTATGCTGATGGGTTTTGCCGTGGGAGGTCCCCCCTTTTCCTGGTCAACCGTAATTTCGGCCCCGGGAATTCCCTTTACCGCTTCACGCACCAAATCCAGGTACCTGGAGGTGGACTGACCGTTACGTTCTGCAAAAGGAACAAATGCAATGGTAATTTTTCCACGATTGGCGTAGGAGCCCTGGTCTTCGTCCTGGGGATCGGTAACGCCTACTGTTACGTTGGCGATTACCGAAGAAACCACATTGTTTTTTGTTCCGTTGGGATACAATACATTATTTACCTTTTTTTCGACTCCCAGCAATACGTTGTTGGTATAAGCCTGATCCGTGCCGACCGGCAGGTTGAGGTATACGTATACAAAGTTCGGTTCCGATTTGGGGAAGAAAACCACTTTGGGGGATCGTACCGACATCATGACAAAGGATAGAATAAACAAAACGAGTATTCCGACCACCATCATCCAGGGGTATTTCAGGGCACCGCCAAGCACCCTGGTATAAGCTGCCACCACTCTTGGCCAAACGTTTTCCTGAAAGTTGTGAATCCATTTAATCAGTACAAAATGATGCAACAGGAAAATACCCAACAAGGTGAGTGTAAAATTTCCCATACCGACGTTACGTCCTGAATAAAAGAGCAGGGACATGGCACCCATAATCACACTTACGATTTTAACCCCTCTTGTCCAGTTTCGTTTTTTGTATTCGTCTTCGTTATGCGGGCGCATAAAGGTGACTGCAAAAACCGGGTTGATGATGTAGGCCACCAACAGCGATGCCATCAGGGTAATGATCAGTGTGATGGGCAGGAAGAACATGAATTCTCCGATCACGCCTTTCCAGAACGCCAGGGGGATGAAAGGGGCGAGTGTAGTCATGGTCCCCGAAAAAACCGGAAGAAAGACTTCTCCGGCCGCCATTTTAGCGGCCTCCACAATGCTTCGTTTGCCGTTCTCAAAAATACGGTGCGTGTTTTCAATAACCACAATCGCATCGTCCACCACGATACCGAGAGCCAGCAGGAAGGAGAACAAGACGATCATGTTCAGGGTAAAACCGATGGTCGGCATAATCAAAAAAGCAACGAACATGGACAGGGGCACAGACATGGCCACAAAAATCGCATTGGTTGCACCCATAAAAAACATTAAGATAATGGTCACCAGGATAAACCCGATCACAATGGTATTGATCAGGTCGTGCAGGGTTTCCCGTGTTTTCTGGCTCTGATCTCCGGTTACCACGATGTTCAGATCCTTGGGCAACACATTTGCCTTCATGTCCTTAACAATGTTATTGATTTTGTCCGATGCATCGATCAGGTTTTCTCCGGCCCGTTTGATTACACTCAGGGTAATCACATTTTTTCCGGCCAGTCGTGCAAAACTTTTCTGCTCCTCGAAGGTGTCCTTTACTTCGGCAATGTCTTTGATGTAAATGGGAGAACCGGTGGGCGATTTAATAATCAGGTTTCCGATTTCATCAACGGTTTTAAATTCTTTCTTGATGTTCAGCACTCTTCGCATACCGTCCATTTTTATGTCTCCGCCCGATATGGTCATGTTCTCATAGCCGATGGCCCTTTCGATATCGCCCAGGGAAATCTGGGCAGCCTGGATTTTGTACATGTCTACATTGACCTGAATCTCGCGGTCGAGGGAGCCGATCATGTCTACCCGGGTAATCTGCCGGACTCCCTCAATGCGGTCTTTGATCTGGTCGGAGTAGTTCTTCAGGCGGTTCAAATCAAAATCACCTGAAATGTTTATAAACATGATGGGAAGTTCAGACAAATCAATGTCCATCACACTGGGGTCAGCCGGCAAATCATTCGGGAGATCGCTCTTGGCCTTGTCCACGGCATCTTTAACCTTTTGTTTCGCCTCCGGTATTTTTACATCGGTATTGAATTCGATAATCAGGTTCGAATAATCCTGGAAGGAATTGCTGGTCACTTTTTTCACGCCTGCTATGGACTTCACTTGCTTCTCCAGCTGTTTGGTGACCAGGTTTTCCATGTTGGCCGGGGAAGTTCCCGGATATACGGTACTGATGTATATTTTCGGAATAATGATTTCCGGAAAATTTTCCTTTGGCAGACTGTTGTAGGCCATCAATCCCGCAAAGGTGATGATGATGGTCATGATGTAAATGCTGGTTCGGTTGTTAATCGCCCAGCTGGAAGGCCTGAATTCTTTAAAGATGTCTTTCATGTTAATTCTAATTAGCTATTTTCTCCCCTTCATTCAGTTCCTGAAATCCTTTGGTGATCAACAGATCGCCTGCATTTAATCCTTCCTTTATTTCGGCACGGCTGTTGTATATTTTACCGACTTTGATTCGTGTCTTGCTCGCTTTCCCATTTTTGCTCAGAAAAACGAAATCGCCTTCTTCGGCATGCTGGATTGTTCCTACCGGAATCGCGATGGCCTTGTTGTTGCTGTAATCAGCGATCTTGAGGATGGCAATCATGTTGGGGTGATAATCCTTGTTGTTTTCAAGTGCCATTTCGACGTTGAAAGTGCGGTTGGTGGGATTGATTACTTTTGCGCTAAATGTAATCTTTGCGATTACCGTATCTTGTGTATCCGGGAATACAACGATTGCGTCGTTTCCTTTCTTTACAATAGCGGCGTAATTTTCGGGCACCTCTGCTTTTACTTTCAGGTGCGCAAAATTTACGATCCGAAAAGCCGGGAAACCGGGAGCGGCCATTTGTCCGAGCTTCAGAAAGCTTTCGTCCACTGTGCCGTTAATCGGTGATTTAATGCGGGACATCTCGAGTTGCTGCTGCATGGTTGAAAGCCGTTTCTCCAGACCTTCTTTTTTGGTTCTTGGCGGTAATGAATTGCACTTCTGACCCGATTTTTTGATCCCAGAGACTTTTCTGCCGGTTATAAAGTGT
>Ga0207063_1113_pt1 | contig 17394 bp, 7 predicted proteins | sample Alteio_BWMinCont_29_FD_153462 | JGI IMG/M metagenome (GOLD analysis project Ga0207063, IMG submission 153462) | Enriched cells from forest soil in Barre Woods Harvard Forest LTER site, Petersham, Massachusetts, United States -... | ecosystem: Environmental > Terrestrial > Soil > Temperate forest >...
ATCAAAATCCACGAGGCGGTTAACCAGATGATCTTCAAGTCGATCTTCTTTCACATAGGGATCATCCCCCACAAGCCTTTCGCGTTCATGGGTCCGCAAGTGCTCGATTAGTATTTCTTGCGATACGGGCTCAAATCGCGGCATTGATTTAAAGTCTAGCTTGAATTCCTTGTAACGTCCGGTTACATGCCCTTTGGGCGTTACAACGATTCGTGGAATATCGATCATTCGCTCGGTGTATTCTTTCACGGTTTTGGCGACGGTTTTTGGAATGTCTGCTTTTTCTCCCAAGCCTGGCAATGCGGCCTGCCGCTGAGTCATTCGTTCGGAAACATCCCGAATCAAATCCGCCATTACTTTAGGAGATTGCAATTCAGAGGACGAAGGGAGATTGCGAAAATCTTCGATAGCGGCTAATGTCGCTATAGCGACGGCCCGTTCTTCGGGTTTATCAAATAGTCCTGGCGCTTGACCTTCTATTGGCACTACAGGTCCCGTCACGCGCTGCAGAATCACCGGCTGGATTTCCACCGCTTGGCGAGGGGTTAGCGGAATATCTCGGCCAATCACGATGCCGGCCCGGATAATGGAGTTCGGATTATTCGCCTCATCGATGATCTCTTGGAAACGATCATGGGCAACGATAGTCAACCGGTCGACTGCCTTGACTCCTACACGCTTGCCATAAGGTAATCGCAAGCCACGTCCAATGGATTGCTCCACTAACGTCCGAGAATTGGCCGTTCTCAATGGAACAATCGTATAGAGGTTTGTGACATCCCAGCCCTCTTTGAGCATGTTCACATGAATGACAATCTCTGTAGGTTCGAGCGGGTCCTCAACAGCCAATAATCTCTGGACAGTATCATCCGCCTCTTCCCCACGCTGATTGGAATGAACGGTGATGACGTTGTTTTTGTATCGGCCACCAAAGAAGTCATCGGAACGAATCATGGCGAGCAATTGTTCCGCATGAGTTGTGTCTTGGGCAACCACGAGCATAAACGGTTTTACAAATGGTCTTTCGCTTTGTCTCGCATAAGCTTCCAGTTCGGCTCTTGTATTCTCGTGAATGCGGATACCATCTTCGAGTTTTAATCGTTCGAGTTGCGCATCTGTATAGTTGGATGCATTAAAGTTTTCCCGGGTCGCGACGGCTGGCTCCTTAACAAAGCCATCATCAAGCGCCGCTCTCAAAGGGTAGCTGTAAATAACATTCTTAAAGGGCACTGGGCCACGAGCGGATTCAATCTGTGGAGTTGCCGTTAGCTCCAGGCCAAGGACAGGATTCAGCTCGTTGATCGCTTTGACCCCAGCGCTGGCGCGATAGCGGTGCGACTCATCCATCAGTAGCACGAGATCCTTCAAATCCGACAAATAGGTGAAATAGCTATCGCCGATGTATTCCGATAGTCGTTTAATTCGGGGCGCGTTCCCACCACGAACTTCCGAATTGATTTTTGAAATATTAAAGATGTTGATATGAATATTGCTTTCCAGTCCCCCGATTTCCAACTGCCGTTTGGATTCCTGCCGTACTCCGCGTCCGCTTTCGTAATTGTCTCCCGTGATGATTTCTGGAGTACGGACAGCAAACTCGGCGATACCCTGAAAGACATATTTTGGCGTGTTCGGGGTGAAGTCGGCAATCAGCTTGTTGTAAATGGTGAGATTGGGTGCCAGGACAAAGAAGTGCCGAATACCTTTGGCTAGGTGGAGGTAGCTAATGAACGCGCCCATGAGCCGCGTCTTGCCGACACCGGTTGCAAGGGCAAAGCAGAGGGAAGGAAAGTCGCGTTCAAAATCTACAACGGAAGGAAAAGCTTCATGAATCTTCGCTTGAGCAGCCACCAGGTCCCGGCCCTTGGTTAGAGGTATCAGATCGGAGACATGGGCAAGAATTTCGAGGGATTGACGTTGTGGCGATCTAAGGCTCAGCCGCCCGCTGATCGCCTGGACGTGGTTCACTTCTTTTTCCCCTGATCAAGAAAAGGCAATTCTAAAGCAGCGTGGGCAAATTTAGGCTTCTTACCATGTTTTTGTGTTCGTTCATCATCCCCTGTGGCCTCTGGAAGGGGGTCTATTGTTTCCGCCATCGGAAGATTAGAAATCTTGAGACTGTAATCATCTCGTCCCCATTCGCAACGCGTCATGACGGCCTTGGGTATCTTCTTCAAAGTCAGATTAGCGAAGGCATCAGGCTTGCAACGAAAAGCAGAGCAACAAACCAGCAGCGACCGGTTCGGCCCAACCTCTTCGGCAATAGCCTCTAGCTGCATTCGGTTGAGCGATTGGGTCGTGACGTAGATAAAATCGGTTTCGGTCGAATGTCCATGCTGCCAATAGACCGTCTCGCTGGGAGCGTAGGTGAACGCTTCGAGCTTGCAGACCGCTTCGGCCAGCATTGCCGCATTAAATTCCTCGCGGATGACCCAATTTCCCCACTTGTCCTGCTTAAGCAAGGAAGGCGCCAGCCGATAATAGCGGAACCCGCCTCCGCCCTTCCACCCCACCGCCTCCGAAATCCCACCATGATCCGTACCATTGACCACTTTCTTCATTCGGGGGATAATGTGCGTGTGGCAATGTTCCCCTAACTCCACCATGATCCAGCGACGACCCATCTTTTGCGCGACAGCGCCCGTTGTTCCGGACCCGGCAAATGAGTCGAGCACAAGATCCCCTGGAAGAGTTGCCAGGTTGAGAACTCGTTGTAGAAGCTTCTCAGGCTTAGGGGTAGCAAATGAATCTGCAGCGTTGAATGACTTTACTTCGTCTCGCGCCTCATGATTATTACCCGCCTCCGTATGAAGCCAGATGGTCGGTGCAGGTGTACCTTCAATTTTTAGATCGCTGAGAAATGTCTTACGAGACGGAACTGCTGTACCGTTCAGTCCAAACCAGATTTCATTATTTTCATCCATCTGCCTTAGTTTCTCGGCTGGAAATCTAGGAGATGTTCCCGGCGGGGCCGACCAATTTACTCCATTTTTAAATCGATATATGAAAGCTTTTTCTTTCTCGGATCCAGTCCTCTTCGCATATAAAGGCGTCGCCTTCCAAACCCCTTTCGGGTGATTGTCGGGATTTCGATAACGTGCATCCATACCGGCATTTCGATTTAATCGATATGGACGCCATAACTCCTTATTTGACGCATAAATAAGCACATGATCATGATTTTCTGATAACCACTTTGCATCGTTGGCGACAGTGTATTTTTTCTGCCAAATAGCATTACCAACAAAATTGAACCGTCCGAACGTTTCGTCACACAATACCTTGAGGTAATGAGCTTCTGTGTCGTCGATCGTAATCCAGAGTGAACCGTCCACAGACAGTAACCGGCGAAGCAGCTCTAATCGATCACGCATTAGAGACAACCAGAGGGAATGTTCAATCCCATCATCATAATGAGCGAATGCACTTCCCGTGTTGTACGGTGGGTCTATGAATATACATTTCACCTTCCCGGCGAACTCCTGCTCAAGTGCCTGCAGGGCCAATAAGTTATCGCCAAAGATTAGTCGGTTGTCGAATATGTCACTATCCGTGACCCGCTTCGTCGCGTGGTAAGACTTCGACGGGACCTCAAGAAGAATCCTCGGCTCCAGCCTCGGCCGATTTTCCTTCCCGATCCACGTCAATTCAAGTTTAGTTTTGGTATTCATTTCACTGTAAGGCCGACCAAGTCAAACATCTGCGGCACGGCCTATAACTCACAGATTTGTGTTTTCACTTTTCTTTCTCCCATATTGCTCCATAAGTTTACGTTTAATGCTTGCTATGAGGGCTGGCCCCTTGGAAACTTTGTCATCTCCGCCAAGGCGTTCATACTCTTTTTTCAGCCAGTGATAGCATGTCTTTAAAAGTGGATCAGAAAGCATCGAAATATCCAACGACGCAATTCGCACACGCTGGGGCTTAACCGATTTGAGGACAGCACAAGTTGCGTACATGCCGAGATAAAAGACAATATTCAATTTGGTTCCCCGAGAGAGCGACTGTTCATCCAGAAACGAATCTGCACGTTTTATGATCTGCGCACACTTCGGATACAACTCCAATGGATAATCTTCCGAAAACAGTGCCTTGTAATTTTTTTCAGCAACAGTAGTTGGCCGCGCTCTGGCATTATCAGGCTGCTGCAGTACAACAGCGGCAACAGCTTGCGCCAGGTATCCGATGGTAATTATCTTGGACGCAGACTCGCCTTTGTTTCGGTAGTAATTCTTTCTTCTGTCATAGAACAGGCCGGCGGCTTTAAGAGCAGCTTCTATGTCTTTGTGTATCTGTTCAGTTGCATGCAAATTAATCGATTCGATTTTCGTTTGGCTATTTGTTGCATTGATAATTCGATCAGAAGTATCTGTATCTGTATTTTCGATTACCCTCACCATGAGCGTTCGCTTGTCGTCCTTCGACCCCCCCACAGAGAAATGGTTGAACAGTTCGTATGATGTTTGCAGGCCATTCACAATTAGAGGGTCGGTTATCTGGAGCGTTCCGTCGTTGTATGACACATCGGATGCAAGAACAGTGATTCCGTTATTGAGCCACCAAAAGTCATCATTCCCCGGCGCCGCCAGCGTAGCCCGAATACCTTTATTCACTTTTACGTCAGGAGCGTGATCGCGGACGTTTGCGTCGAACATGTATTCACGAAGCGTCCCCTTATCGGTAATGAAGCTATAAAAATCTGGCAGTCGTACAACGCAAACGTATGCATTGCGATCGAATGATTTCCAATCAAAATACTTTGGCGTTAACAATGACAACCTCCTTTCTGGCTGCTGCTGGAACAACTTCAATAATCGATTCCCTTGAATGAAATTGTAAGAGCATTCTGAAGTAGCGAAGAAGTCTTTTACGCGTCCAACGAGCAAATCGGCCCTGGTCTTCACTTTCGGATTAATTTGCTCCCCGATCGTCACATGGAAAAAGTTAATAGTGAGTCGTGGCCTTAATGCCAATGCTGGCGTGTAAATATCGTGAAACTTCTTCACAAGCGTTAGCAGTCCATCGCTGTACAACACTCGCTTAGCTTTCCCGATATCTGCGTTTAAACGAAGACAATGCTCTGTGAACTCTTTGAGTTTGCTAGGAACGGACTCTTCAAAGGAAGGCTTATTCTTGCTCTGTAGGATGACCAGTTCAATATCGAGTTGCTGATCTCTAAATAGTACTGGGTCGGTATCCTCCCTTATAAACTTTCTGTTTACGAATATATAGAACCCGTCTACGCCGCCATCTCCATCACCACCGACGATCCCGGATTCGATTTCTACTGGATCAAGGTTAAATCGTTGCGCCTTCAATACCTGCTGGGCGCTAAAAATCTCAAAATGCTTATCTGGTTTTAATGCCGGATAGTCTGCTTGTCGAGTCTGATCAAGAACGCTTTTGAGAAGAAACTGGGCATCATGTTTCATGATTAATTTACCTTCCATCGAACGCAAAATATGTCCGCTCTGTTAATCTGTTGCTTAAGTCGTGACTCGACCTCGCCAATCAGGGTATCTTTGCGGGTTTCTACTTCATCCTGGGCTTGGAAGAGATCTCGGCGTTTATCGTTGCGCTTCTTTTCCAGGTCTTTGATTTTTTTGTGGAGGACGACTTTTGCTTCGAGATTGACCGGCTGACGGGTTTCCTTTCGGGTGGCCCGGATCTCTTTTTCAAGGTCTTTGAGCTCACGTTCAAGCGTGTCTTTAAGGTCCTCGGCCCAGAGTTCAAGTTTTTCCATTTCGGATTCAAAATAGGTCTGGTTGCGGCCCGCGATCTGTTCGATGATTTGATGTTGGTTCGATTCGAATTGCGATTTTAAGTGGGTAGCGATCTCTTGTGGCAGCATCGTTTCTTTTCCGGTCTCGCCGGAAACGCTAAAGAATCGAGCGCAAGTGTCCGGATCCAGGCTCTTTCCGGTGTCCGTTAGGCCCGAGAAGAGCAGATAATCCTCACGCTCAAGCGTTTGGATCGAGACGTGGGTCAGCTGAATCCAGCCGGATTGACCTGAGAGTTCTTCCAGGACAGAGATCTTTCCAGCATGATCAGAATATTTGAAGGTAATTTCTCTAGTCGGCAGCTCCACGGACTGTGCTTGGGTTAAGAGAGTTTCAGCAAGAGGGTGTCCTAAACGATAATGATGATAGGCCTCGGCCCCGTCTCGCGTGACGAGCTGGTAGGTTCCGAGGGGTACTTTAGCCGGGTCCGCATTGGCAGGCAGTGATTTTAGGGTAAAGCGGTAATTTTCAGCGTCAAAATCGGCTTGGGCTTTGAGCGCGTGCTGGGTCAGCCGCCATAGCCATTCCTCGAACCGGTTCATTTGAGTCTGGGTTTCCGTTTGGCTGAGGCGCAGCCGCGCGCTAACCTCTTCATCAAAGTGTTCCAATAGTTTGGTTCGCGTTTCCTTTAGGGTGGACTGGATGTCACGGTCCAAATCCGCCTGCAATTTATCGAATGCGGCGTTGATCTCGTTGGGCGTGCGGCAGGATTGGTAGATCTGGTGAATGCGTTTCTCGAAATCAACCCCGGACTCCAACGCGCCTAAGACTTCGTCCGAAGCACCGAACACCCCATTGAAGAGCTTAAACTTCTGGGCGAGCAGCTCAAAGACGCGCTGGTCAGCGGCATTTCTGCGATTCAAGAAATTCACGACGACCACGTCGTACTTTTGCCCGTACCGATGACAACGTCCGATCCGTTGCTCGATCCGTTGCGGGTTCCAGGGGAGATCGTAATTAACGACCAGACTGCAGAATTGAAGATTAATCCCTTCGGCGCCGGATTCGGTCGCGATCATGATAGAAGCGCGGTCTTTGAATTCTTCTACCAATGCGGACCGCATGTCCGCGGAGAGCGACCCTGTGATGGTGTCCTCGCCCTCATGATTGGTCTTCCATTGGCGATAGATCGTATTGGAGTCAGGGTCAGAATTGGTGCCGCTGAAAGTAACGATGGAACCCCCGTAGCCATTCTGAGATAACAATTCCTTGAGATACCGTTGGGTTCGGCGTGACTCGGTAAAGATGAGGGCTTTACGTGGGGCTCCGAGTTCTTCCGCTCGCTTAAACGAGGTCTTAAGCGCTTGAAGGAGCGCTTCTCCTTTGGCGTTCCGAGTGATGGATTCGGCCAGCGTTTTGTAAACCTTCAGTTCTGCTAGCTCCTGGTCCATCGCCTTACGGACGGCATCAACCGGAATCGGATTCGGCGCGGAAGGCTGTTTTTCGTTCTCTTCCCATTCATCGATGAGTTCTTCCGTGCCTTCAAAGTCTTCTTGCGGTTCTTTAAGCGGAGCTTCAGGCGCTTTTTCTCCCAACTCTTTTCGCTTCTTCTCCAGCCGCCGAATGAGAGCTGCCAAAGTATCAGATATGGCAAAAGAGGAGGAGGCGAGGATCTTTCGCAATACCAGGGTCAAAAGGGAACGTTGACTGGATGGAAGCGCAAAGGATGCTTCCCTTTGAAGGTATTCTGAAACGTGGTCATAAAGCCGGAGTTCATCATCCGAAGGCGTAAAATCCTGGGTAATCGAGAGCCGGTTTGTATAGGGAATATATTGGACGACCTGCCTTCTGAGCGTGCGGAGACAGATGGGGCTAATCCGGCGCTTTAGCTTTTCTGTCTCTGGGGCGCGCTCCTCACCTGTGCAGGAAGCGAATTGACTGCGGAATGAGTATTCGTCCCCAAAGATGTGGGGATCAATGAAGCTAACCAGACCATACAACTCCATGAGCGAATTTTGCAGGGGTGTCGCGGTCAGCAGCACCTTGGGACGCTTGCCGATGGCATCGCGGATGGCTTTGGCGATCTTGTTGTCATCTTTATAAACGTTGCGCAGGCGGTGGGCTTCATCCACAACCACCAAGTCCCAGGGGATATTCGCAATCTCCTTTTGCTTGGTCCTGGCAAAATGGTAGGAACAAAGGACGACTTTATTGTCCTGATCAAAAGGGTTTGCGGCCCCTTCTTTGACGAAAGCCTTGTAGCTGCCCGACTCCAGAATGATGGATTCCATATAAAACTTTTCGATGAGTTCGCGATTCCACTGTTTTCGTAGACCCGACGGCATAATGCAGAGAATTCGCCTCTTCCTCTCAGCCCACAGCTGGGCCATGATGAGACCAGCTTCGATGGTTTTTCCCAAACCGACTTCATCCGCGAGAATGGCGCCGCGCGATAACGGCGACCGGAAGGCAAACAGTGCCGCATCAATTTGGTGTGGTTTTAAGTCTACCGTGGCATTGAATAGGGATTGCGCAAGCTTTTCTAAGCGGTCGGAAGCATAACGCCGTGTGAGTTCGTAGGCATAGTATTTTGCGTGGTAATCGGTCGTAGAGATGCTGGCTGTCTTTCCGATTTCCGGCGTTGTCGAAGTCATAGGGATGTCAGATTTTCCAATAATTACGTCGAGATTGCCAGTAAATGCAGGTGGCGATGTTTAACAACACTAAACACGGTCATTCCGAGCTTATTGAATGAGATCGCAGGCGTGAAAGAATAATTATTATGGGAAGCAACAAATCCGGCTCAGAAACTGAACAGGGCTTCTTGGATAGATGGTGGCAAGGGACAGGATCAAACTGTCGACACCTGCTTTTTCAGCGAGGTGTTAATACCTGCGATTTTTATTAGACGCTGCTATTTGAAGTCCTATTCCATGCAAGGGAGTTGCCCAATTAGAAATTGGACGTATGCTTTCTTGAAAGTCCTCTTGCTAATTCGAATCCCTTGGACAATTCCATCCAGAGAAATTCTTGGCAGATCCTAAGTAGCATCGGCAATTTTCTGACTTACAGGTTTGTTCGAGGTGGTCAGTGTGTGAACAGAAGGGACACATTTTTATTTCTCCTTATACAGCATAAGCTTTCGTTTATCATCGCTCATTCCCTTTCTAGGGCTTCAATGATCACATTCCATAAAGCTTCAAGAAATTCTTCGGGCGTGTAGCGCTTTCGATCACTGATAACCCGCAGAAGGCTTAGATTAAAAAGCTCTACAGCAACCCCATTTATGGCCTTATCCCAAACCACCTCTGCAGTTGCGTTCATTGCGTTATCGTTTCCACGCATTTCACCCGCAACGCCATAGAAATTCAATGTGTGATCGCTGCCCAAGGTCCCTAACCAAACGTTTAAAGAATAAATCGTATTACCTCGGAGCAGAACACGGAGGCAAGTTTTCTCTCCTCGCTGAGAAATATGACAGGAAACTCCTTGAATCTCTGCGAGGTCGCAACGCTCTTTCAGGCCTGTCTTTAAAAAAGCAATTAGATTTTCGGCTTCATCATATGGATTAAACGATAGTGGCCTGATTTTCGGCAATTTAATTGGATTTTCGGTGTCAGTTAAAGGCTTCGTCGAATTCAGAGAGGGCTCAATGCGATTTCGTCCGGTCTTTTTTGCACGGAGAAGTGCCATGTCCGCCTGATAAATAAGATCGGAGCCCGAAATGGCACATTCCGATGCGGTAACACCGCTACTTATCGTCACTCGCAAATTTGTTGGCCCGATGCGCAGATTCTGCATTTGCAACTGAATGCGTTGTGCAACCGCGTACGCTTCATCTCGGCCGTGGTTCGGAAGTATGGCAGTTATTTCGTCACCGCCATACCGCACGACAAGTCCTCGTCTATCAATAACTTTCTTGATAATGCCAGCAATCGCTCTGAGAGCTTCATCGCCAGTTTGATGCCCAACCTCATTGAATTTCTTAAAGTGGTCAACATCGAACATGATTAGCGCGATCGGCTGCTGATGTCGAATACATTCGTCAATTAGTGATTGCAAATGAGCATCTAACACCTCGCGGGTAAAAATCTGCATCAGCGAGTCTTGGGCTCCTGACAAAGTGGTTAAATCAAAAGGATCGTCTTTTATTGTCGACATAGCCATATTGTATCAATCGTCCTTAATTTCAGATTAGGCCAATTTAATCGTTGAGAAATTCTTCTAGCAAAAGCCCAAAGGGCGTCCGCAGTTCGGACATAAAGCGGGCCCCGACCGCCTATTCAGTGCCTCTGCCTCTCCCGGTTCGAAGACCTCAATAACAAAGCTTTCTCTGCAGTATTGGCAACACAGTTTTTGATTTCGCATTGGACTTTTGGGCTCCTTTGAATGCCTTATATATTGGGCTTCTCGTTTATCGTTCACCGCAGGGTGGGTTGAACTGGGTGCGCAGCTCTGCCTCGATTGCCGTTCGCGCATAGGGGGTGTAATAAACCGCAACCTCAAGTACACCTTGCCGACACCTGGACCAGGAATCCGCTCGATCGTGGCTCGCGACGCGAGTCCGGACCATACCGGATTCTCCTAGATCCAGGACAACATTGCCGTTTGCTCGCCTGTCGATAATGGCGTAAACACCAGACTGATCTTTCAAGTTGTCAGCAGAGCGGTACGGTCCTTCGAAAATGTGACGTCCAATCGTAATGCTCACAGAAGTGCCTCCTTAAAATAATGTATTCGGATGACCACCCGTATCCGTATCCTACTGATGATGAGGTGACTTCCTGATGTAGTATAATAATTCAAAGGCCTACAAAAGTCAACACCAGCAGGATACGTTCATCCTTTTACAGGATAACCCACGGAGGATAAATGGATCTCTTCGAGTACGTCGGTGCGAGAATTCGGGAAAAGCGTCAGCAGTATGCCGAGGGTAAAGGCGTGTCTCAAGAAGCGCTCGCAAACGGCTTGAACGTCGCAGCGAATACCGTTTCGAGATGGGAGACGGGCACTTATCGGCCAACAATTGAAGATATTGAGAAACTGGCGCGTTTTTTTCACACGTCAATTCTTGAATTCTTCCCTAATGGTGAGGAGGATTTAAAGGATGAACCAACGTCTGCACTTCTTCGCGTTGCTAAACACCTTACAAATTCGGACATTGAGGAGTTAATTCGATACGCTGAATTCCGCCGTGCACGGTATTTTTACAAGAAAAGATCCAGAGCGCCCCGCAAGGTCTTGACAAAATAATTACCGTGGAACGGTTTGATTATTACCAGAAGTTGAAGCAATCAGCACGACAAATACGGACGGATCACGGTCTGAATACCCCCCGCGTACTCAAAAGTGATCTGAGAAGGATATATAAGGCTCTTGGAGTTTGTGTTGACCTCTGGCCTCCAGCCGGAGATCCTACGGCTGCTCATCTAAAAAATCTTCGCGGAGCTTACTTTAGTAACGGAACGAACCCATGCGTTATGGTTAGTCGCCACCTTCCCGACGAACCGCTTATTTTCACGATGGGCCATGAACTAAAACATCATTTGTTTGACAGCGACCTTGGTGTATCTTATTGCGATGAGTCTAATGAGCACGATGCAATCGAAATTGGGGCAGAGATATTTGCGGCCGAGCTGATTTTCCCCGAGGGTGATTTTGTGGCCTGGCTGGGCGCAGAAGGAATCGATCACAATAACTTTAAAGCGGAAACATTGGTCCATATGAAAAGGAAAAGCCAAACCACCATGAGCTACACGGCATTAGTGAAACGGTCGGAATACCTTCAGTATGTCTTAAAGGGATCATTTAGCAGTGTTAAATGGAAGTTGTTAGAGGAACGGATTTACGGAGAGCCTATTTATAAGCGCATCATACGCCGCCGTGCGCTCTGGAAATAGCCATTCGAAGAGGCCTTCAAAGTATCGTTTAAACGCGAGAGAATTTAGCGAGGACATTTTCTTGAAATAACGGTTGATTTTAGCCCGATGTGATTCGGTTTTGGAATCGGGCTTTCGATGAGAACCATATACTTCCGGTGGCCTTTGCGCTGTTTGAAGACGTATGTCGTAAACCCGACTCAGAATCGGAACCGGGCTTCTTGGAGAAAGGGTTGCGAGGGAGAGGGAGGCACGATGGCTACTATGTTATTCGCTCAACACCCCGACTTGAGTGAGTTATATCGACGATCGTTGGGTAAAAATGGGGTAATGAGGATTTACGAAAGTTTGAGCGCCAGCTTGATCAGGATGGTACGCAGCCTTACCCCATTTTTACCCAATTCTAGTTCCAAAAGGGGCATATTTAATCCAAACGTGAAGGTGCTGTTTCCGTCGAGAAACGCCTAAATCCTAAAACCTTGGTTTGGCGTGTTAGGATAAGACGCATCTTGGCATTTTGCGCGCCCATCCATGATTCGTCGTCGTTGTCAACGGTGCTACCGGGATCTCAGCCGTCTGCGCTAGCTCAAAAATTCCCCATTAGAAATCGGCGCGCTATATAAGGCGGTATACGAGTCCTATCAAATTCTAGGCCAAACGGCTCAGAGAGAAAATGAGCCTTTAATTCACACTGTTTTAACATTCGAACCTTATACTTATTCCGAGCGTTCTTGTTCTATTTTTATGCCTAAAATCATAGTTCGCATCGTAGCTGTTTTTCTGATTCCAATTCTTATTTGGAATCCCGTCTTCGCAGATATCGCCGTCCCTAATATTCAGCCGCATCTCTCGCAAACAACCCTTCTGGCATTTACTCAGCAGGCCCTGTCCTTACGGGGAAATATAGTGTCGGGGACTGTGATGAATCCTGTTCCAGCGGCAGTCCATCAGCGGAGTTGGTTTCGGGCCATTTCGCTTACCGGCGCTGCATTGGCCATCGCCGCATGTGGGCCGTCACCCAGTCCGTGGTTATCAACAACAGTGCACGCTCAAGTCGAGCCTGCGCGACCGGTCAATGTTCAGAGCGGGCGACGAGTCGGTGAAACAACTTTAGACTTTCAAACGCGGCGACTGTTTAGTCCGGAATTACAGGATACTGTCACGCGTGCTCAAGCAGCCAAGGCATTGGTCGATTTACATGACCGACGGACAATCCCATCATTCGAACGGTTGCTCAAAGACCCTTCTCACGCTCTGCGCACTTGGGGCGCATACGGCCTCGAACAATTCGGTTATAACGCGGCAAAACTCGACCCGTCGTTGCGACCATACTACGACCTGGCTAAGCAAAATTGGGATGCTTTGAGCGCCTTAGGCGAATCGGTACAGCCAATCCTGTATTGGGCCTTGACGGCGGACTCTCCTGATCACTTTTGGGATGACGTCAACCATGGATTTACCATGCCCGAGCGTTATCTCAACATTTACCGGTTGGTTCAAACGATTGAGAATATCGGCGGCCCTTCCAGCCTTCCGTCCGCTCGTTACCTCATTGCGCGTTGCTTCACGAAGCCCTTTGCCAACGATCCTGAGTATTGGGGCAAACCGGGCTATGACGAATGGCTTCAGTCGACGCAAATGGGAAGCTATGTCGACATTCCAGGCGCCGGTCTGCGATTGCTCATTCGTTACGCGCCGGCACAGGAAGCAAAGACAGTATTGCGTCCGATTCAAGAGAGGGCGTTTAACGAATACGGCCCGTTCCCTGAGGACAGCAATCGAGTTCGATATGTCCTTCAACAAGTCGCAAGCAAATTAACTCCTGAAGAAACGCAGATGCTTTACGGCCCAAGCGGCCGGTGGGTCACACTCCGGCGTTGGATCGCTTCGCATCCGATTATTTCGAGCATCATAGGCCTCTTTACATCATGGCTAAGCGCGCTTTGGTTATGGCGACTGTTCCGCATGTTCTCTGTCCGCAGACACCAATCGAAGTCCTTAACCTTTCAAAGCGCAGCACGTATCATTTTAAACATCGCCGAACCTACTTCCAAAGATCAGGTCGAAAACTTTTCCTTCCCATTTTTTATTTTGGGTTTTGTCGAGCTATTTGCGATTGCAGCAGGTGTGCTTGATTATTTATTCGCGGTTTTCGTCGCAGACGCATCGATTAACATTTGGTCCTTTTGGGCTACGTACGTTGTTTATGGCTTTATAGCCACTGTCTCTCTATTCCTGTGGCTTTATTACGGGCGCTCAGCTCAACGGTTTTTCGATTATTTGAAAATTGCATTCAAATTGACATTGTTCCCGTCTGCGTATGTGAAAGAAGCCATTGCGTATGCTGAATCGCCTGCCATATATCCATGGCATTACAGGATTCTGAGAAAATACAAGGCGGAAGATAAGACGGACGGGTTACTTGAGGCGCTCGTTCAAACTGGTGCGGGCGACTTAACACGCGGGAATCCCGGCTGGTTGGCTTTGCCGCATGAGCAGCGCCAGGCTCTATTGGATGCACTTGCGTCGCCATCGAAGCAAGATCAGATCTACGCGATATGGATGGTCGCACATTCCGTCGATCCGTTAGTGATTCCACAAGTAGCGCCGCTTCTGGAGTCTGGAAACCAAACCATCCGGGAACAAGCCGCGCACACCGTCCAAGCGCTATACCAATTTTTCGAAGATACTTATCGGCGCGTGCCCACGAATGAGGATATGGGCCTGCGTGGCGATCAACTGACGCACTTCTGGATCGCCATGCTTGACCATCCCGCTTCGTTTCTCCAGGTGCGAGCCATTGAAGAATTGTCGCGTATCGGAGGAGAGCGCGCGACAATGGCCCTGGCCGGGAAACTTCCGCACACTGACAGAAGCACTGGCGGCCAAGTTCATCATCCCCGCGCTGAGGTCGCTCGCGCGCTGCTCCCAGCGCTTGTGGGTCTTATGGGCATCAATATTATTCCTGTTTTAGCCCAGGCATGTAGTTTGGGTGGCAACGTATTTTTGGAAGCTGCGGAAATGGCCGTGACGCCCTTAAACTTCTCTCGAGACCAATGGGCAGACTTCTGGGCGCGTCTCATCGAAGCCCGCGGTGCTCGCCCCGAGCCGCGCGCTGTGTCCGAGCTAATCCGGCTTGATCACGATCGAACCATCGGGGCCGTTATGCCGCTGTATGGAGAGGTCTCCCGAGCCTACCAAATCGGCACTATGGCTTGGGATGCGGAAGGCGGCTTGCACATTAGGCCCCATGAGCCAGACGCTCCGCGACTAACCATAGATCGTTCCATTCACGATATGATCGATGCTTACCTCCGCACAAAGACCGAAACCGAAACGGGACGCGCGCAGCTTACCGACGCCATATGGCCGGTCTACAATGCAAGGTCGTTTCAGGAACCAATCGTCAGAGATGCCGCAGACAGTTTATGGAAGCTATTTAATGAACGCGGTGTCGTATCGGCTGAAAGCTTTTACTCATCGGTCTCCCGCCAACGTCTTTCATTTCTTCTATTAGCTTATGCTGCGCAGGCTTATCCGGATTACTTTTCCAAAAAACCAATTGGCCGGTTGATTCGTCTCATCAACAACGAGATCAACAAGCGGCCCCCTGAAGAGCGTGACCGATTGGGGGCACAATTCAAAAACAGTTTCGGCACCTATATGTCGATGGTCAGAAACCCCGAAGAGCGGGAATCCGAGTATACGCAGCTCGCCGATTTTATCGACATCGTGCACCAGAATTGGGGTATAGCGGTGGAAGCCGTGGCGCACACTGGCCTCCGCCTTGGCGAACTCGATGAATTGAAACGGGCGTTGCCGAATAATAACGCGTTGACCAGGATTTTGAGAATGTTGGGCGAATCGCCCGATATTGAAGGCGGGTATCGCGACGTCACGGAACGTCTGCGCGCCAATGGTGGATTTCCGTACCTATACGATCTCATTTTACTTGTTTGCCGGAGTAAGCAGGCGGCTGCGCCGATTGAGATCGGCGGCATACTTGAAGTTTTACGTAGTTACGGAAATGGAGTCGATCTATGGAATGAGGCCGATTGGCAGTCGTTTGGAAATGACGTTCGGGCCTATTATGACCGTGGATTTAAAGTCATCACGTTTCAATTCTTTACCTATTTTCGCGAACACAGGAATGATGACGAAGCCATCGGTACGATGGAGAGAGACATCAAAGATCAGACTCGCAATATCGGTTTTGGGAACTTTTTCGGTTTTAACGACGCGTTCCGACGCCGGTATCACCTGACCCTCGAAGACGAAATTGGGCTGGTCGGGCGTTACGTGCAGATCACAAATCTTAGCGGTCGAGACTTTTCACGGGCATATGGCGGGATAGGGCACGAGATCCAAACACGCACACCGGCATCTTGGCAGAACGAGGTTCCGGAGGCCTTGCGCACGCGGTATAGGACTCGCGGTTCCGTTATGCAATTGGTCTATCAACCCTCATCGCCTGCTATCACGGATAATCTGCACACATTAGTCCACCGCTTGAATCAAATGACCGTGCCGGCGGAATCGCCTCTGTCGCTTGAAAATTGGATGAATTCACGACAAGAACACCGTGACGATTGGCTTCGCAATACGGTAAGCGCTCTACCGCAATTTACCGATGAGGGCGCTCGTCAGCAATTTCGGACCTTCCCGGACCAGGCATTAGCCCAACGACAGTGGCTGGGGCGATGGGCGACACTTTTTAGCGATACGGTTCTCGTTGAACGCCGGCAGGCGATCCAGGCTGAAATTCGTGAAAGAGTCGATAAAGGTACGGCAGGGATCGATGATATCGAGGCACATCTCTCATCGGTCGGCTTCTGGGAACCGCTTTCCCAACGCGCGGAGATGCTTGCTCCCAAAGACGCTGATGTGGTCGCCGCCATCCGCTCGAATGACAATGCGAGATTGGCGGGGCTATTCCAACAACGATGGAATCTAGCCATCCCTCGGTCGCAACTGCGGGATGAAGACGCCTTTAATTCCTGGATCAATCGTTCGCTACCGGCGTATATGGCGCATCTGGCTCCCCGATTACGGAACGAGGGCGCCCAGGCCGAAGCAATACTTCGGCAAGCGTTTACACAGGCCCGTCGCCGCGCTCTCGAGGCAGACACGCGGGGGATCCGCGTGCAACAACTAACCCAACGCTTGGCCGAAGAATTTGTTGAGCATACGAAAGCGCTTTTAGATTCCATAGCGAGCCAGCAACAAGCATTCCAGGAAATTGAGGCACCGTCGGACGAACAAGTCTACACAGGATTCTTCGATGACCTGCTGCATTTGGCCGGTGAGTTTATGGCGACCGGCGTCTGCACCTGGGATGACCGGCTACGCCAAGTCCGTGAAGGCGACGCCGAAGGCTATCATTTCGGAACGTTAGCGCTTAAGAGTGAATTGGGATGGTCGTATGGTTTTTCGCAAGTTCAGTTGCTCAAAACGGGTCTTCGAGGTGCACCGGAACGAGAGGCGAATGGATATCACGTCCTGGCCCTTCCCGGCATTAATTTTAACGCTAAGCTTCCTATGGAGCAGCGTACAGCTGTTCTCACACTCTTACAAACCGCCCGCCAACTCGTGCTTGATGGCGGCCTCCAAGCCGCTGTTATTCCAGTAGACAGCGCCATTCATAGCAATCAGCCATGGGTTTCGACTATTTTGAAGGAGTTGGCAAAGGAAGGTTACTTGATCCAAGGCGAGCTTCGCCAGGAAGTGACGTTAAGCAAGAATCCTAGTTACGCTTATCAAACAGTTTACGTGATCGCAAAAGATATGCCGGGCAT
>Ga0207063_1115_pt1 | contig 17316 bp, 12 predicted proteins | sample Alteio_BWMinCont_29_FD_153462 | JGI IMG/M metagenome (GOLD analysis project Ga0207063, IMG submission 153462) | Enriched cells from forest soil in Barre Woods Harvard Forest LTER site, Petersham, Massachusetts, United States -... | ecosystem: Environmental > Terrestrial > Soil > Temperate forest >...
AAACCGATCTCAAAACAAGAGTGGCGCAGGCACAGGCAGCTCTCGAAAATTCCCGGGCCAATTTAATCTCGGTAAAAAACAACGCAACTGCTTTCAGCGAAAATGCCGTCTCCTCCAGCCTGTCATCGAATGCCGTTCAGCAGAACATCAACTCCGCCAAAGCGAAACTGCAGAAAGCAGAAGAAGATTTCAAGCGCATGGACAACATGTTCCAGGCAAAGGCAGCCACGCAAAGTCAGTGGGATGCAGCGCGCGCCGAACTCGATGTTGCAACGGCCCAGCACGAAGCAGCGCTGGCTCAGTTCAAATCATCCACTGCTCAGGCTGAAGGCCTGCATTCCCAGGCCGAAGCCCAGCAGGCACAAATCACACTGGCAGAAGCCCTGGTCAAACAGCGCGAGGCCGAACTCATTCTGGCCCAGACCCAGCTTGACTATGCAACGGTAAAGGCCCCCTGCGACGGCATTGTCTCCAAAAGGGCCGTCGAAGTCGGCCAGTACATCACCATCGGCACACCCCTGTGTTCAGAAATCGACAGAGAAAGCTTCTGGGTCACGGCCAACTTCAAAGAGACCCAGGTCGGTCGTATTAAAATTGGTCAGACCGTTGACGTACACCTCGACGCCTACCCCGACATTCTTCTGAAAGGCAAAATCGAATCTTACATCGGTGCTACCGGCGCCAAATTTTCGCTGCTTCCGCCCGATAACTCAACCGGAAACTTCGTAAAAGTAACCCAGCGGGTTCCGGTTCGCATAGCCATCACCGATTACCCAAAAGAAAATCTTGATATGTTTTACCCGGGACTGAGTGCATTTGCAGAAGTAAGGGTAAAGTAAATACTGGCAAACCTGAAAAAGAACGACGGCATCACTTGAAAATAGAAGAGAAAATATAAGTCAGGAATAGCGAATGGCAGAAATGGCAGCATTGTACAAACAGGAGCCGGTGGTTTATCCCACCGGCGCAACCAAGTGGATACTTATCCTCACGGCCATTTCCTGCGCTATACTCGAGCTGCTTGACACCACCATTGTAAACGTATCACTCCGCGAAATCAGCGGAAGCGTAGGAGCCACCACCACCGAAATCGCCTGGGTTGTAACCGCTTACGCCATTTCCAACGTAATCATCATTCCCCTTACCAGCATGCTTTCCGATCTCTTCGGCCGAAAAGTCTACTTCACCCTTTCGGTAATCGTGTTTACCTTTTCCTCCCTCATGTGCGGACTTTCCGCAGGACTCTGGTCCCTGGTATTCTGGCGTTTCATTCAGGGACTGGGTGGCGGTGGTTTATTATCCACCGCCCAAACCATCATCATCGGAGCCTTCCCTCCCGAAAAAATCAGCACGGCCAACGCCATCTTTGGCATGGGTCTCATCATGGGTCCGACCTTCGGTCCCACATTGGGCGGATACATCACCGACAATTTTTCCTGGCACTGGATTTTCTTCGTCAACATTCCCATCGGGATTGCAGCCGCCATTCTCTCCTGGACTTTTGTCACCAACCGTCCGGGAGCTGTCAAACCCCGCAAAATAGACTGGTGGGGAATCATCTTTCTCATTACAGCCATTGGCTCACTTCAATACGTTCTCGAAGAAGGAGCTGAAAAAGACTGGTTCGACAGTGCCCAGATCATTTTCTTCACCATTCTTTCAATCGCCGGAATCATTGCCTTTATTTTAAGAGAACTTAAAATCGATTACCCCGCTGTCAACATCCGCCTTTACAAAAATTACAACCTGGCCATGGGCAGCATTATGAACCTTGTATTGGGGATGCTCCTCTTCGGAACCGTTTTCATCTTCCCGCTCTTCACCCAGATCTCATTAGGGTGGACAGCAACCGAAACAGGCGTCTTCATGATCCCCGGTGCACTCTGCACAGCCTTCGCTATGCCCCTTGTAGGAAACCTACTGGGCAAAGGAGCCAATCCCAAAACCATCATTCTCATCGGCATCGGCATCACCTTCACCTTCCTGTTCATGCTTTCCTTTTCATCGCCCGAGTCCGGAGAAAAGAATTTTTACCTGCCCTTCGTGCTGCGCGGAATCGGCATGGCCTTTATGATGTCCCCGATCCTTTCTCTTGCCGTTGCCGGACTCAAAGGCAAAGACATGGCCCAGGCCGTCGGTCTCGCCAACATGATCCGTCAGCTCGGCGGGGCCATCGGAATTGCATTACTCAACGTATACATTACCCACCAAAACGCCCTTATCACCGGCAGCATGCTGGGCTATGTCACCCAATACAGCACCATTGCCTCCGACCGCATTGCCCTGCTGACACAAAATTTTTTAGGTGCCGGCTATCCCCAGTCCGAGGCCGAACAGCTGGCTTACCGCATGATGGACGGAGCCATTTTCAAACAGCAGGCATTGGTAAGTTACGACAAAGGATTCCTGATGGTCGCCGTTTGCATGCTGGTCGCCATTCCCGTGGTACTGCTCATCCGTTATAAAAAAGGGGGATTAACAAAAGGTCTTTCAGACCATTGATTCAGAGCAATTCAGAGCAATTTGAGCAACTCAAAACTGCTCAACTCAAAAATTCATTAAATCTTCATCTGGCCTATGGTACCAAAACACATGTACCTTTTGTAAGCCCGATCAAGACATCTCCCCTCTTAAAGGCCTCTCCAGCATCCTCCGCATATCCTTCCCAGACCCCCCCTGCCCCAGCACAAACATTAGCTTGGCCACAGCCGCTTCAAACGTAATATCAACGCCCGAAACAACACCCAGCTTCTTCAGCTTCGCGCTGGTATCGTATTTTCCCTGCACCACACGGCCGGCATTGCATTGGGTAACATTGTAAATAAGAATTCCCTTTGAAATCGCTTTTTCAAGCAAATCCAAAAACCACTTGTCCGTGGATGCATTCCCCGAACCGAAAGTTTCCAGAACAAGTGCCCGGATACCTTTCGTATTCAGAATAGCAGCAACTGCATTCTCAGTAATACCCGGGTAAAGCTTCAACACCGAAATGGCAGTATTCAGCCGTGTATGCACCTTTAACTTCCTTCCAGACCCCGACACTTTATGTGCAGCGTTCCTGGTAAACTTAATACTTACACCCGCTTCGGCAAGCACCGGATAATTGGCACTGCGAAAAGCCTGAAACTGTTCGGCATTGAATTTATGAGTTCGATTGCCCCTGTAGAGCTGGTATTCAAAATAGATGCAAACCTCCGGAACCACTGCTTTTCCTTTTACCTTCCGCGAAGCAATCTCAATGGCCGTAATCAGGTTTTCCTTTCCGTCCGTACGAATAATACCCATGGGCAGCTGCGATCCGGTCAGCACCACAGGCTTGCTCAGGTTTTCCAGCATAAAACTCAATGCAGAGGCGGTAAACGCCATGGTATCCGAACCGTGCAGAATCACAAATCCGTCAAACCGCTTGTAATTCTTTTCGATCAGCCTTGCCAGCCTCACCCATATCACGGGATTCATGTTCGAGGAATCGATGGGCTCCTCAAAAGAAACCGAACTCAGGCTGATATTGAAAGACTGCAACTCGGGTATATGATCGGTAATCTGGCTGAAATCAAAAGGCTTTAGGCTCCTGGTTCTGGTATCCTCCACCATGCCGATCGTCCCGCCGGTGTATATCAGTAAAACAGATGGCTTCATAAAATCAAACTCATTTTTAATTGACAGGGGTCCCAAAGATACGATTCGAATTACTAGTTGTCTGCTCCGCAACCTCCTCCAGACTGCAGCCCTTAATCTCCGAAAGCCTCCGGGCAATCAGAGGAATATAGCCACTCTCATTGCGCTTGCCCCGGTAAGGTACGGGAGCCAGCCAGGGCGCGTCCGTTTCCAATACCAGATGCTCCAGGCCAACCTGTTCAACCACCTGCTGAAGACCCGAGTTCTTAAAAGTCAGCACCCCACCTATCCCCAGCAAAAATCCTCCCAGATCCAGCACCTGCATAGCTTCCTCAACGGTACCCGAAAAACAATGAAAAATCCCTCTCAATTCCCCTCCCCGGTCACCCGACTCCTGCTTAAAAACCCTGATCATTTCCATCGTCTCCGCAAAAGCTTTCCGGACATGAAGCACCAGCGGCAGCTTATGATTCAGCGCCAGATCCATCTGCCCAAGAAAAGCCTTTCGCTGCTCCTGTTCGAAACTGACATCGTGATAAAAATCCAGCCCCACTTCGCCCACAGCACAAAACGTAAATTCCTTGTTCTCCAAATACGATTCGATAACCTTCAGCCGGGAAAGATAATCCGCTTTCACATCGCAGGGATGCAACCCGATCATGGGAAAACAATGTTTCGGAAAGCGCTTGTTTAATGCAAGTGCAGGACCTATGGTATCCGTACCGATACCCGGAATATACATTCGTTCAACTCCCGCATCAATCGCCCGTTGAATCATCTCCTCCCGGTCCCCGTCGTAATCCTTCGCGTAAAGATGCGTATGCGTATCGGTAAATATCACCCTTTAAAAGTAAATCTTTTCGCCGGATTTTCCGCCCGAAATTCAATACATTTGCATCCCATAAGTTTTCAATATGACACCCGAAAAAATTATTTTTTTCAAAAGCGAATACCTCCCCCTGCTCAGGCAGATAAAGCCCGATACCCAACCGGCCTGGGGCAAAATGAATTTTCAGCAGATGGTCGAGCACATGAGCGACTCCATACGCATAGCAAACGGAAAAGATCTGCACACCCTGCATACCCCAGCCGAAAACGTTGACAAGCTTCAGGCCTTTGCTATGAGCGACCGGCCCTTCAAAGAAAATACGAAAAACGTGCTGATTCCCGATGAGCCCGTTCCGCACAGAAACAAAACCCTCGACCTGGCTTTCGCCGAGCTTCAGAAGGAAATTGACGATTTCATCCTCACCTTCCGCGACAATCCCGAAAAAACAATACTCAATCCCTTTTTCGGAAACCTCAATTTCAATCAATGGGTTCAGCTGCTCCACAAACACGCTCATCACCATTTAAAACAATTTGGAATACCAAACCCAAAATAAAAAGATCGATTATGCTGGTTGTGCGAAAATCAAGAATCCCCAATGCAGGCAAAGGCCTGTTCACCACCTCCCGCATCCGAAAGGGAGATCTGATCGTAGAATACAAAGGCGAAAAACTAACCTGGAACCAATGCATGAAACGCTACGGCAAAGACATCGACCATGCCCGTTACCTGTATTTTGTGTCCAACAAGAACTGCATTGACGCCCAACATACCGTTAACGAACTGGCCCGTTACGCGAACGACGCCTGCGGCTTTTCCCTGAAAAAAGGGCTGAACAACAATTCAGAATACAAAAACATCAAAGGCGTCCCCCACATCATTGCCACCAAAGTGATTCCTCCCGGTCGCGAAATTCTGGTCGACTACTCTGGCGACTACTGGGAAATGATGCGAAAAGAACAGAAAGAAAAAGAAAAACAGAAGGAGAAAGAACAAAAAAACTCAGGAGATAAAAAATTATTTCAGGACAAAAAAAAATAAAATGGCAGCTTTGCAAAACTACATTGCCGGGGAATGGGTCTCCGGGGCCTCCCAGGGACAAACTCTGTTCAACGCCATAACCGGCGATGCAATTGCAAGCGCCAGCAGCGAAGGCATCGACTTCTCACGAATGACCTCTTACGCCCGCAAGACCGGCGGCCCCGCGCTCCGTAAGCTTACTTTTCATGAGCGGGGCCGCCGGCTCAAAGCCCTGGCCCTGCACCTGCAAAACAAAAAAGAAGACTTCTACAAACTCAGCTGGGCCACCGGAGCCACCCGTGCCGACAGCTGGGTAGACATCGAAGGGGGAATCGGTAACCTTTTCTCCTACGCCAGTCTGCGCAGACAATTCCCCGATGAAACATTCTGTGTTGAGGGAGACCCCGCCAAATTATCTAAAAACGGAACCTTCATCGGCCACCACATCTGTGTGCCCAAAGAAGGAGTAGCCATTCACATCAACGCCTTCAACTTTCCAGTCTGGGGCATGCTTGAAAAAGTAGCCGTCAACTGGCTGGCCGGAGTTCCGGCCATTGTAAAACCGGCCACCATTACCTCCTTTTTAACCGAAGCCGTTGCGAAAGAAATCATCGCTTCCGGCATTCTGCCGGAAGGGGCCCTTCAGCTCATCTGCGGAAGCGCCAACGGACTGCTCGACCACGTACTCAACCAGGATGTGGTCACCTTTACCGGATCGGCAACCACCGGCAAACTCCTCAAGGCCCATCCCCGCCTGCTGCAGGAAGCCGTACCCTTTAATATGGAAGCCGACTCCCTCAACTGCTGCATCCTGGGTCTCGACGCAAGCCCCGACAAACCCGAATTCGATATTTTCATAAAAGAAGTGGTTCGTGAAATCACCACCAAAGCCGGGCAAAAATGCACGGCTGTGCGTCGCATCATCGTGCCCGAAAACCGCATCGAAGAAGTACGCGTCGCCCTGGGCAAACGCCTGGCCCAAAATACCATCGGAGATCCGAATACCGAAGGCGTGCGCATGGGCTCCCTGGCCGGGCTCAGCCAGCTGAAAGAAGTCCGCGAAAAAGTCGAACAACTCAGCAAATCCCAGAAAATAATCATAGGCGATTTCGAAAAATTTGAAGTCAAAGGCGCCGACAAAAACAAAGGCGCATTCATGCCTCCCATTATTTTCCTCAACGACAACCCCTTTAAAAACACCGACTGCCACAACATAGAAGCCTTCGGTCCGGTCAGCACACTCATGCCCTACAAAACCATACAGGAAGCCATCGACCTGGCCAAAATGGGCAAAGGCTCTCTGGTCAGTTCAGTGGTAACAGCCGACGACAACAGCGCCAAAGAATACGTATTGGGGGCTGCCAGCATGCACGGCAGAATTCTTATCCTCAATGCCGACTGCGCCAAAGAAAGCACAGGCCACGGCTCTCCGCTACCGCTCCTGGTTCACGGAGGTCCGGGACGCGCAGGTGGCGGAGAAGAAATGGGAGGCAAGCGGGGTGTCTTTCACTACCTCCAGCGCACAGCCATTCAAGGCTCTCCCACTACACTGACAAAAATCACCAACCAGTACCAGTACGGGGCAAAATACATTGACAAAAAAATCCATCCCTTCAAACGCTATTTCGAAGAACTCGAAATCGGCGAAACACTCATTACTGCTACACACACCGTAACCCTCAAAAACATAGAAGACTTTGCCGAGCTCAGCGGAGATCACTTTTATGCCCACATGGATGCCGGCTCACTCGAAGGCACCATTTTTACCGGACGCGTCGCACACGGCTATTACATACTTTCACGGGCAGCCGGATTATTTGTCGATGCCCCAAAAGGACCCGTACTGCTCAATTACGGCATCGACGAATGCCGCTTTACCAAACCCGTTTACCCCGGCTCCACCATCGGCGTACGTTTCACCTGCAAAGAAAAAGCAGAACAGGAAGCCCAGGCACCCCTACCCGAAGGGCAACCCATACCCCAGGGCTACGGTATCAAAAAAGGAATCGTCAAATGGCTGGTCGACGTATACGACGAAACGGGAGAAACCGTAGCCATAGCAACCATATTGACCATGGTCAAAAAGAAAGATCAGCATTAACGCAACCGCAACCAGTCCAAAACAAGTCCACGAACTAACCCCCAGGCCATGGAATCAGGAACCGTCAAAACAACAACCCAAAATGGCATCGCCACCATCACGTTCCAGCACCCCCAGAGCAACTCCCTTCCGGGATCCCTGCTCGCTGCGCTCGCAGGCGAAATAACCGCTGCCGGCACCAACCCCCAGTCCAGCGTCATCATCCTGAAAAGCGAAGGCGAAAAAGCCTTTTGCGCCGGAGCCTCCTTCGACGAACTCATTTCCATCAAAGACCTCGAAACCGGAAAAAAATTCTTCTCCGGTTTTGCTGCCGTCATCAACGCGATGCGCAAGGCTCCCAAATTTGTCCTTGTGCGGGTACACGAAAAAACCGTCGGCGGTGGTGTAGGTATAGCCGCTGCCGGCGATTACTGCTTTGCAACCGAAAGTGCCTCTGTTAAATTAAGCGAACTCGCTATCGGTATAGGCCCCTTTGTTGTAGGCCCCGCCGTAGAGCGTAAAGTAGGCAAATCTGCCTTTTCCCAGCTCAGCATCAACGCCTCAAAATGGCAGTCCGCTGCCTGGGCCAAAGAAAAAGGCCTCTACAACGAATTGTTTCCCACCGCCGTTGAGATGGACAAATCCATTGACCAGCTTGCACAACAGCTCAGCGCCAGCAATCCCGAAGCCATGACGCAACTCAAGAAAATTACTTGGGAAGGAACCGAAAACTGGGACAGCCTCTTGCTTCAGCGGGCCGAAATAAGCGGCCAACTCGTGATCTCCGACTTCACCCGTAATGCAATCGCGAAGTTCAAATCGAAATAATCACTTCCAGGCCTTCACAATCAGTCCCGTTCCCGTTGAATGCGTCGTATGCGTATCCAGGTAATTCAACACAAACGAAATCGGGTAGGCAACCAGGTAATACAAAGGGAGGATACTGAAAAACAATTTGCTCACACCCAGCATCAGGATCGGATACTTCATCGACAGCCTCCAGGAAATCTTACCCGGGCCGCCATACGAATAACGCGCTTCCACTTTCGAAAATCCGGCAGAGCGCAACTTCACTTCAATATCCTTGATATTGTACCCGTCCCGCACGTGCTCCTCAATAAAAGAGCTCTCCCCTTCCCCGTGTACATCCGATCCGCCCTGGTCCGAAGGAGTCGAAATCAGCAGCATACCTCCGGGCCGGAGCGAGGCATAAATATTTTTGAACACCAGCACATCTTCCAGGATATGCTCCATTACATCAACCGAAAGCGCCAGGTCAAAAGCCCCGGGCTTTACAAACTGCGTGAGGTCCCCCATCTCAAATCGCACGTTAGGGCGTCCGATTTGGGTATAAAAAGCATTGCAGTCATCCACCTGCTCCTGCTTAACATCCACAGCCAGCAAATCAAAAGAAGAATTAATCCCCGACAGATAATACGAATACTGCCCGTAACCGGCCCCCGCATCAAGAATTCGGGCCTTGTCCGGAGCGGTCTTCAGCCATGTCCTGATCTCTTTGTGAATGTGCCAGGCCCTGAGCAGAAGCAAATCCAGCAACGCATAAAAAAGTTTACGTAAAAAAGGCGAACGGTTAAATACGCTGCCCAGTGATCGTTTTATCGGGTCGTACTGCATAGCTTGGTTTTCTGCATGGCGAATTACTTGTTCAGCAATTCCTGAATACGCTGGGCGTAATCCATGGTATCGTCAATATAAAAATTAAGTTCCGGAATAATCCGCACCTGTTTCCTGATTTTTTCACCCAGGTGTTTCCTGATTTCGCTCTGGTGTTCCTTGATCAGCTTAAGCAGGGCCTCCCTGTCCTTGGCACCGAACAGGCTAAGGTAGATCCGGGCAAAAGAAAGATCCGGACTGATCTTCACCCCCGTAACCGTAATAAAAGCCGAACCAAAGTAATTTTTTCCCTGGTTCAGAAAAATACCGGCAATTTCTTTCTGAATCAGTCTTGCAACCTTCAATTGCCGCGTCGTTTCCATCGCCCAAAGTTATCAAATAAAAGCAAAGATTAGTATATCTTTGTCGCCGATGAAGCAATTGCTGGGGGTTCTTAAATACGTCAGAGGGTACTGGAATTTTGCCGTTTTAAATATTGTATTCAATATTTTATCCGTCCTTTTTTCCCTCTTTTCACTGGGAATGGTGTTTCCTTTTTTGCAGATCCTGTTCTCCGATGACAACTCAAAAATAAATACCATCGTGCAGCAAGGTCCGCCGGTCTTAAAACTTTCAACAAGTTCCGTCATCGATTACATCAACTTCCAGCTGGCCAACAGCGCTTTCGTAAATGGCAAATTGCATGTGCTCATCCTCATATGCATTTCAACAGTCATCGCCATTTTACTGAAAAACCTCACGCGTTACCTGGCCATGTTTTTTCTGGCCCCTATCCGCAATGGCGTAGTACGCGACATCCGCAACAACATTTTCGACAAAACACTTCAACTGCCCTTATCCTATTATTCCGACGAACGAAAAGGCGACATCATTTCCAGAATGACCATTGATGTTCAGGAAATAGAATGGAGCATCATGCAGTCCCTGGAAATGATCTTTCGCGAACCCCTCAACATCATTTTGTTTTTGTTCATGATGGTGGCCATGGCTCCCCAGCTCACAATCGTAGCGCTTATCCTGCTACCCCTCACCGCCGTTTTAATCGGCACCATCGGAAAAAGCCTCAAACGATCTTCTGTCCGCGTGAAAGAAAAAATGGGCGTCCTGCTGTCCATCATGGACGAGACTCTGGGGGGGCTGCGCATCATAAAAGGCTTCAATGCCGAACGTTCAGTCAAAAAGAAATTTGGCGAAGAAAATCAGTTGTACACCGGTTTTATGAACCGCCTGTACCGCAAAGTAGACCTGGCCTCGCCGCTGAGTGAATTTTTAGGAATTGCCGTTTTTGTTGTCATCCTTTACCTGGGAGGCAAAATGGTCCTCGATGACAAAACCATGAACGGGGCTGTTTTTATTACCTACCTGGTCATTTTCTCACAGCTCATTACACCTGCCAAGTCGATCACAACCGCCTATTACAATGTTCAGAAAGGACTGGCCTCTGCAGAACGCGTGGATAAAATTCTGAATGCCGAAGTAAGCATTAAAGATTCCAAAGACGCCCAACCCATTCACCGTTTCGAAAAAGAAATCGAATACCGAAATGTTTCTTTCGCCTACATCAAAGGGGATATCGGATGGGCGGTACGCAACATCAACCTGAAAATAGAAAAAGGCAAGACCATCGCCCTGGTCGGACAATCCGGCTCCGGAAAAACCACCTTATCCGATCTGCTGCCACGGTTTTACGACACCACAGAAGGCGAAATTCTGATCGATGGGATTCCCATGAAAAACCTGAATATCAAAGACTTGCGAAAGCTCATGGGAATCGTAAGCCAGGAATCCATACTCTTTAACGACACCGTCTTCAACAACATCGCTTTCGGGATCGAACAGGCCTCCGAAGAAGACGTCATTGCAGCCGCAAAAGTCGCCAACGCCCACGAATTTATTCTTCAGATGCCCTCGGGCTACCAGACCAATATCGGAGACCGGGGTGGTAAAATGTCCGGCGGGCAGCGCCAGCGTATCAGCATCGCAAGGGCCGTATTGAAAAACCCTCCCATACTCATTCTGGACGAAGCCACCTCGGCCCTGGACACCGAATCCGAACGTCTGGTCCAGGACGCCCTCAACAAACTGATGAAAAACCGCACCTCCGTGGTGATTGCCCACCGCCTCTCCACCATACAGCACGCCGACGAAATCATCGTCATGCAAAAATCAGAAATTGCCGAGCGAGGCACGCACAGCCAGCTCTTGGCCAAAAACGGCGCCTACAAGCGCCTGTACGATATGCAGACCTTTGTTTAATCGCACACAATCCTTTAAACCCCACTAAATAAGCGTACACTTTTGCGTTTTGTCCTTTATTTCACTAGATTTGGCTTAAACGATAAAACTGAAAAAAATGTATAAAAAATTACTTACTGCTTTAAGCATTTCAGCTGCACTGTTTGTTTCCAAGGGATTTGCGCAGCAACCCCCCAACGCCGGTTTTGAGGTTTGGGGAAAAGACGCTGTGAACGAGCCCGAGCCGGGAGGATACGGCACATCCAATGTAATCGCTTATTACCTCTTCGGATCAAATCCGCTATCCGTATTTAAAGATTCTACAACCGTTCACGGAGGCAAATACGCCATGAAAATTACAACACAAGCCTATTCCTCTTCCGGAAGTTTTGTCGGAAGCATGGCCTCCTACCTGCCCAATGGCACGCTCGATTTCGCGTTCACAGGAACGCTGATCACCTCGGCTCCTTATTTTAAGCCCGGCTATCCCGAAGTGAACCGCTACGCACAGTTTACTTTTTATGCTCAATACGCTCCAACAGGCAGCGACGTGGCCACCTGCGGAGTAGCGCTAACCAAATGGAACGGTTCTTCAAGAGACACCGTTGCAAAAGGAGCAGTAACCGTTTCAGGAACCGTTAGCACCTGGACGCAATACACCGTAACCCTTGCTTACAAAACCTGTGAATACCCGGATACTGCTGCGATTGTATTTACATCGAGCGGCACAAAAGCCCAGGCCAAGGTCGGAAGCACCCTGCTCGTTGACGATGTCGCATTTACAGGTACCAATTCCTGCACCGGAATCAACACCGAAACAACAATCGCAACAGCGGTTACCGCTTTCCCGAATCCGGCATCCGACAACATCACACTGCGGTCAAACGGACTGGCAAACAGCTTCTCCTATGTTGAAATTTTCGACATCAGCGGACGCAAAGTAGATGCCCAGATCGTTCAGAACAGCCTGGTCACCTTCAACACCTCTTCCTACGCCAAAGGCATGTATGTTTACACCGCCTACAACGAAAATCACAGCCTGGTGGGAGTAGGCAAATTCAGCGTTACAAAATAATCCTTCTTCAGTAGTTATAAAGAAACCCTTTCACTTTTTTTGTGAAAGGGTTTCTTATTTTTTACCCCAAAAAATCTATCTTTGTTTCCCTCAGGATATGGAAAACTTTGTTGTTTCAGCACGCAAATACAGACCCGCTACATTCGATACGGTAGTCGGACAGCATTCCATCACCAGCACCCTTAAAAACGCGATCAAAAACCACCACCTGGCCCAGGCTTTTCTGTTCTGCGGGCCCCGGGGAGTAGGAAAAACCACCTGCGCCCGCATACTTGCCAAAACCATCAACTGCACCAACATTACCGCAGCCACAGAAGCCTGCGACACCTGCGAATCCTGCAGGTCCTTCAACAGCGGACAAAGCCTCAACGTATACGAACTCGATGCCGCCTCCAACAATTCCGTTGACGACATCCGCAACCTGGTCGACCAGGTCCGCTTTGCGCCCCAGTCCGGAGACTACCGGGTCTACATCATCGACGAGGTGCACATGCTTTCACAGGCCGCCTTCAACGCCTTTCTCAAAACCCTCGAAGAGCCGCCCAAACATGCCATTTTCATCCTTGCCACAACCGAAAAACACAAGATCATCCCCACCATCCTTTCCCGTTGCCAGATTTTCGATTTCAACCGCATACGGGTCGAGGACATCGCAACGCACCTCCAGTTCATTGCCAAAAACGAACACATCGAGGCCGATCCCGATGCCCTCCACATCATCGCCCAGAAAGCCGACGGCGCACTCCGCGACGCCTGCTCCATTTTCGATCAGATCGTAAGTTTTGCCGGCAACAAACTCACCTACAAAGCCGTCATCGACAACCTCAACATACTCGACTACGACTACTATTTCAAAGTAGTCGATGCACTGGTCGGCGAAAACATACCCGCATCCCTGCTCCTGTTCAACGAAATCCTCAACAACGGATTTGACGGACACCATTTCATCACAGGTCTGGGCGAACACCTGCGCAACCTCCTGGTCTGCAAAGACCCCAGCACCCTCATCCTGCTCGAAGTCTCCAACAGCATCAAGGACAAATACAAAACCCAGAGCACCAACTGCCCCCTCCCCTTCCTGCTCAAATCCCTGGGTGCCGTCAACCGCTGTGACGCCCAGTACAAAATGAGCAAAAACCAGCGACTCCAGGTAGAGCTCTGCCTCATGCAGATCGCGTCCATCAATTCGGCTGATGCCGAAAAAAAAAATGACAGCCTCCAGATAATTCCCAGGAGCAAGGAAAATCAGGCGTCCTCCCCGGCTGCCACCTCCGATGTAAAAACCGCCCCAACGGCAAGCCCGGAAGAACGTACCAAACAAAATCCAGCGTCCGTTACCAAACTAAATCCCGAGCCCGTTGCCAACCAAAATCCAGCGTCCGCTGTAAACCAAACGTCCGAACCACCTGTAAAAGCAACAACCTCCGAAGTCAAGAAACCTGGCCTGAAAAGCTCCCCTTCCATCGGCCAGTTCATGGGCAGCCAGACGAAAAAAGAAAGCACCAAACCAGGCAGCCCCGAACCCGAAACCTTCATTCCCGGAAGCCGTCCGACCGAACTTTTTTCCCAGGACGCACTCGAAAGCAGCTGGAACACCTATGCCAAACAGATGCAGCAAAAAGGCAAACACAACCTCTATAGCACCCTGAGTTTTCGCAAACCGGTATTGAAAGAAAACGCCCTCATCGAGTTCACCATCGACAACAAAGTCCAGGAAGAAACCCTCGAAAACGAAAAATCAGACCTGCTTGGCTTCCTGCGCAAAGAACTGAACAATTACAGCGCAGCCCTGAAAACCGTCATCAACACCATTGATTCGGAGCGCAAGCCCTATACCTCCGGTGATAAATTCAAACGCATGGCCGAAAAAAATCCGACCCTGCTCAAACTAAAACAACAATTCGACCTTGACATTGAAATCTGAAAAATCCGTTTCAAACCTCCTCCGGGTAAGTGCCGGATTGGCCTTCGCAACCCTGACCTGTCTCAGTCTGTTGGTGATGCAGCTCTCTTCCTGTCGTCCCGTAAAATCCGAAACCACCGGATACTCGAGCACGCCAAACGATCCGCTCAAAGCACGCATCTACACCCTTGATAACGGACTCAAAGTCTACATGACAACCTACAAAGATGCGCCCAGAATCCAGACCTACATCGCTGTAAAAGCAGGAAGCAAAAACGACCCGGCCGATGCCACCGGGCTGGCCCATTACCTCGAACACATGCTGTTCAAGGGAACCGATCAGTTTGGAACAAAAGACTTCGTTAAGGAAGAAGCCGAAATAAACAAAATCCAGACCTTGTACGACCAGTACCGCGAGCTCAAAGATCCGGTTTTACGAAAGGCCATGTACCATCGCATCGACAGCATTTCCGGAAAGGCCTCCACCTATGCCATTGCCAATGAATACGACAAAATGATGGCCAACCTGGGCTCGGTGGGAACCAATGCCTATACCTCCTTTGAACAAACGGTTTACGTAGAAGACATCCCTTCCAATCAGTTTGAAAAATGGGCCATCATCCAGGCGGAGCGTTATCGCAAGCCGGTCATGCGCCTGTTTCATACCGAACTCGAAGCGGTTTACGAAGAAAAAAACAGAGGACTCGACAACGACAACGAAAAGGTCGAGGAGGCGATGTTCGCAGGCTTGTTTCAGAAAAACACCTACGGCACCCAGACCACTATCGGCACCATCGAACATTTAAAAAACCCCTCCCTGAGCAAGATCAGGCAGTATTACGACACCTGGTACGTACCCAACAATATGGCCATTTGCCTGAGCGGAGATTTTGATCCCGATTCCCTTATTAAAATCATCCGCACGAAATTCTCAGGGCTGAAATCCAAACCGGTCCCCGAATACACACCTGCCAAAGAAGAACCCATCACCAAGCCGATTGTAAAAGAAGTACTGGGGCCAAATGCAGAAGAAGTCGCCCTGGGTTTTCGCTTCGACGGAGCCAATACCGACCAGGCGCGGATGATTACTTTGCTGGGCAAAATCCTGGCCAATGGAAAGGCCGGTCTGATCGACCTGAACCTGAATCAGAAACAAGAAGTGCTGGGGGCAACGGCCTTCTCCGAAGTCCTGAAAGATTATTCTGTCCTGCTCCTCGACGGTCAGCCCAAGCAGGGCCAGACCCTCGACCAGGTCAGAGACCTGATGATGGAGCAAATCGAAAAAATAAAAAAAGGAGATTTCCCCGACTGGCTTCCCGCTGCCATCATCAACAACATGAAACTCGAAGAAACCAAATCATACGAGGAAAACGCACGAAGAGCCGATGCCTTTGTCAGGGCCTTTACCACAGGAACCGATTGGGCAGATTACGTAACCCAGACCGAAAAAATAGCCCAGATCAGCAAGCAACAAATCATGGATTTTGCCAAGGCCAACTTCGGACAGAATTACGTCATCGTTTACAAACGCACGGGAGAAGACAAAAACGTGCAGAAAGTTGAAAAGCCCCACATCACGCCTGTCGAAGTAAACCGCAACGAACAGAGTCCCTTCGTCAAAAAAATCCTCGCTGCCAAAGTTCCCGAAATTCAACCCCGCTTTATCGATTACGACAACGACATCAAAAAACTAAAAACAGAAAAAAACATTCCGGTCCTCTACCACGAAAACACCGAAAACAAAACTTTCGACCTGTATTATGTGATCGGCATGGGCAGCAACCAGGACAAACGTATAAAACTGGCCATGGATTACCTCAACTACCTGGGCACATCGAATTACAGTCCCAAACAGATCCAGCAGGAATTCTACAAGCTGGCCTGCTCCTATTCGGTTTTCAGTTCCGAAAACGAAACCCGCGTCAGCCTCACAGGCCTGTCCGAAAACTTCGGCAAGGCCTTACCCCTCTTCGAAGAACTGCTCAGCGATGCAAAACCCGACACGGCCGCATTGTCCAACCTGGTCTCTGATGTCCTCAAAAAAAGACAGGACGACATGCTGGATAAGAACACCATATTGTACGGTGGCATGATCAACTACGCCATGTACGGTGACAAATCCCCTTTCACCAACATCATACCCGAAAAAGAACTCAAAACCATCCGGCCTGATGAACTCACAGGGCTCATCAAATCCCTCTGTGGCTATGAGCATCATGTTTTATTTTACGGCAGCCTGTCTGACCAGGAAGTGTGCAGCCAGCTGAACAAATTTCACCGCATGCCTGCCCAACTGAAACCCGTACCGGCAGACAATGCCTTCCTCTTCCGCGACTCCGGTAATCAGGTCTATGTAGTCGATTACGACATGAAACAGGCCGAAATCATTTTGCTTTCCAAGAGCATTCCATTCAACAAAGCGCTGTACTCCGATGCCGCCCTTTACAACGAATACTTTGGCGGCGGAATGGCCTCCATCGTTTTTCAGGACCTTCGCGAATCCAAAGCCCTGGCCTATAGCGTCTATTCAGGCTACCGCATGGGTCAGCGCAAAGACAAATTCAATTACAACCTGTCCTACATCGGCACCCAAAGTGACAAACTGCCCGAAGCCCTTTCAGGACTTACCGCGCTGCTCACCAATATGCCCGAATCCCAGAATGTATTCAAAGCCGCAAAAGAATCCATACTTCAGAACCTGCGTACCGAACGCATCAGCCGCAGCGGTATTCTGCTCAGTTACGACCAAAGTCTTAAAATGGGTGTCGATCACGACATGCGCAAAGATCTGTTTGAGCGCATTCCGATGATGACAATAGAAGATGTAAAAAAATTCCAGCAGACGTATATCAAAGACAATAAATACACCATGCTGGTGTTGGGCAAAAAAGAAAACCTCGACTTAAAAACACTTGAAAAAT
>Ga0207063_1117_pt1 | contig 17158 bp, 16 predicted proteins | sample Alteio_BWMinCont_29_FD_153462 | JGI IMG/M metagenome (GOLD analysis project Ga0207063, IMG submission 153462) | Enriched cells from forest soil in Barre Woods Harvard Forest LTER site, Petersham, Massachusetts, United States -... | ecosystem: Environmental > Terrestrial > Soil > Temperate forest >...
TTTAATGCTACAACGTAATGTTGGTGTTCCAGGAGCCTATTGATACATTAACAATCATATCACATACGCCATTTCCATAATTGATCGTGCGGGTCAGTTTGCCAGCGGGTGTAAAGGTCAGTATGCCTGAATTGAATACGAACCGGGTATACATGGGCGTGCAGTTGAAATTCAGGATCAGGGGAGAACTTGTCGAAACACTTCCGGTATAGGTTGTTCCGTCAGAAGCGGTTCCATTGAAACTTCCTGAAAAACTCACGATAGCCTCGGGCCAATTGATGCAATTCAGCGCACCTCCTCCATATCCGTTAAAGACAGCAGGGTATGGAGATGTGCCTGAAGTGCCGTCATCTGCCGTATAGTTAATTGCATTTGTATTCAGAAGAACCTGCGTACGGTTGCATTGCCATTGAATAGTCCCTTTTCCGCCGGTTTGAACAATGGTAATATTCGAGTTGTCGTTCCAGGTTAGGTTCCCGCTGGTAATACGGCCGAGGTTCTTGATTGTTTTTGTGTTGATTTCGATCGTGTTTCCGTCTACTGTATAGGTATTTCCCGGCGTTGTAATGTTCAGAACCAGACCTGAATCCCTGTACCAATAAGCTTTTCTATAGGATCCGGTATAATCGTAAACAATTTTACCGTTTCGAAGGTGACCATCCATCCCTACAAAAGCTGTAAAGATTACGGTAAAAATTCTTCCCGAAGTGTCACCAGTGACGCTAACTGTACCTGATTGGGGAGTTAAAACTCCGCCCAAGCCCTCTTTGCCTTTCATGGTGGTAATGGCACTGTTGTCAATGGCCTGTGAGCCGATATTAACCACCTCTGTATTCCGGGTATCGGCAGTATTGTTATCTGTTGCACTGGTGGTGCTGGTGTCAGGGGTGGTGGTGTCACTTTTTTTACAGGCATTGATCGTCAGCAGAACAATTGCGGTCAAAAAAGCACCGGTCAGAAGGAGAACTCTTTTTTTCATGTTGGGTTTACGTTTTAGTTGAGGTTGATGAGTTGTGGTTAATTTGTGATTCCAGGTTTAATTTCGGTTGTTGGACTCCCTTTTCGCTTGAAGGTTTAAACTTGAAGGGTTAAATTTACCTCAAAATAGTCAATTTTTTGCATGCGTTTGTTTCGGGGCCGCAAATTTTAACAAAATAGAGGCCCAAAAAAGCCTCATATCCTCAGAGGCCTCATATCCTCAGACCAATTATAGTTACGTCATCCACCTGCTCCAGTTTTCCTCTCCAGCTGTCAAACGTAGCCTCCAGCAATTCTCCTTGCCGGTCTAAGGACAAATCGCTGATGGCTAACAACTCAGCTGAAAGCCGTTTGTGTTTGAATTTTTTTCCATCCTCTCCTCCGAACTGGTCGGCGTATCCGTCGGTCAGCAACCAGATTTGCTGAACCTCATCAAGGCCCAGCTTATGCGTGGTAAAGGGTTTCGGATTATCCGTTTTGCCGATGGGCTGCTTGTCTGCTTTGATTTCCCGGAGTTCTCCGTTTGACAGGTAGATCAGCGCATTGTTGGCTCCGCTCCACCGGATCTCGCCCCGCTGCCTGTTGATCGAAAGCAGGGAGACGTCCATTCCGTCTTTCACATCGCTGTTGCTTTTGGCGAAGGTTTCCAAAACCAGATCCCTTGTTTTGTCAAGCAGCTGTCCGGTCTCCCGCATTCCGAATTCTTTCACAGCCCTGTTCATGGCATTCGAGCATACGATACTCACCAGGGCTCCGGGAACGCCGTGCCCTGTGCTGTCGCCGGCAGCAATAAACGTTGTTCCTTCGATGTGTTGCATCCAGTAAAAATCACCGGCCACAATATCTTTGGGCCTGTAAAGAATAAAGCTTTCGGGAATGTGTTCGTGCAGGGCCTGGGCAGTGGGCAGAATGGCCAGCTGCAGGCGTTTGGCGTAATTGATGCTGTCGGTGATGCTTTTGTTTTTCTCTCCGATTTCATCGAAGGACAGCTGAAGTTTAACCGAGCTGATAAAATTTTCCCTGGTCAGCCGGTAACGGGTGTGCATGCCGACAAACGAGAGCAGCATAAAAATAATGGAAAAGAAAAGGGTGCTGGCCAGGTTGGGGATTTCAAACAGCGATTCATTCCGGAGAAAAGAAAGCATCAGCGTTGCAATGCACAGGTTTATCAGGGTAACCGCCAGCAGGGCCCTGTACTTCCCGAAATACAACATCCCTCTGAACAGGGTGATGGCGATAATTCCAAGGATGTAATTGTGCACATTGTCCAGCGTTGTTTTGCAGGCCAGGTAACTGAACACGGTTCCCAGGATAACCGAAACCCCGTATTTTTTGATCAGCTCGTGCATGAAATACCTTTTCCTGATCGAGATGATCACCAGCATGACCACCGAAACAGGCAGCAGCAAGAGAAAAAAGTGAAACACCTTCGCAGAGCCCGAGGGCGACTCCAGCAGCGAGAAAAACGGGATGATGACCGCCGCTAAGTACCAAATCCTGGCCACCGATTGGGTGGCCAGGATCTGTTCTTCAATGGACCAGAGAGATTCGTAATCGGTTGGTTCAGAATTGCTGATGTGCCGTTATCAGTTGTGGTTGACAACCAGTTTACGGGTCAGGCTATTGACTCCATTGCTGGCCTGAATGAAATAGATGCCGTTGGGCAGAATGTCCGTATTAAAGTTAACCTGGGCCGATTGGCCCTGGTTAGTGGTCATCGAAGTGACCAGTCGTCCGGTCATGTCGTAAACCGAAACCAGTGTGCCTTCTTTTTCAAAAGCAGCACCCATCACTACACTTACCCGGTCTGAGGAAGGGTTGGGGTAAATGATCAGGGATTTGTCGTTGGCTTTGATTTCGCTGATGCCGGTGGAGAGTGTATTGTAGGCCCCTACAAAATAGCAGCCTTCAAAAGTAGAGCTGTTGTCCACAACAGGAGTTGCTTTGCCCAGGTCAATGGTTTCATTCGAACCTCCGTTGAAATAACCACCCAGGTAAACCATGTTGTTGGTTCCGTAGGCTACGCAGCTTCCGATCTGTGTAGTAGCCGTACCCGTACTCGAAATGGCCCAGGCATTAACACCGGCCGAATTGAACTTGGCCAGGAAAACATTGGATGAACCGGACACCGAAGTGATCGAACTTCCTCCGAAGTTAAGTGTTCCTGTGTACGAACCAACCATGTAAAGATTATCATTGGCGTCTTTGCTCAGGCTGTAGGCATATTCGCTGTAGCCGGTAGCCAGGATCTGGTCAGCCCAGACAAAATTTCCGGCGGAATTAACTTCCAGCAGGAAAATTCCCGAATTCGAATTGTTGGTCAGTGTAGTGGTGCCGAATTTAAAGGTGCCGGTGAACGTTCCGCAGATAAATGAATTTCCGGCTTTGTCGGTTACCATGCTGTTGACGTTGATGGTCCCGCCTGAGCTTCTTACGTCCGTCTTCCAGTTCTGAACACCATTGTGTGAATACTGGGTAATCCAGAACCTGTTGTTGCTTCCGTATCCCGGGCCATAGGCGGCACTCATGTATAGATTGCCGAGAGCATCTGTTCCGACGGCTGCAGGCACATTGGGAGCGTAGTCCCAGTTGGCGGTGTCGACCATAGCGGCCCATTTGTTGTTCCCGTTCACATCGTATTTTCCGACAAAGAAACTGGCGTAATTGGTTCCGAACGAATTCAGCGTGGTGGTTCCGAAAGTCGATCCGCTGGTGCTGTTGAAGTACCAGCCGGCGACGTATGAATTGGCTGAATCATCCACGGCGATGGCGCTTCCGTAAGAGTCTCCGGCTGTAGTCAGCGCCTTTGCCCAAATCAGGCTCCCGGCCGAATTGTACTTTACAATCACCCCGTTACCATTGGAATAAACTTCCTTATCAGGAACGACAGTGGTTCCGAACTGAATCGAATCCATTGGAGAAGCAATCATGTAGCTGTTCCCCACGGAGTCTACAAAAAGACCATCCACATTGTTGTTGTTTCCGCTTCCGCCGATTCCGATCACCTGACCGCGGTTGGCCCACTGGGGTACACCGGACACATTAAATTTGGTGATCAGCAGGTCACTCCAGCTGCTCAGTGACTTGGGCGTAAAGTGGTTGTATGCCATGTTGAAATTAGAGGCTGTCCCTACGATGGCAGCATTGCCTGAGGCGGCTGAGCTGTTGTAACTTCCGGCCATGTAGCAGTTGCCGTTTTTATCCGCACCCAGCACAGGGGCATAAATACTGAATTCATTCGAAAGGGTTATCCGGTTGGTCCACACGAAGGACTGAGCGCTGGCCATCATCCCCGAAAGGGTGACCGCAACCAAAGCAGAAGTTTTTGTAAAGTTCTTGTTCATAGGTTTTGGGTATAGGTATAGATTTAGGAAATTACGCGTTTCTTAAGAGCCTGCTTAACTAAACAGGTAAACAGGCTCCTGATAGCTAAGATAGAAAAAAGGTCCTTCCCTGCAAAATTATAGACTGGTTTTTTTAGTTGATGCAAATCACTAGGCGTACTGATGTTACTCATGTTCAGTCTCTTGCCAATGCCCGAATTTTGATAGTGTATGAACATCGTCAGAGGAATCCGGAATTTTTTTGGTCAGGTCGGTTTGGTATCCAGATTTGCCGGTCGGTTTTTTTACGAGTGTTTTACGCCTCCCTTTGAATTGAAGGAGACCTTAAAGCAAAGTTACAACGTGGGCGTGCTTTCCATACCCCTGGTCGGCATTACCGCTTTTATTATGGGCCTTGTCGTAACCCTTCAGTCCCGACCGACGCTGGTTCAGTTTGGAGCGGGCTCCTGGCTGCCTGCTATGGCAGCTGTCGGGCTGGTCAGGGAAATCGCCCCGGTCGTTACGGCCCTGATGAGTGCCGGCAAAGTAGGCTCCAACATCGGTGCTGAGCTCAGTTCCATGAAAGTGACCGAACAGATAGACGCCATGGAGGTTTCAGGAACCAACCCTTTTAAATTCATCGTTGTTACCCGCATTGTGGCCACTACACTCATGATTCCGGTTCTTGCCGTCTACGCGGACGGCTGCTCGCTGGTCGGGTCTTACCTGGCCGCCAACATCAAGGGATTTATCAGTTTCAACCTGTTTTTCAGCCAGGTCTACCGCAAACTGATTTTTCTGGATATATTTCCATCCCTGATTAAAACGTTTTTCTTCGGATTCACCATCGGACTCATCAGTTGCTACCAGGGTTACAATTCGAAAAAAGGAACCGAAGGGGTTGGAAAATCAGCGAACGCCTCAGTGGTTATCTCTTCCCTGCTCATTTTTGTCATTGATTTGCTGGCGGTACAAATTACCAATATTATCGGGGATTACTGAATTATGGACTACCAGATCGAAATACAGCAGTTGAAAAAATCCTTCGGTGGCAACCGGGTATTGAAGGACATTAATTTTACACTCAGCAAGGGGGAGAACGTTGTCATTATGGGGAAATCCGGCTGCGGAAAATCAGTCCTGATCAAATGCATTGTCGGTCTGATTCCGGCGGATGAGGGCGTGTTGCGTGTTTTTGGCAAAGACATCAACCGGCTCAGTGCGCATGAGCTCGACAAACTGAGGGAAAAAATTGGCTTTGTTTTTCAGAACAGCGCGCTCTATGATTCCATGACGGTAAGGGAAAACCTGGTGTTTCCCATGCGAAGAGAACTCAGCGGCAAATCAAAAGAAGAGATCGACGGGCTGGTGCGCCGCGCATTGGAGAGTGTAGGTCTGATCAGCGCGATAGACATGATGCCTGCCGAACTCTCCGGCGGAATGCGCAAGCGGATAGGGCTGGCTCGTGCGATCATCATGAACCCCGAAATTATTTTGTACGATGAACCCACAACGGGTCTGGATCCGATAACGGCTAAGGAAATCAGCCAGCTCATGCTCAAGATGCAAACGCATACCAATGCCTCATCGATCATTATATCCCACGATATGGCCTGCGCCCGCCTGACTTCAACACGGATGTGCGTAATGATCGACGGACAGTTTTACGCACAGGGTACCTATGCTGAATTGGAGAAATCAACAGACCCACAGATTAAAAACTTTTTTGAGTAATACGGAATTCAAAATGAAAAACAAGACGGTTATTCTGGGCTTTTTTGTCACACTGGGCTTGACGGTTTTGATCGTTTCGGTTTACATTATCGGTTCGAAAAAAGACCTCTTCAATCCCACCACAGAGCTGAGAGCCCTGTTTAAGGATGTAAACGGTCTGCAGGTGGGCAACAACGTATTGTACAGGGGCATTGAAATCGGGACGGTAAAAAAAATTGAAATCCGGAATGACTCCACCATCACCGTGGAGTTGGACATTCGCAATTCGGTGCTGCATTTTCTGAAAAGGAATGCTATTGTTTCGGTCGGGACAGATGGTCTTATGGGGAATAAAATTCTGGTGATTAAACCTTCACCCGATCCAGGCCGTGATGTGGCAGAGGGAGATACGCTTCAAAGTCAGGATCCGCTCGAGACCGATCAGCTCTTCCGCACCCTGAGCGTAACCAACGACAACATGAAAACCATTACCACCAACCTGGCTGCCATCACAGGAAAGTTCAATCAGAAAAACAGTTTGTGGACCCTGCTTTCAGATTCGACCCTGGCCGGAAATTTTGCCAGTTCCGTGGTTAATGTGAAGGTGATCAGCAGCAACAGTGCCCTTATAACCGGAAACCTCAAAAACCTGACCGAAGGCATTCAGTCGGGTAAAGGCCTGATGGGAGCGCTCATTTCGGATACCACCCTGAGCTCGCGCATGAAACAGGTCGTTGTAAAACTCGAAGCATTCAGTTCTTCTGCGGCACTGATTTCGGGAGATTTTTCAAAACTCAGCAAAAGTATGAACAACGAAAACGGGTCTGTCGGGATGCTGCTGAAAGATACTAGCTTTGTACGCAACCTGAACGAAAGTATGAAGAACATAAAGCACGGCTCTGTTTTACTGAACGAAGACCTCGATGCGCTGAAGCACAGTTCCCTGTTAAAAAAATACTTTATTAAAAAGGAACTCAGTACACCCGGCAACTAATACAACAATACGCACAACAACCAAAACAATAATCAACTAACAAGTAACCCAACTACTAAACCAACAAGTCAAAACACTGCGTTATGGAAACAAGAATCCAATCCCTTCATTTTACGGCCAATCCCGAACTGACTGCTTATGTGTCTGAAAAAGTCGGTCACCTCGAACACCTGGACAAAGGGAAAATACTTTCCGCAGACGTTTGTCTGAAACTCGACAATTCAAGTACGGGTGACAACAAGGTCTGTGAAATTCGTTTGCACGTGCCGGGTAATGATTTTTTTGCCAAAAGCCAGAGCCACAGTTTTGAAGTTGCCACCAACCATGTGGTAGAGGCCTTGCAGCATCAGATCGCCAAGCGCAAGGCCAGTCAGAATTGAGAAAATTCTGGAGATCCCTGGGCCCCGGTTTAATTACCGGGGCGAGCGACGACGACCCTTCGGGAATCGCGACCTACTCCCAGGCAGGGGCTGTTTTCGGGCTTTCCATGCTCTGGACGGCCTTGCTTACTTTTCCCATGATGGCAGCTATACAGGGAATGTGCGCGCGTATTGGGATGGTGACTTCCCAGGGACTGACCAGCACGCTCAAGAATCATTACTCCCGATGGCTGCTATACGGTATGTTGTTGTTTTCTGTTCCGGCCATTGTGCTCAACATCAGTGCCGATATTGCGGGTATGGGGGCAGTTGCTCATCTGATCTGCCCATCTGTTTCTTCGGTTATTTTCGCCGTACTCTTTGTTTTGCTGCTGATCATCTCCCTGATTTACTTTCCTTACCGCAAAATTGCCGATGTAATGAAATGGCTATGCGTCATACTCATGGTCTATACAATCATTCCTTTTTTAGTGAAGCAAGACGGCTGGGAAATTGTGAAAGCCACCTTTGTTCCTCAACTGCATTTTACCAAGGGCTATATTACACTGCTGGTAGGCGTATTGGGAACCACCATTTCCCCTTATCTTTTTTTCTGGCAGGCTTCGATGGAAAACGAAGAACAGGCCGGCAAAGCACCGGCCGTTCCGGTTGACAAAGCAGAAATCTCCGGAATGCGTATGGATGTCAACACCGGAATGCTGTTTTCAAACGTGGTGATGTATTTCATCATCCTCACCACTGGAACCGTCCTGTTCAGAGGCCCTCTACACAACATTGATACCGTTCAGGATGCCGCCATGGCCCTGAAGCCCCTGGCAGGTGAAACGGCTTACCTCTTGTTTGCCATCGGAATTATCGGAACAGGTTTTCTGGCCATCCCCGTTCTGGCCGGATCCATATCCTATATGCTGGCCGAAACCTTTGGATGGAAAGAAGGTCTGAACAACAGCTGGCACAAAGCCAGGGGATTTTACCTGGTGCTGGGCGTGTCGATGTTAATTGGTCTGGCGATCAACCTGATCGGAATCGATCCCATACGGGCACTTATTTTTACAGCCGTAGTATACGGAATCACAGCTCCTGTTCTGATCGCGATCATTCTGCACATCTGCAACAACAAAAACATAATGGGTGAATTTACCAATTCGAAACTCTCGAATTTTCTGGGCTTTCTTACACTCCTGGTGATGGGGATTGCGGCCATTGCCTATTTCGTAGTCTGAAACAAAAATTATTCCCTCAAACGAAAAGACCCCGAAAAAGGTTGCAATTGATTTCGTAACCTAAAATTTACAATTTATTAAATCCGAATTGTGTAACCAATTCTAACTTTATCCGTTGAATGTGCATGAAGTGATAAGTAATACTGAAGGTTATGCTGAGCAAGAAGGGGTTGATTGAATACATTGTTAAAAACGGAACAGGCTACACCGAAAGAGGTCTGCAGGCACTTACCGTAACGGCCCTTGTCATGATCAAGGTTAAAATTGAAATCGAATCTCAGGGGGAAAAGGTAAAGAAACCCAGGAATGTTGCGAATTTCAATTGGATGGCAAAAACGTTTTGAGCCATTCCACCGCCTCTTCTTCATTGTCGAACAGCCGAGTTGGGCGTTCTGGTTTGTTGATGTTGATGTGAAAAGAGGCAATAAGCTGGTGGGCGAGTTGTTTGGTAACGTAGGCGACAGCTTTTGAATAGGGAGAACCGCTTTTTTGCGCCATCACCTCACGGGCTTCAAAAGGAACAGTAACGGATTCATCTATAGTAACCATAACCGGAACCGGATCGTAGTTGACCATTTCTCCGATAATGGAATTTAATTCGGGAAGGTCTGACATTTTATATTCACCTCTGGCGGAAACATGGCGGTGAAGAATCCCGTCATCACGAAGGCTGAGGCTGAAAATGCCGAAGGTTTTCTGATTGATAACAGAGGGCTTATGAGCTGGTTTTGAAACAGTGGATTCTGCTTTCATAAATTTTGTATTGGCTGTTTGCTGCGACCTTTAACGCATTTATTCCAGGAAAGGTTTCGTTTTTGAACGAAAATCTTACTAAAAAGAATTTAACATTAACTTCAAATATGTTATTACCCAGCGGGTTCGTAAAAAGGCCCCCTTCTGTTTTACTAATTTTCTTTGCTATGGCCGCTCTTCTTTCCTGTAAGAAAGATGTTCCTGCCACAGTCAATTTTGATTACGGCTATTTCCCGAGCAGCATCGGCAAATATATCGTTTACGATGTGGATTCGGTTTACCGCACCTCCTTTGATTACAAGTTAGATACCGTTCGCTACCAGTTGAAAGAGGTGATCGACAGCATTTATACCGACAATACGGGTCGTCCCACAATGAAAATTAACCGCTACCGGAAGCTCTTCAGCTCTTCAGTTCCTTACAGTGCAATGCCCTGGACGCTTTTAAACATATGGTCCGCCAACCGAACCCTAACCGATGCAGAACGGGTGGAGGACAATGTGCGATACGTTAAACTGGTTTTCCCGGTTGTGCTTTACCAGACCTGGAATGGAAACGCTTTCAATACCCAGGGACTCCTGAATTACTATTACAGCTCAATTGACCAGACTGCGCAGATAGAAGGTGCTAATCTGGATTCCGTTCTTACCGTTATTCAGATAGCCGACTCCAATAACATAACAGAACAATTCGCGACTGAAAAATATGCCAAAAATATTGGATTGATTTACCGGCATGTGATTAACGTCACCGATAACAGCAAAGCGATTTACGGATTCCCTTTCAACTCCAATAACAATAATAGTAACAAAGACAGCGCAGTAGGCATAGTAAGTTATACCGAAACGATGAATTCGCACAATTAACTAACGTTTTCCTGATTGCAATTTATGACAAACTGAAAGAGAAGGAGAGCAACCGGCAAGCTGTCAATCTGAAGGAGCAAGTGCTGCTAAAGTTAGATAAACCAAAGGTGTTGACGTATTGAGGTTTTTAGTAAATTGGCACTTCTAAAAACCACAACCAATGCGACAAGCAGGTGCTTTATTCCCCCTATTTTTACTAACTGTTTTTTTTCACTTTCAGTCCTTTTCCCAGGGCCTGACGAATTCTTCCAAAGCATGGACCCGAAACCCCTTTGACCACAACCTGTTCATCCAGAATCAGGGACAGTTTGGTCCCGAATTAAAAACCACCGAAAAGACATTGTACATGGCTAAACTGGGCAGTGTCAATGCCTATTTTACAGCCAACGGTTTGATCTACCGCTACGCTCAATACCCGAAATTGAACAACCACGACCGGGTGAAGGGAAAAAAAGGCCAAAGCGTGGAGGAAGAACGTGAAGAGGAAGAACGGGCGCACGCCAAGCCGACCATTCATTTCCTCAACGCAATTTGGGAAGGCGCAAATCCCGATGCCCGGGTTGAAGCACAGGAAAAACAATCCTATTATTATACCTACCCGTCGGGAAGAAGTCAGACCATCAAGGCAGCTGTTTTTAAAAAGATCATTTACCGCGACATTTACCCCGGCATCGACATTGAATATGTTTTTCCCGAAGGGAATAGGAAGGGGCTGAAGTATTCTATAATCGTTCACCCCGGAGCAGATGTAGCCAATGTGAGGCTGACTTACCCGGACGCGGCGGTTGCGCGCCTCTTGTCCGGCGGAAATTACGGCATCAAAAGCGGAATCGGGGAATTGACGGATCACGCGCCCTCGGCTTATTATATCGGAGAATACAATGGAGAAACCAAAGCTGTTCAGGTGAGTTACGCGCTGAGTAAAAACACGGTATCCTTTACTGTTAAAGGCACCTATGACAAGAGCAAAACGCTGGTGATCGACCCCTGGATCAGCAATCCCAACTTTCTCGCCGGCTACGACAACGCCTGCGATATTGATTACGACCAGATGGGCAATGTCTATGCCTACGGAAGCCAGACTCCCTTTCAACTGACGCAGTTCAACGCAGCCGGTGTTCAACAATGGACGTTTAATGCGACAGCGATCAGCGAAGATTACTATGGTGATTTTACAACCGACCGGGTCACCGGAACCTGCTATATTGTAGAGGGTCTGAACGATATATCCGGTGCCAATGTGCTCAAAATAAATTCAGCCGGAAACCTGGTAGGTACTTATCCCGGAAACATCAACATGTTCGAAATGTGGAGGGCCCGGTTCAATGCCTGCACACGTCAGATTGTCATCGGCGGGGGAGGCACCAATTCGCCCAACTCACAGGCTTGCCTGCTGGATACCAACATGTCTACACTAACCCCGGTCAATGTGCTTCTGGCTACTGATGGTAAACACGATATCAGTCTGATGGCACTCGACCCGGTTTCAAGCACAGCTTACATGGCCGTGGCCTATCCCAATTCGGCATCTACATTTTTTAACAACGACCTGATGTCATTGCCGCTGCCCGGTCTTTCACCCTTTAATTATTTGGTTCCGGACGGATTTAATTTTGTAGAACGTCTCAACATTAATTACAATCAATTCAATGCGAATGGTATCGTTTCCGCCAACGGGATGAACGGTATGGCGGCAAGTCCGAACTGGCTCTACATCTATGACGGAGACACATTGAAAAAACTTAATAAGGCTACCGGTGCGATCGTGTCAAAATTGGGATTGAACGTGCCAGTGTCTTCGACCTTCGTTTCATTTGGAACAGTTTACCAGGTTGCAAGCTGGGGCGGATTGGATGCAGATGCCTGCGACAACGTTTTCGTGGGAGATCAGATGAACATCAATGTGTACAATTCGGGCCTTTCGCTGATCAACACCGTTCCGGCGAAGGACACGGTGTACGACCTGGTGTTGGGGCAGAACGGAACAGTCATTTATGTCGGTGGTTATGGCTTTGTGCAGTCTATACCCAATCCGGTTACATCAAGCGTTTCGATCACTCATACAAAAACGCCCTCCCTGGGATGCAAGCCCACAGGAACGGCAACCCCCCGGCTTCTGATATGTGGAAGCGCTCCGGTGGACTCCATTTCGTATTCCTGGAGCAACGGCCAAAAAACAAAAACGGCCACAGGCCTTGCCGGAGGAACCTATACGGTAAACATGTCCCTGGGCTGCGGCGTATTTTACCAGGACACGGTAACCATCCAGGGCCCTCCCTTATTGCTTGTTAATGCGCAGGCGGTTTCTCCGACCAGCTGCATTGCCTCAACGGGTGTTGCAAAGGCCGTTGTTACCGGTGCCGAGGGAAGTGTAACCTACAATTGGAGCACCGGAGCCAGCTCAGCCACTGCAAAAAACCTGGCGGCAGGAACATACACGATCACCGTTACGGATGCAGGTGGGTGCAGCAGTACTTCTTCGGCAACCATCAATCCCAGCATTCCTCCGGTTGCAACGGCCTCAGAACTGGCCAACACGACTTGCAAAAAGAGTATAGGAGTGGCGGGGGTTACCGCCACGGGAGGAACAGGTACCTTAACCTATTCCTGGAGCAACGGCAGCAAGAGTACGACGATCTCCGGTTTGGCTGCCGGTTTGTATACCGTAACCGTTGTCGATTCAATGGGCTGCAGCGCCATTTCCATTGCGGATATACGCAGTCCGGGACAGCCCGGGGTTTCCATTACTTCCAACATCAATTCGGTTTGCGGTGATTCGGTTTGCGTGAAATTTACCGGAACCGTCAGTGCGGGCTGTGCCGGCATTAAGTGGCATTTTGGGGACGGCGACTCAGCCTCCACGCTGAGTCCCGAACATTGTTATTCCAAAACGGGATCCTACAGCGTAAGTTTCAGCTGCCTCGACACCAACGGTTGCCGGGGAGACACGGCCATCGGCAATATGATCCACGTATACACGCAACCCAAAGCCTCCTTCAGTTATACCCCGAATCCGGTTTTGAGTGGCAACAGTGTTCAGTTTAAAAACAATTCGACACCCGCCAGCGGCAACACCTACCTCTGGAACTTCATCACTTACAATGCCGGTAAGGATAGCCTTACCAGCCTTGTTAATCCGGTAATGGCATTTAAGGACACCGGAAAATTCTGTATCCGGTTGAAAGCGGTAAGCGTTCCTTGCATTGATTCGACAGAAGAATGCCTCGAGGTGGTATCGTGCAGTTTTATTACCGACAGTATTCCCAATGTCTTCACCCCGAACAACGATGGCATAAACGATGTCTTTACAACGAAAAGCAGCGGCCTTACCCAGCTATCCTGTGAAATCTTCGACCGCTGGGGAATTAAAATGGCGGAGTTCAATACCGTAAACGGTGCCTGGAATGGCAGAAATTCCGGCGGTGAAAATGCACCCTCCGGTACCTACTACTACATTCTCAATGCCACCTGCTTTAACGGGGCAAAGAAAGCTGCTCGCGGCTTTGTGGAGTTGATCCGCTGATTTAAATAATTCGCCTATTCGAAAACCACCTTGCCGTTAGCAAGGCAGTTGCTTTCGTTGACAATGCGGTAGTAATAGATTCCAGGACTGAGGTTGCTATTCACCAACTCAAAAGTTTTGGGCTCCGATTGCAGGAACGTTTTCATTTTTCGTCCTGTGCAATCAAACAAATCCAGTTCGGCATTTTCGTATCGCAAATCTGAGCTAAAGGTAATTTTTGCATGGTCTTTCACCGGATTCGGGAAAATTCGAACCGTAGCCTGATTAACCGATTCCTCAATTCCTGTCAGATCGGTAAGCTGAAAATTATCCACCAGGGTATAACCTCCGCCTTGGGTATTGGTGCGCACAGTGATGTAGTTGGCCGCAAAGGTTGGCTTGAGTACTACCGTATGTATCGACCAGCTGGTAATCGGAAAATAAGGGGAAGAATACATCAGGGTTCCGAAGGTTGAATCGTTTGCCGATACACCGAATTCAAGCGAGCAGCCGAGATTGGGCGAGTTGTATTTATCGAAATATGTCAGGTGATAGGTGTGCCCGATTTGAAGTGCCGAAGAAAGCTGCAGCGAAAATGCATCTTCGAGGTTGTTGTAATAATCCGATACCATGCCTAGAAAATAGGTTCCGTCCTCGGCCGTTCCTTCAGATGCACAACTCACAGAACCAAAAATGCCAATTTCATTGGCATGCCCGATCTCCTTCGAATCCGCAATGATGGTATCGTAGCTCTGCCGGGGAGCGGCAGCCGAACAATATTTTGTTGATGTTTCAAAACTGCCATTGAGAATGGTCTGGGCCTGGCCGGTTAATGAAACAAGGATAGTCGCAGAAAATCCTGCTAAAAAAAGTCTTCGCATTTGCATCGCTCTTAGTGTTGGTTCAACCCGGTAAAAGTAGCGGAATGGGGGTGAGGGGTCAAGTAAAGTTGGACGTTATTATTAAAGGTTGATTCGGTTAGCAGATTCGCTATGCCACCGTACTGAACAACTGACTCGTCGGCGCCTTGGCCCAGAGCCGGGCATCGAAGGCCATGCAGATGTTGCGCAGGAAAGCCCTGCCTTTGGGTGTAACCTGCAGCGAATGTTCGCGCAGATGAAGGAGCTTGTCATTTTCCATTTCGTGCAGGCGCGGAATCGCCTGCAGTACCGCTTCGCAGGATTCGGATGGATTTTCCCAGGACGTACCGTACCTGCAGATGATGTTGAGAATATGCTGTCTGAGGATTAGGTCTTCTTTGCTGAGCAAATGTCCTTTGAAAATGGGGAGTTCACCTTTGTTGACAGTGCGTTCGTATTCCTCCACGGTTTTGATATTTTGCAGGTAACCGTACCAGCTGTCGCTGATCGAAGAAACACCCAGGCCGATCATGAGCCGTGTGTAGTTATGGGTATACCCCATGAAGTTGCGGTGCAGGGTTCCCTTTTCTTCGGCCCGGTACAACGAGTCCGAAGCCAGCGCAAAATGGTCCATGCCGATTTCGATATACCCTGCTGCTTTGAACTGATCGCGGCCGAGTTCGTAGAGTTTTCGTTTTTCGTAATCCACCGGAAGATCGGCTTCGGTGAATTTTCGTTGCCCGGGCTTAACCCAGGGTACATGTGCGTAGCTGTAAAAAGCAATGCGGTCGGGTGCGAGTTCTTTTACCCGTGCGATCGTATGGTAAATGGATTGTTCTGTTTGAAGCGGCAATCCGTAAATCAGGTCGAAGTTGACGGAGGTATAGCCAATCTCGCGTGCCGACTCGACTGTTGTTTTGACCTGCTCGTAGGTTTGGAAACGGTGAATGATTTCCTGCACCCGTTGATCGAAATCCTGTATCCCCAGGCTAATGCGCCGGAACCCAAGACTGTAGAGGGTTTCCAGGTGGGCCCGGGTAGTATTTCCCGGATGGGCCTCGAAGCTGAACTCAGCGTCTTCGCAGACCTGAGAGCTCGAAGTGATGCCTTCGATCAGTTCTTTTAAGTGGAGGGGACTGAAAAACGTCGGCGTACCTCCTCCCAGGTGAATTTCCCGGATGCGGGGTGTGGTTTCAAACAACTCCAGGTAAAGGCTCCATTCTTTCAGCAGGGCCATTATGTAAGGCATTTCAACTCCGTGGTTAACAGTGATTCGGGTATTGCAACCGCAAAAGGTGCAGAGGCTCTCGCAGAAAGGCAGGTGAATGTAAAGGCTGATCCCCTGTTCGTCGTTACTTTGATGAAAGGAATGGTTGACCGTTTTTTTCCATTCCTCTGCAGTAGGTGCTGTTGCATCCCAGTAGGGAACCGTAGGATAACTGGTGTACCTGGGCGCAGGCACATTGTATTTTTCAAGCAGGGCAGAATTCATTGGGACTAAGATAAGGAATGCCCAAATTCATTCCACGCAAAATAGCATGGAAAACGTAACCTTTTTTAACAACATACGTTTAAGACCCTCATTAACCTGAATCTAAATTTTACAACAGGAAACGTATGACATCAGAAAAATCAAACAAAACAGTAAAAGTTATTCAGAAAAGGGTATTTGACATTTTTACCCTTGAATTGCGTGACGATGGCATTTTACACATTCATCTTTCAAATGAAAAAGAATATACCCTTGTTGGAATCAAAGAGGTTAATCTGCTAATCGGGGAAATGGTAAACTACACGCCCCTACCGGTGCTGATGTCTGCAGACGATTTTGTGGTTTTCCCCGAAGGTGCCCGCGAAATGAATGCCAAAAAAAATACTTTTCCGTATTCAAAGGCTGTCGCGTACCTCGCCAAAACACCTGCCCATCAGTTGATCGTATCCTTCTATATCAATAATAACAAACCCGAGCGTCCAACCAAAATGTTTGAAACCGAAGAGGATGCTCTGAAGTGGCTGAAGACTTTTTTGTAGTATTAGCGGTCGCCATGATTGTCGCTCCTGATCCATTCCGTATATAGACGGAAGGCAAGCCAGAGCGAAATAAGCAATCCGCCCAGTCCCCAGACAGAGATGTTTTCCCATTTGGGAGGAAGTCCGGCAAGGAGCAGTAAAGCTGAGGAAATAATCAGCGCCGAAAGGAGTACACCCAGAATGATCAGGCGGGCCAGTTTATGCATGCAGCCCATCAGTCCCTCAAATCCGGTATGCTTTACTTCAACTTTAAGTTCGCCTGTACTGAGTTTGTGGATCGTATTTTTTAAATCGGTGAATGTGTTTTTAATATCGCCGGTTAATTCTTCTACAAATGATGCGAGTCCCATAGGTTTGTTTTTTGGCCCGGTCAGGCCGTTTTTATTTTTTTTCCAATTCCGACACCCTTTTTCGGGTATCGTTTAGTAACACCTGCAATTCACTGATTTTTTCCTGAAGTTCTTTTATTTCTTTTTCGTGAGCCAGGTGCATTTTTTTGTAAACGACTTCGGCCACCTCTTCCATTTTTCGATCA
>Ga0207063_1114_pt1 | contig 17019 bp, 13 predicted proteins | sample Alteio_BWMinCont_29_FD_153462 | JGI IMG/M metagenome (GOLD analysis project Ga0207063, IMG submission 153462) | Enriched cells from forest soil in Barre Woods Harvard Forest LTER site, Petersham, Massachusetts, United States -... | ecosystem: Environmental > Terrestrial > Soil > Temperate forest >...
GGCGCCAAGGAAGCATTGAGGTTATTGATTGCACTTCCAAGGGCAGCATCAATCTTACCTACATGATTATTCATATGGCCAGCATGCTCTGATGAAGCATTAGCGATTTTGCTAAGGGCATCTCCCAAGGCACGATCGACTTCTTCAAAACGTGTACGGTAATCGCTCCAAGCTTTAGTAGCAGCTTGCGCTGTGTCAGATAGGCTTAAAGAAACCTTCTCAATATTGGCACGATTTGTTTCCGCCGAACGGGTGTGAGCTTCAATAAATTCGCGCGCATTTGAAAGAGAGGAATTGATCGATAGAGTAGCTTCTTTGATAGGACTTGCGGCTGCGTGCATATCGTTCGCAGCTTGGCCGAGTATAGTCGCTATGCCGTGTGCTTCTTGACCAGCGCGTGTCATAGACATTGAGTGTTGGTCCGCCGCTTGTGTTGATTTTTCGATACTATTGGAAATAGCCTCCATCCTTGAAGATGTTGTTTTCAAGCTATCAATTAACTTCCCGCTTGCATCATCAAACTTCTCACCAAAGCTCGCAAAGGCAGTTGATATGGTTTCAGCGCTTTTATCAGCAGCCTTTTTCAGCGTCTCATCAATAACATTCCCCATACTGATGGCTGTGCGATTTGATGCCGCCTCCATAGCATTCGCGGCTTTTTCTAATACTTCAGCATTACGATCAGCAGTTTCACTTGCTCTGCTGGTTAATTGGGTTCCAAGATCATTGATGCGGGCTTCTATCGTTTCAAAAGCACCCTGCATCCGGCCACTAAGTTCTTGGAATTGAGTGGCGGCTTGGGTAGAAGCTTCTTCGGACTGAGACCTCATCCGGTTCCCGGATTCTTCGGTTTTTTCATTAAGCGCTTTAAATACTTCCTTTATTTGTTCTGCCGCTTGGCCGAAGTCATGAGCGGCAACCGCGATCTGCCGGTTGGCTTCAGCACCGCTATTTTCGAGTGAAGGTGAGATCATAGATAGTTTTTGGGTCATATCTGTAAGGGACCTTGCGAGACCTTCCATCTCCTTGCCCGCATTTTTACTTAAGGCATCTCCCAGCTCTTTACCGATTTGATTAAACCCACCGTTCTTGAATTCTTCCATGCTGGTATAAATGCGGCCAAGGGATGTAGTCATGGGCTCTATTGCAGTCGTAAAATTTTCACGGATTGCTGCAGCAAGTTCAGTTGCCAATAATTTAGTTGCAGTCGTTTGTTCCTTTGCTTCAAGGAGCTGTGATGCCGCAATTCTTTGCGGAGGCATATAAAGCATTCCAAACTCAAGTCGATCGGCAAGCCTTTCCAGATTGGCTTCAATCTCAACTTTCCAGCGCCGGTCAGCATATCTCAGTATAATGGAGCCCAGCACACCGCCAACGGAAGTCCAGAACTTTGCAGCCGTAACATTTAGCAAGACAATCAGGGCAGTCTGCATCGTCTTCGGATCAGCACTATTGGCTCCCAATGCGTTTGTGGCTGCCGCCAAAGCAGCAATGATACCAAGGAAAGTAATAACAAGCCCTAAAGCGACAAAGATATTAGACCACCAATTTAAGCCGCGGACACCGTCACCCAAGTGGGCAAAGAAACCGTCAGGTCGCACTGTGTTACGAATAGGGACTTCATTGAGATCGATAATTGTTTCTCGATACTCTAGCCAAGCACGTTGCAAATTATGGATGCTACTACCACCATCTTGCATCACGGCATCAATTGCGCCGAAATTGCTGGCAAACGCTGTATGTTCGTCGGGAAACTCTTTTTTAGAGAAAGTTACATCCAGAACATTCAGTCGGCGCCGTAGCGCTTCCATCATTGGCTTATGATGCTTTGAATACTGGATATAAATTAAAGAAATCGCCGATGCGATGAGTATGGTAAATAATAAAAACGCTAAATTTTCGTGAATACCAGGAATACCGGTAAAGAACCAAATCAAAAGGGAATTGATGGCCTGAATCATGGGTTTTAGCCTTTAAAAATTGCTTTGGGCGAAACTCTAAGCCAAATTCGTTAAGAAAACTATCTTCAATCAGCGTTCTGTGACTGCTTCTACCTGTAATAACAGTTAAATACACCTTGGTATTCAGCGGTCACAACAATATGAAAATATATCAGCTGACAACTATTCTAAAAAATTCTTCTATATCAGGAATGCGATCTTGGTATCCTTGTATCCGTAAGAAATCGGTCACCAGCCGTTAATAATTTCAGAAAGTTCAATATGGCGTTAATTGAGAAAGATCCGACCGGTTTAAACGCTATTATCGACCTTGGCGAAGACGAGAAGGTTCGCTGGCGTAAAGAATTCGGAGACATTCGTAAGAAAGAACAACTTCCCCCTGCCGGATATATCGATCTGGCAGTCGAGAGACTTGGTGGTCACGATAAACTCAAAGACGAAGTGCACCAAACCACAAAACTAATTCTTACAATCCGTGAAACAGCATGGAACATATATATCCAGCACGAGCAAATGGTTTGCGGGAAAGCTCTCGAGAGCTTGTTGCGCAAGAATGAAGATACCAGAGGTATCTTGCGTGAAATGCTGGCAAGAGATGGCCTTAAAAAATTATCTGCTGCCAAAACAGAAGAGCAGACGCTGGATGTTATCGCAGAGATCGTTGGCGAATTATCCGGCCGTATTTTCCCCTATCCTTATGAACTGGCCAAGAGCGTTACCCAATCCCGCAGATCACGGGCGGGAACAGCTTTCGAAAGAATTATCCGCCATATAATCGACATCAAGGGATTTCCATGTGCCGACCAATCAAAGACCGGAACACAGGTTTTCGAAAGAATGGGGCTTGGAAAAATGGTCGATGGGCTGATTCCGGGGCTGGAGCAATATAATCGGGACCGGACCAGATGCGCGATCCTGACCATGAAGACCACCCTACGGGAAAGATGGCAGGAGGTCGTCGAGGAACTTCATAGAACGAATGTTCCCCATATCTATCTTTTGACCCTGGATGAAGGAATCAATCCGACAGGACTGGCGACAATGAAGAACCACAATATTACATTGGTTGCGCCGGACTTTGTGAAAGACAAAAATCCAGAAATCATGAATCTGATTTCTTTCGAGCAGTTATTTAATAAGGACTTGCCACATTTGCTTCAATGGTGGGAAGGTAAGCTATAAAGCTATTTTCTTTCCTTCTTCCCGCGGATGTTCAGGGCCGAGCTATCGGATTCTATCCAGTTGACAAGAGCATTGGTGACCTTTTCTTCTTTCAACCGGTTTCTGCCTTTCAGGGCACACTCCCATACAGTGCAAACCCGCCAGCCTTCTTCCTGTAGTCTCGCAATACTGATTTCGTCACGGATGATGTTTCCGGAGATCTTTTTGCTCCAGAATTCCTTTTTTGACTTTGGCATACGAAATAAATTGCAAAGCTCATGTCCGTGCCAGAAGCAGCCATGAATAAAAATAATGGCATTGTATTTAGGAAGAACGATGTCCGGCCTGCCGGAGAGATGTTTGCTACCAATCCTATATCTATAGCCAAGCCCGAAAAGAAGCTTTCTGATACGGATCTCGGGCTTTGTATCCTTGCCCTTTATGCCCGACATCATCTCGCTTCTTTTGGCGGGCGTGACAATATCAGCCATTGATCCTTCTTTTCTTTTTCTTCTCGGAAGCCATCGACAGAACATCTGTCATGGCTCTGGCAAGCAGACGAATCACCGGCACAGAGACGGAGTTACCGAACTGTTTATATGCCTGAACGTCGGAGACAGCATCCACGATGAACTCCTCGGGGAATCCCTGGAGCCGCGCACATTCGCGCGGCGTCAGTTTTCTCGGGTTCTTTTTGATATCGGACTGGTCAATCAGGATCTCGCTTCCATCCTTGTAGTAACGTGCACTGATGGTATTTGCATACGGGCTCTCTTTGTTAAACAGGCTATAACCGAATCCGTTACCTTTTTCCTTGTGCTCGGCCTTTCTGCGTTTGTGTCCGGACCAAAGCTTGTTAGAAATAGTATATTTTGGGTCAACAGTTTTATTATCCTCCAGTATCCAGCCAAGTTTTGTTTTTTCTCCGGTTGGTTCTGGCCACTTGAAACAGGCGTCAAAATCTACATCCGGGAAAGCATCGCGGTCGAAGCCGACGATATAAACCCGTTCACGGTTTTGCGGCACCCCGAAGTCAGCTGCTCTCAGAACCCTGAAGTCCACCCAGTAATTGAGTTTAGTATCGAGACCCTTACGCGCTTCGGCAGACATGGGGACTTTTTGCGGGATCTTTTCAAAGTGTTCACCGCGAAGGATATCCAGGATAGTCTTAAGAGTACGCCCCTTGTCATGTCCGCGTAATTGTTTCACGTTTTCCAGCAAAAAGGCTTTGGGCCTTTTTTCTGCAAGGATACGCTGGAGCTCGAAAAACATCGTGCCCCGTGTGTCATGAAAACCCTGTTTTAATCCCGCCTGCGAAAAAGCCTGGCAGGGGAAGCCTGCCAGAAGAAGATCATGTGCGGGAATATCCGCTGCCGGTATGCATGTAATATCACCCTGTGGTACTTCGCCAAAATTGGCGGCATATGTTTTCTGGGAGAACTTGTCCCATTCGGACGTAAATACACATTCTCCACCCAGTTCCTGAAACGGCAAGCGTACGCCGCCAATGCCTGCAAAAAGATCAATGAAGGTATAAAGGGGGGTGCTGTGGTGGATCGCATAGGGCGCAGCTGGCTGTAATGAAAGTAGTGCCTCGAGATGTGTGGCTGTCGGCTTGTGTTCCCCGCTTTCCCACCGGCGGATGGTTCGCTCTCCTGCCTCGCCAAACCCCATAAATTCTCCCAGTTCTTTCTGGGTTAGCCCCATATTCTTTCGTTTCTCGCGGATATTGACTGATATATCTGTCTGAGATTGATTCGGTTTTGTCATTGGGAACCCCTTTGATGATACTGCCCCGTCTATATCTGCAATCTTATTCTCCGGAGTCAGGGAAGTCAAATCGCAGGGTCAAGTACAGGTCAAATTAAAACATAGAAAGAACAACTGTTCTTATTATGTTCTAATATATATCTGCACTTGAAGCAATGGAATAATTGCATGGCCCTTATATATATTTTTCATATTTTGAAATTGTCACGTTCGACGTTCTTATTGTCTCAAAAAGAAGGCTAGGCCGCCCGCGCATGGAGCTCGGAATCTAGAATATATTGTTCGAGCCAACAAAACGTATTCACCAGTTTCATTTGTTCAATTGTTTTACATGGTACTTCCAGCAAACGTGGATTCATAACGACCATCGCCAAACATTGCGCACGAGACAAGGCTACATTGAGACGATTCTTACTATATAAAAACTCAATATTGCGCGGCAAGTCTTCAGCACTCGATGTCACAAGAGAGACCAGGACGACGGGCGCTTCCTGGCCTTGAAACTTGTCGACCGTTCCAACCCTTGCACCGTTCGGCAAGACAGACTTCAAGTGATTGACCTGAACATTGTAGGGAGTAACAACCAGAACATCATTAGCTGTCAATGGCCGCTTTGTCCCATCCTTATCCTGAAATGGGCGTCCTATAATTTCTAAATATCTTTTGTCGACAACAGCTCCTTCTTCAGCGCTTTTTTGAGAACAACCTTTATGCTGAACGGACTGAAAATGAATTCCTTTATTCGCTTCCGGCAAACCACCCAACATTAATTGCCGGTAGATATTATCCGCGTGCGCTTCTAAACGTCCATCATAAAAAGCCTCTGAAATGAACCCGCAAATAGATGGATCAAGGCGACGCGTTTTATCAAGGAAAATCCCGCGATCCGGAGGTATCGTCGCATGTTCTCCTAACAAGAACTCAAGTATGGATAGCCCCGCTTCACCGGGATGCACACCCTGAATAGGCTGTCCCAGTTGCATCTGATCCCCTACCAGAACGATATTTTTGGCAGATGTACCCATTGCTACAACATTCGCAACAGACACTTGACCAGCCTCGTCGATAAAAAGGTAATCCAGACAATCATTAAATCGTGCATCAGAGAATAGCCAAGCTGTGCCTGCTAATAGCTGTGCGCCCGTGTTGATATTGTCGGCTTTTGCTTCACTTTTGATACAGAGACCACTATAAACGGTCTCTTCATCCGCTGCCGAACTCTTCTTAATCCCCCTGAAGGTAAAATTCTTCTCTGCAGCAACTTCTTCAATTTTATCGAGCAGATTATGTATCGCTTTGTGAGAATTAGCAGTGATACCAACTTTCTTCCCTCTACGCATTAGTTCTACAACAACGTGAGCGCTCGTAAATGTCTTGCCTGCACCCGGCGGTCCTTGAATGAATATGTAGCTATTATCAAGCGCCGCTACCGCATTGAGGGTTTCAACCTGCAAGTCTCCGGTGCCGATAATGGGAGATCCTGCTGCCTTACCCAATAAACGTGGAGCCGCCTTATTAAGAATATCCCGAACAGCTTTATAATTACCTTTTCCGGCTATAACTTCCGTCGCAACTCTATATACCGCAGCTCTGATTTCCTTAGCATTTACCGGTCCCTGAGGTCCAATGGACAGGGAATGAGGCAAAGGATCTTTGTCTTTACTACGTTTTATGCTGACAAAGCCTTGATCCGCATCCAGCTCAAAAATCGTGCCGATGAGCTCTCTCGTTTCAACATTTCTTACAGAACTACCTGCGCGCAGTTTACAATCCTGGGGTGGGAAGCGATAAGTATATACCATTGATCTTTTCTCAGGCGCCGGACTGCCATAAGCCACAAGCCCTCCTAAGCATTCGTTATCATCAATAATTTCATCTTCGGACTTGTCCTGCCTCTCAAAGCTCGCCCACCATTGCGGCTTCGCTTCTCTATTGTGAAACTCCAGCAAATGCGCCAAACGCTGCCTTAATGCCATTTCACCTTCCGGCGCCGCACTTAGTAAGCGTTTCTGACATTCTTCGTATTCAATTTCCCAATCCTTGCGCCCTGTTGTCGCTTGTTCCTCTTCACTCACCGGACCCGTGAAATAGGTGCCCCCATCGGGCCTTAAACCTAACAGCCAATCGCGCAATTTGTGTGTCGAGATACAATCGATCTCATTATAGTCAACGATCTGCTTTAAAAGCGTATCATCTTGTGTTTCACGCCACTGGTTATAAGAGACGATACTGTCGGCAGCTGTTGCCACTGCTCCACTACGCTTGTCCATATAGAACACTTCCATGTTCTTGATAGAATATCCCGACTCGGAAACACGTACGCTTTCTCTCACAACCTTATACAGATCAATAAATTTTTGCTGGCGAAGAAGATTATCCAATTGTTCTTCAGCCAAAGCATACCGGCAGGCGAGCCTTTTTAAGGCTGTCGTTTCATAGTGGTTATAGTGATAGATGTAGGCATTAGGGTATAAGGCCAGATGTTTATCAAGAAAGGCCATAAACTCTCTGAAGGCTTCACGCTCTTCTTCATGACTATGTGCCCAGAATGCACGAAAAGATGGCTTACCCTCTACCAAGGTATAAACCCCAAAGAGATATTCAAGGCCATCCGGATATAGGGGATCCCCCTCCATATCAAAAAATAGGTCGCCGGAATCTGGGACGGGCATACGCTCGAAGCCACGCCCTGCCGGGAACGAGATAAGCTCAACCTTGTCTTTTCCTGTTTGCTGCTTATGCTTCTGCAATATAGCTTGCGATCTCAATCTTTCAAACACGTCTGGATTTAAGTCAGGAACACGCGCATCAGCGGGGAGCACTGCCAGAGCCGCAACAGTTGTAATACCGGCAGCGCGTAGCTTATCGCTTTGCGAGCGTTGAATATTAGCAACAAGACTTAAATGGTCATCTTTTGACCATTGCGCAGAGCACATATCTCTCCAGCTGCAAAATTGACAATGCTGGCAAGGCTCGGGATATGAATTAGCAACAGGCGCAGCGACAAAAGATTCGAAACGTTTTTTTGCATGCTGATAATAGTAAAAAAAGTCATCGACTTTCAACTTCACCTGCGTCCCGTCTCCAAGGATCAGGTACATGTTACGAGGTTTTTGCCCTTGCACATCACTAAGCAAGTCAGCATATACGCATAACTGAATGACGTGCTTTGGAGCCGGATGTCTGGCGAGTTTTGTATCGACAACCTCGTAGCTATAACTTCCCAATTTGGATGGCACGGCAACCTTAACTAAAAAGTCAGCATCGCCGCGCCATGGATGACTGTACAAGACGCCTTGAAACACGACGTCAACACCTGCTTCCAGAGCCTCTTTGGTAAGCCTTGCTCTTTCTACCAGCGTCAAGTCCTTGGGAATTTCTACAATCTTTTTACCTGCATCTTGCAAGGATTTTAAATATGCCGCTTCATGCTGAAATCCTTTTTCTTGCAGAAGCTTATTGCTGGCCGAATCCTCGGCCTTTTCCAACTTTTCAGTAAATGAACGGAGGTCGAGAACAGTAGAGTGATTGCATCCAAGAAAATGAACCAGATCGGATGCGGAAAATAAATAACGTCCGTCATTAAGTTTTTGCATAGGTATACCTTAATTTAAATTTCAATGAATAGATCAATAAAATTTTAGATGTAGATTCTATTCTGGAGGTTGATAGCGGGGTGTCAGCTTCAAGCCTTCCACTCCATATAAGGCTAAATTATTTTTAAGCCATAACTGGTATTCTTCTGAATCTCCATTATAGGCTGTACGGCCACAATCAATGTTCCAACGCCGCAGAAAATATCCCACAGTTGCTGCACGTGCACTGATACGCAAGATTCCATTTTTAATACCATGCTCTTGAATAACGGTTTCAGGATGCGTCAACTTTGGATGTGGCACAATTTCCATTTCAACAATGCGATTCCACTGATTATCTTTTTCAGGCCGCTCTTCAGGACGAACTTCTCCCTCCATTAGTACTGAGGCATCTTTAATCCTCCCCACGACAAAATCTAGGAACCTGCCTCTTTTTCTATCGAAACCCCGCACGTTCCATTTCACGCCCGTATCAATAAAAGTAAAAGGAACAAACTCTCGTTTACTAAGTCCGCTCTCCATAGAATAATAGTTTATCAGAAGCGGTTTCTGCTGATAGATAGCTCTGCTAACCTGCGCAAGCGTAACAGGGTTAAGTGGGCTTATTTCCACAGGTCTCTCGCAAAACGAGAATGGAATACTTTTTTCATCAAGAGATGTGGCCTTCGAAAGAACAGCGAGAGCCTCGAAAGCATCATGCTTATAGATAGGATGAAAATGATCTGAAGGTGAATATTCCTTTAGCTTGTTATCGTAGATAATATTTTTTTCATTCTCATCTTTATATTTTTTCAGATCGCGTGTCGCAGCGGCACTACTGATCTCAAAGCGTTCTAACAGAATGCTGCGACTTACCTTTCCTAAAAAGAAAAGACAGAAATCCACGTACTCAAGTCTTTGCCGTTGTGATGATCTAACGTCTTCCATAATATTAAATCGCCCTTCTTTATGTTTTATACGATAGATCATTTCTTTTGTCACGATGAATCATTACGATCTATTGACAAGATCATTATGATCTCATATTCTAATCACAGCGATATAGTACAACAACATTGGAGTAATCAAATGGCTACTAATCCTCCCACCGGTGATAACCACCGCAACGGCAGTGTTCGAGACCGCAGTCAGACCCAGACACCGTCTGGCAACTGGGTCAAAAGAGACAAAGATAACGGACGCTTCATGGACGTGAAATCAGATAAGCGCCCCTTCAAGGGCGTGACGAAGGAAAGATAATGCCCTGCAGGCCTGTACACGCTCTTTGCGGAACCGCTGTCGGAGTAGCAACCTTTATCGCTCTCGACGATACCAAAAGTGAAAATAACCTGCTGCAGGGCGCCGGCATGACCGTAGCAGGTTTTTTTGGAGGTATATTGCCAGACATTATAGAGCCTGCAATACATCCCCATCATCGCCAGTTCTTTCACAGCTTCGCCATACTCGGCGGCACCGGCATTCTATTAAAAGCACTCTACGAATGGCAACCGGAAACGGCAGCTCAGAAGAATGTAAGACGTCTTCTTATAGCATTCTGCGCCGGCTATGGCACCCATCTGCTTCTCGACGCAATGACACCAAGATCCCTACCGCTGGTAGGGTGCATATAAGTGATTTTTAACATCTAGAAAAGGAAAGGAAGTAAGTAATGCAATTCAACGGAGCCGTAATAAGAGAGCAAAACGTGACCTTCGCCATTGTCGTCGTGAAGCCGCACGTGATTCACAGCAAACAAGAAGCGGAGAACGCCCTTCAATCTTTTGGACCTGTATTTGGAGGAATTCCTATCGTCCTTATGGCCCAAGATAACAGGGGACGACCTGCCTATCTTGGCCGTCCGGACATTTCCCGGTTTTTATCTCGCGTGCCGATACATCGGATTCCCTGGAAGAAATATACTTTGAACTAACTAGATAAATAAATCCGTAACCAACCACTCACCCTCAAGGAGAAACATACATGACATCGTTAGCCCGCATTAGATGCATCAACAAAGCAGATCGCCAAAACCCGCATGAACGAATTCAAAACGTCGGCGGAGTTAACTCAGATGGGACCAGATGGAAACAAAGCCAGCAGAAGACAATCCAAGAAATCGAGAGCGGTTTATGGGGCTTCTATGTTGAGGAAGGCGGCAAGAGAGTCGATGTCATTGTCGCAACTCATAATGGCAACAAGTATATTAAAACCAGAGCTGATGGAGTCCAACCGGACAATCTTCTTTCTCTTCCTGAATGCCCATAGTTCCAGCTACTCTAAGAACTCTTCCATGTCGGGAATGCGCGTGAATGCAATTTTACTGCCGGTCGCGGCGCTGGCCTTCCCGGCCGTCATACCCAGCAAAACTGTATCGCGGCCAAATTTACGGTTAAGAGTGTCCATAGCCGCAGAGATTTTCTCGTTCCTGGCGCGTTGTTTATTTTCAGCCTGTGGTTTCATGGGAGAAAACAGGTCTGGCTGTATATGAAGGTCTTTGCCGTCTGTTAGTCCATGCAGCACAATATTCACCTTCTTGATGCGGGCGCCTTTCGACTCTTTCTGCAGTTCCCGCCACAAGTTGTCAAGCAGTTGCAGGAAGGTAAAGCTGTCTTGCGAAGGCTCGCACCGTGTTTCAAGGCCGAGGCGCGGGCCATTCTCAAGCCTGTAAGAGATGGAGAATACCCCCGCATAATAATTCATCCGCCGTAGACGCGCTGCTGCTTTCATGGTGAGACGACGAGCAATATTATAAGCTTGCGCAGGCGGACGCATTTCTGGCGACAGGACATGGCTATGACCGACGGAGCCACGTTCTGTTTCTTCATCAGCAAGGTCATATCCCCGCAGATAATACCACATCTTCTCACCCCAGATACTGCCCCAGACGGCACGCATATGCTTGGGCTGTAAATTTAAAAGCGCTGAAATATCATAGATACCGGCCTGGTTAATACGCTTCTCCATATTTGGTCCTATACCAGGTAGATCCCGCAATTTTAAGGAGCGTAGGCGCCCTGGAATGTCTTTCGGAGTCAAAATCGTAAGCCCATCAGGCTTTTGCATGTCAGTGGCTACCTTGGCGAGGTACTTGCTGGGCGCCACTCCAATAGAGCAGCGGACATATTCGCCGATATTTTTAGCAATACCCGCCTTGATAGATTTTGCAATCTCGGTGGTGCGCTCGACCGACATCTCATTCTTCATGAGTTGACAGGCCATCTCGTCAATCGAACAAACTTTGGTCACAGGAATATGTAGATCGATCTCGTCCAGGATACGCTCATGGAATTCCACATAGTGATCGTGTCGGCCCAGGACACAGATAAGGCCGGGGCACATTTTCTTCGCTTCCCAAACAGGTGTGCCTGTCTTCACACCATAGGCTTTTGCCTCATAGCTGGCGGCAATAGCGCAGGTGGATTCGGTTTCCACAGGGATGACCGCAACAGGCTTCCCGCGCAGACGCGGGTCCAATTGCTGCTCCACGCTCGCGAAGTAGCTGTTGAAATCGACATAGAGCCATCGCAGGCCCAGAGGGGGAGCCAGCGGATTTAAGGATGCAGAAGTCATGGGAATCAAATCTCTCTATGTTCATATTTTGTTCTAAATAAGAACAAGTGTCAAGCCCGAGTCTCCGTTATTATTTTATGGAACTTTTGTAGAATGAGTGATTTCGCATGCTTGCGAGTGATTAAAAAAGTATTGTAGCCACTGCAAATATTGAAAGTTAATAACTCAAATCAAACTATCCTGCTGGAATATAGCGTCTCCAAAATAAAGCCTGATTTAAATTTAACGGAGTAGAAAAAATGTCCAATTTTACCTGGATAAACTTTTATCGAGAATTAGCAAATACGCTTGTGCAATGGCAGGGGCGGCAAACTGAATTAATCAGCTTCATAGAAGGATTGAGAGAAAAAGGATTATTGGTCCCCAACTTTACCGATCAAGATGCTGCCGGGAATCGATTCCTATTAAAAGAAATTGACCCCTTTACATTTTTTGCGGCGTTCAATCGGGACACAAAAAGTGAGTCTCGGATTGCAATTCTCAAAGAAGTAAAAAAGTTTTTTAATTTAAAAAGCGATATGCCTGAGGACTTTGACGGTGTCCCGTATCAGAACAATCAGAAGTCCTGGTTTTTTGACTACAGTCGCACACGAAACGAACATGACGTTGAAAAGCTTTGGAAGGTTTTCCGGCTCGCCTTGACTGATAACCCGTTAGATAGCGAAGAGTTTATGCTTTCACTAAATGCGGCTTTTGGGGTCAATAGTGTCAGCTATAATCTGACAAGTGCCTTGTTCTGGATCAGGCCAGATATCTTTATCGGCCTGAACGGACCCGTAAGAGCTCATTTCGGCTTAAAAATCCCAAGGAATAAACTGTCGGCAGAGATTTACCGTGAAACAATCAAAACTCTGCGAGCACACGGAAAGTCGATGCCGGAATTATCATATGAGGCCTGGAAAGGAAAACAGGAAGTGAGCAGCGAAGCGCGTTATTGGGTAGGTTCGGTTGATGTTGCAAGCTTCTACACCGGCGCAACAAAAGAAATAAAAACCAGTCAGCCGTGGAGAAGACAGCGGGTATTCATCTGGGGCAAAGAAACGGAATACTATTCAAATCTAATTAAAGACATACAAGTTGGTGATTTCTTCGCTGTTCTCGGGTACACCAACACTCATACTCAGGCCAACAGATACTGCGCAGGGAGAATAGTAAGTAAAAACAAAAGCGGGCTTCTGAATATTGAGATTTGGGAGCCTGAATTAGAGGGACACATTGATCTTGGAGATTCACATTCAACTCAACAATTATTTGAAGTAACTGATCCAAAAACTATTGAGAGTATTTTTGGAGATGACTTCCCTGATTCAGCTCCAAAATATTGGGCTGGTGGCCATGTATGGGGTGGTAAGGATTCGCAAAAAGATCGTTTCATCGCCGGAAACATTTGGGAACATAATTTTCAGTTGACAGATGAAAGATCGGCGGCAAAAGAGACGTTTGAAAAATTCACTCAAATCAAACCGAACGACTATTTTGCAATCAAAGGGTTTGGCGGTTCTAACGATCTGACAATATACGCAGTAGGTCGCGTAAAGGCTGTACATGAGGATAGCCGCAGAATTACCTATGAGCCATTAGAATCAAGCCTGTACCACGGTAAGGCGCCCAAACTTGAACGCGGCAGTTCATGGTTTGATACTCTGATAGATGTAAATAGTGACGACGCCGTCAACTCTATATTCGGAACCCAGATTGTAAAAGAAATGACAAATAGCCAAAAATCAGTCAACGATGATGCAGATATACCCCTCAACTTAATTCTATATGGTCCTCCAGGTACTGGTAAAACATATAGACTGATGAACGAATACTTTCCAAAATTTACTATTGGAGAAAAGAAAAACTATTCCTTTGTAACCTTCCATCAATCTTACGGGTACGAAGAATTTATTGAAGGACTTAGACCGACCGTTAAGGATGGACACATTACCTATTCGGTCGTTGACGGAATCTTCAAAGAAATCGCCGTCAAAGCTGCGGCTGACCCTACGAATAACTATGCAATTTTTATAGATGAAATTAATAGAGGCAATATAAGCAAGATATTTGGTGAACTGTTAACTTTGATAGAACATGATAAGCGAACTTCACCAGACAACTCAACCGGATTTCCTGTTTTGCTTCCTTACTCAAAAAATCTGTTCTCTGTCCCTAAAAATCTTTACGTCATTGGTACAATGAATACGGCTGACAGATCGATTGCGTTACTCGATACTGCATTACGCCGCCGCTTTCATTTTGAAGAGTTGATGCCGATATATCACATACCGGAGATCGACCGCGATGTTGACGGCGTGCATCTGGGAAAACTGCTGCGAACCATCAATGACAGAATTGAATATCTCTATGACCGCGAACATGTGATAGGACATGCCTATTTAACAGACGTACAATCACTTAAAGATTTGTGTCTTGTCTTCCGTCAGAAAATCATCCCCCTGCTTCAAGAATACTTTTTTGAGGATTGGGATAAAACGTGCCAAGTTCTTAATTGTTCCACGGACGAAGATGGGGCTGATAACAAGCATCCAATGATTAGTGCTGAAGAAATACAAGCCGGAGAGAATATTCAAAAGCAAGGCGAAAGAAGATTCAGCTATAGGATTAACCCGTCCTTTTCAAAAGACCAAAAGGACTTAGGGCTATTTTTTAATAGCGTCCTGGACTGATATGCTTCTTCAAGTTGTCGAACATCAAGCTATACGAAAGGAACAGATCAGCAAGGATTTGCTCCTTGCACTCCAGCTATTTGATGAGAGACATGCGAAATTGCATGACGGAGAGACCATTTTTGATTGGAGGCTTCGCGAAATTCGTGCGAAGAACTGGGTAGGAGTTGTAAGCATACCTGGCTTGACGGTTGAAATCGCCCCGAAGATTGCAGATGGAGCAGATAACCGTGACATTTGTCAGGAAAATTTGATTTACATGCTTTGCTACAGCGGCACTTTGCCATTCTCTGAAAGAGATGTAGCAAAATTAAGATTTGAAAAATCCTCGCTGCTAGAAGCATTTATTTCTTTGCTGGCAGAATCGATGCTAAGCGAGATCAGGAGGGGCGTAGACAGGGGGTATATCCCTATTGAAGAAGAGTCAGTCTTCGCAAAAGGAAAGATAAATGTTTCAAAGAGCATCCGATCTGGCCGTCAGATCGGGGGGCGCCTAACAGTTTCTTATGACAGCTTTGTAATAGATACGACTATCAATCGCATTTTGAAATTGTCATGCCGATTCATTTTGCAGAGAACAAAACTGTCTCTCACTCAGCAAAAACTTCGTGAAGTAGCACTCATGCTTGGAGATGTTGAGGATGTCACTCTTCAGTCTATTGATTTTGACCGGATAATTTATAACCGTTCAAACAGTAGATACCGGCCAATTATTGAAATTTGCAGACAACTGCTTTCATATTTAAATCCAAATCTTGCAGCAGGAAACGCGCAAGCGTTCTCCCTTTTGTTCCCGATGGAACAAGTATTCGAATCATTTATTGCCGCATATATTCGCAGGAACGCCGATAGGCTGGGGTTAAAGGGAAAACGAATATTGGCACAAGATGCCAGTAGCGACCGACATCTCCTGATTAGAATACTAGCAGACGGCAAGCATAAGCCGTGCGTTCGTATCAGACCTGATATAGTTGTAGAAAATCAAGATGGCAAACCTCATTTCATTATTGATACAAAGTGGAAAAAACTCGACCCAGATACGGTCAATTCGCGCAACAGCATATCAATGAGCGACTTATATCAAGTCTATTCGTATGCCCATCACTTCAGCTGTCCGAAAAATATTCTGCTTTATCCAGCCCGAAAAGGTGTTTCAGACAAGAAATATGCTCTCAACTCTCATCCGGACAAATTCTTATATACGCGACAAATAGACTTGGACTTTAGATTAATAACTGACTCGGAACTTTTGTTGTCAAATGTAAGCAGAGCGATTGACCTAGCTTGAGAGAATTTCAAATTACTGCCCCGATAGTCGCTCTGCGGCGCTTTTTTTCTCTGGCTGCCTAGACTCCTTAAAAGAAAAATAAGGCCGCAGTGCATTATCAAAGCCTTTCAATATCAGCTTCTCGACGAGCCCCCGTGAAACACCATATTGCTTCGCGATACGTCCAAGAGATTTCTTCTCCTTGAAATGCGCCTCCCTCCACGCGAAGCCATACACAAGATTTATAATATCTTTCCTGGGAAGATCAAAAAAGATCTCGATATCTCCTTCATGACTGGGCGGTTGGATTATGTCTGTCCCTCTTGTGGCGATTTCTGGAAGAAAGGGAACAACCAGTTTAAAAACACTATCTTCCGAGGTCTCCGGCATTTTTGTTTTCAGGGTTTCCTCGATGTGCTGATAAAGCCTCGAAGTCTGGATCTCCAGCGTATATTGATTGTGACCCAGAATGACCTTACCGATCGCACATCCCGTATGTGTGAACTTATGACTGTTAGTGGAGATATGTTGCAGCAGGTCTAGATTCTTTTCGTGATCAAGCATCAGGATCTTACCAAGCCTGCACGGATCGCCTATATGCTGTTGCATCGTTTTATGAGCGTGACTTTCTATTTCATCAGCAGATAAGCGATAAGCCTCTTTTCTAGTTCCTTTATCCGGTTTCTCAGTAAGATAATATTTATACTTTTTGTTTTTCTTTGATACATACGAAACGATGTATCTTTTACCTCTGGTATCAAATAGCTTTCCCTGAAAAATGGCCGGGTCTGCGGCGTAGTTTTTCTCGCGTCGAACTTGCAGAGACCGGTTAGCGACTATTTCCTGCACTTTCTGCCACAGCTCTATCGGGAGGATGGGCTGATGAAATCCATCATAAAGAGCGGTTTTATGCTTTATCTTTCCGATATAAACAGGATTCGTTAGAATATGCCGCATTGCTCCATTCGTAAAAGTATATCCGCCAACCTGTGTACCATTCACGAGGGCTCGTCGAGAAGCTGATATTGAAAGGCTTTGATAAT
>Ga0207063_1118_pt1 | contig 16918 bp, 19 predicted proteins | sample Alteio_BWMinCont_29_FD_153462 | JGI IMG/M metagenome (GOLD analysis project Ga0207063, IMG submission 153462) | Enriched cells from forest soil in Barre Woods Harvard Forest LTER site, Petersham, Massachusetts, United States -... | ecosystem: Environmental > Terrestrial > Soil > Temperate forest >...
TAGGAGCACCACTAAGGCTTGAAGGAGAAAACATTTGCACAGTATTGTCATAGATGCCCGTGATGTTCCTGAATGTTGCTAACAATGAGGTATGTTTTGTAAGCGGAAAGTATACATGTCCATCCCATTCAACAAATGCTGGGCGAAAATACGTGTTGTTATTACCGTAATACGTTGCGACAAGATTGATATATTTATCACCGTTCCAGCGGTATCCTAACGTGCCTAAACCTTGGGCATATGGAATAGAAGCAGCAAACTGTCCATTGAAGTTTACGTTAGGAACGACGGTGAGATTTTGGCAGTTTGTACCTGTCGATGGATTACACGTACCCCCTACGCTGCTGTAGAAGGCGGCCGGAACACTTACTAGATACCCGCGAGTCAAGCCACCAGAGAGTGACCAGTATAGTCCACGGGGTACGTTGTGGCGTACATCGAGTAGAATTCCCTCGAAACGCGAATGGCCAAGATTTCCATATTGGGTGACATAGCATTGGGCAGTCAGATTCCCAGGACACGTCCCGACTCCAGTAAATGTAGTCGAGTTATAAATTTGACCAAATAGATTTGCTCGATAAAGATCGAACGAGAGAATTGTATCGTGACGTAACCGCACATCGGTACCTACATCGAAAGCGGAGGATTTCTCCGGCTGAAGATTGAGATTTTTTAACGTTATATTGCATGTGGTAGCACTGATAGTACATGCTCCATTTGAACCGACGAGATCGCTTAATGGAGCTTCTGCAAAGCCGCCACCCGCGGCGGCACGAATCGCGACAGATGCCGTGGGACGCCATATGAATCCCAGGCGTGGCGCAGCATAGCTGTAACGTGCGTCAGTATAAATATTTTTACTTGGAACATTTGGGTTTGGGATGTGATAATTAGCGTTTGTAAAATACATTGAGAAGTCAAGCGCAGTTTTCTCCGAAGGATTCCCTCCAAAGAATACGCGCAATTCATTCGTCGTTTGGGAGATGGCTGAAGGTGTAGAACTACTAAAACTGTATACACCTGGTATAGAGTAAAGCGTTTGCGCCGGAATATTATAATATGACTGTACGTAAGAAGCTCCTCCATGAACATCACTTCCGAGCAGTGTCGTATAGCTCAAAAGCAAATCACGATTGTTGCTTCCAGAGAAATAATTCGAATCCACTGAACAGGGAAATGTAACATTGTACGTGCCACCATTGAAGATCGTCGGCATACCATTGAGTGTCCCTCCGCCAAACAGTTGCACGGTCGCCGAGGTTGAGGTACTAAGAGCATACGATGAAAAAGTACGATTCTGCAGCGCCGCGAGACTTATCAATCCGCGCCCAAATTGAGCAGTGACCTTTTCTTCCAGCAAACTCGCAGCTTGATTAGAATATCCAGGTGCGTTATAAAAGGAGCCGTTGAATATATTTTGGCCAGCTGGTATTTTCCCGGTATAACCCGTGGGTGGCACAAAGTTATCTGTGCAGTTATAATATGCGGACGGTCCTTGAGAAATTTCTCCGGCATAGAAGAGCTCTGCATTCATTGAAGGTGAAAGCGCATAGTTTAATGATAACGAACCACTATGCTGGATCCAAGGAGAACTTATATCAAAACAACACATAAGAAAACCTGACTGCGTGCCATAAAATCCGTTCACATAGTTTGGGTTGTACAGTGATCCACCGTATAGGCACGACGGAGGTGAACAAGGAGGAATATACTGCGAAAACGGTTTTCCATCAATCTCCGATGGACTGAAGTAGGGAAAACCCTGAATACCTGGGGTAGTGATTGGCCCTGGGCTATCATTGACTCCGTATGTGACGGTTGCCGAAAGCTTCTTCCAACGAATCGCTGCTTGCGCATTTGCTACAATACCGCCGTAAGGATCAGTACTTAGTGAAAGATCATAATGATTTTTACTCACAATCCCGGGTGCGTGAAGCACAAAGCTTCCACCGATCGAGTCGACAATACTCGGTGCATTAGCACCAGGACCACGTATGACATCGGCGGCCCCAAAACCATTGAGTGGATAAAGACCCAGGTCTGTTCCATGCCCCGCCGGACCGCCTGCGCTGGAACTACTAATGAGCGGCATATCATCTACAAGCGTCGAAGTTTCATAAGGAAGTGCACCATCGATCGATATTTGTACGGGCATAAACGGTGAGTCCGGCACCGCAGCGAACGAATCTGCTCCATTATACAAACCAGCTTGCGCAACGCCGGGAATTTGCTCGAGAATCGTCCGCCATGAAGTCTTTCCTTCGAAAGCATTCGCAATCGGATCGAGGCGGGTGTCACGTTGAAGGTCGCATTCGCACTGCTCGATACGTTCGCGATGACTTTGAGTCCATTGACACCCGATAGTTCGTATTGAATCGCCACATTCGTGTCACCTTGCACAATGATCGTACTACGCGTGACTGTACCTAAGCCAACTGCCGCTGCCGAGATACTGTACGTACCAAAAGGCACACCGATAAAGACAAAAAGCCCTTGCGCATCGGTCTGTGTCGAAGCGCTCTTCGGACCCGCGAGCGTTACCTTCGCGCTAGGAACAGGTTTGCCGGAGCTATCGCTAACATCCCCGCTAATTGTTGCCGAGTTCGTGGGTGCAACCTGGGCGTCCGCTATCTGAACAGTGTAGTAATATGAAACGAACAGCAACGATGCGATGCTCGCCTGAAATATCGCTTTAAACACGTCGTATTAATCCTCTCACACCTAGCGGTGATCAATTATTTCTCCCGCGCTATGAGTTTAACAGAAGTGTCCTCATTACGCATCGTGGAACCCCGTAGTTGAAGTTTATCTTGGGTAAGATGATCCACGAGTTGATGCCGAGAGCGTATGCCGAGATGACTCATGATGGAGGTCATATGCGTCTCTACAGTACGCTCCTTGATTGAGAGTGCATCCGCAATAGCACGATTGGTCAGCCCTTTAAGCACAAGCTCTGCAATTTGCTGCTCGCGTGCCGTGAATACGGGCAAATCGGCAAAAGCTTTGATTTCGCTCACAGAAAGGCCGGATACATTTGTAGTAGCTGGAAGCAGCATACGTGCAATATGTGCATCACCATGCCAACCTAATATCTCAAATCTCTTTGCCGCAGCTGCCGCATGCTGTAATACTTCAGTGTGGTTTCCTTGACGCTGTGCAACAAAAGCATCAAAAAGTTTGAGCATCGCAGTCGTAACTTCAGCACAAGGACGGATCGCTCGTAATTCTAGAAAACGTCGTGCTTGGGGGATATCCTCCATCAAACCGAACTGGGCCACAGCCATTGGGAATTCTCCAATCCACTCCACTTGTTCTACATTGCAAGAGCCTCCAGAGCACGATGCAGCAGTGCTTCTGCTTCATGCCGTCGCCCAGAAACGCCGTATAAATGCGCGAAAGCAGCTGCAACCGGGCCGATCTCTGCCGGGTAGCGCGAACGAAATGCTAAATCGATCGCAGAAGGACGAGCACATTGTGCAAGCATTGCTTCATCCTTCATGCGGAGAGCAAGGGGTATACCAACCGATGCAAACAACATAATAGTTGTAGGGGCAAGTGTCCCATATGCCGATGCATTGAGCACATATTCATATGCCAATCCTTGCTGCCCAATTTTCGCGAGAATGCCGGCGTACTCCAAGCAAAGATCCGGAATGCGCCACACAATATGATGTTCACGAGCCACTAATAAAGCGCGCTCATCACAGGCCTTGGCAAGTTCGATACGACCGAGCGCCATTGCCCAAAATCCATAGACGTTCCAGACACACGTCAGGTAAAAAATATCTCCATCTTCCTTAGCAGCGTTCACAGCTCGATCGAAATGATCGAATGCGCCAGCTGCATTACCAAAGGCTGCCGCTATAATAGCTCTTTGCGTGTAAAACGTTGCCCGTACTGCAGCGTTTTCATCACTGACATCTCCTACAGCATCGAGCAATGATTCAGCCTCCCTCAGACAAGCAAGTCCTAAAAAATATTGAGCCATCTTACCATAGGCCAATTTGCGAAGGTACAAATCATCATGTGTTTCGCATATCTGCACTGCCTGAGCGAGGAGCGGCAAGGCCTCCCAACTTCTAGCATCGACCCACAATTGACGTGCTTGTTGCAGTAAAATCCCAACGGTTTTTGCTGCTTCACGCGGCTTATCAACGTGGGAAGCTAAAGCATGATCAAATAGTGGCGTTGCCGCATTCGGGTCACGACCAAGAAATAGTACATGTGCTAATTTTTCCGAGATACGCGAACGATCAACTGGATCTATCGTCCGTACTTTCAAAGCATCTTGATAGTGCCCGGCTGCGTCTTCACAGAGATGATGATCGCGCGATAGATCGCCCGCACGCTCATGGTTCTCGATAATTTGTTGCAGATACCTACGATTACGGTCAGAGCCGTGACGTTTCTTCCGGTACTCACCGATTTTATCTTTACAGGCTTGACATACGGATAAACCAGGCGGGGGTAACTCCACGCAACAACGCGTGCATAGGCCGGATTCACGGGCCCGAAGGCGCCTTCTCTTAACACGGTCCACCGCAAGACTCATGTAATTTCTTGCGGCGTAGCGTAGCAAATTTCCTGCTACGCTACGCTATGCTATGTACATTACGTGCCAGCGCGTTTGCGGGCGACAAAGGCAAGAACATCCTCGAGCGGCCACGTGTTGAGAATGTGGCGAGTTTCGAGACCGGCGCGGCGTGCTTGGCCGATTGCGAGGACGATATCCTCCAAGTCGGCGATCTCGTGCGCATCGCTGTCGCACGTCAAGGTGACACCGGCTTCTTTGGCTCGGCACGCGAGCGGCGATGAAAGATCGAGGCGCACCGCTTGGCCATCGATCTCCAGCGCGGTTCCCGTGCGTGCAGCCGCTGCAAAAACGGCATCGTAATCAAATTCGTATCCCGGAAAAGAATCGGAACGGCGGCCGGTCGGATGGCCGATAATATTCACGTACGGATTTTCGCACGCGCGGATCAACCGTTTTGTCATCTGCTCGCGCGACATGCTAAACGACGAATGCACGGAACCGATGACGATATCAAGCTCCGCTAATACGTCGTCGGGAAAATCCATCGAACCATCGGGTAGGATATCGACTTCGCTCGAACACAGCGTGCGAATGCCATATCGATCACCGAGTTCGCGAACGTACGCCCGCTGTTCGCGCAGCTTATCGGCATCGAGTCCGAATCGCCCACGCCCCCACGAGTGATCGCTAATCGAATGATATTGGTATCCTCTCGCGGCTGCGGCAGCGATCATGTCGTCGAGCGAGTTACGCCCATCGCTCCACGTCGAATGCATGTGGAAATCGCCACGCAGATCGCTTTCTTCGATCAACTTTGGAAGAGCCCGAGCCAGTGCTAGTTCGATTTCATCCATCCCGGTACGCAGCTCCGGCGGGATATATTGCATACCGAGGGCTTCATAGACGCCTTCTTCCTCGGGACACGTTATCACCTCGCCGTTTTCGAGATTGAGAATGCCGTTCTCGCTGACACGCAGATTGCGCCGCACGGCGTGTTCTCGCAACTGAATATTGTGCTCCCGGCTTCCGGTAAAATGCTGCAATAAATTTCCATACACACGATCAGGCAATACCCGCAAGTCTATTTGCAATCCGCCCGCGAGCCAAATCGACGATTTCGTCGGTCCTTCGGCGAGCACGGCTTCGGCTCGTTCCCAGCGCGCGAAATATTCCGTAACGTGCTCCGCATTGCCCGAAGTGCACACGAGATCGACATCGCCCACGGTAATTTCCTGCCGACGCAAACTTCCCGCATATCCAAGCCGTGCTAGCGGCGGCCCGAGCAGTAAATACGAAATTGCTTCCTGTGCAATTGCGAGTGCTTCGGGTAGCGGCGTGCGCCGTTGCCGCCCTTTGTAGGCGAGAATGCCGCGTTTCCAGTTCTCGATCGTTTTCGGGCCTAACCGTGGCACACCGGCGAGACTGCCCTCCTCAATTGCACGCTCAAGTTCGGCGAGCGAGGCGATACCATAGTTTTCAAAGAGCAACGCGGCCGTTTTCACACCGATCCCGCTAACGCCGAGCACTTCGAAAATCGTGGGCGGAAATCGCTTGTGCAGCTCTTCCAATGCTTGCGCAGTACCAGTGTTGACGATTTCCTCGATCGCGCCGCCGATCGATTTCCCGATACCTGGAAGTTTTAGCAGCTCGCCTGCTGCAATGACATCCGCAATCGGCGACGCATTTTCAACCGTTGCGGCGGCTCGCTCGAAAGCGGTGTATTTATAGAACGGTTCTCCAGCAAGCTCCATGAGCATTCGGATATCGAGCAGCTTTTTGGCAACGTCGGTATTCGATATCGTCGGCTTGGTATCAGGCGGCACAGGAAATACTTCGCCTTTGCACGACTTTTCCCGTTCAGTGAACAGCGAACCCGAAACTCCCAGGCCAAGCGCCGTGTTGCGTATGCAAAAAGCAGAGTTCGTGCGCAATACCGAACGCCTGGCAGGCCCGCTCGATCTCGAACTCGCTGAAGGTGCTCGCCTCGCGTTGACATTTCCTACAGCCCGCGAGGCCTCAATCGTTGCAATGATGGCAGCAGCGGTTGTAAAAGCAACGACTGGAAACGTGTTTATCGAAGAGTTCGACCCACGCATCCAGCCCACACAATGTAAACGCAGCGTGGGCTATGTTCCACACGAAATTCCATCATTTGTATTTTCATCGTTCGAACGTTACATCGAATATCGCGCTGCCCTGTGGTCACTCGATCCCGAACGCGCGGTCGCGCACGCGAAACTTCTGCTCGAGCAATTACCCGGCATCCACGAATCCTTCGCATACCCGCTCGCCGGCGCTTTGATTGCATCACCGCGAATGCTCGTTCTTGAACGCCCGCAGTCCGTCTATGCGAAACAAATTTTCGATGTCGCCGGAAATTGTGCGACCTTTTCAACCCATATATCAGCTCGAGAAGCAGCGGCTTTTGCATGAGTGAGAGGAAACACACCTCAGCTGTCGCTGCAATCGTCATAGCCCGATTACGGATACAACGGCGTTTGCTCTTGTGGTGCTGTGCAGCCGACACTCTTGTCGGATGTATTCAACCGCACGGCATCGTTACGACCAGCGACCCGCTCGCAGCCCGTCTTGCGGCGCACAGTGTCTGGCTTGCGGGCCCCGTGTTTTTCTGCAGTCTGCTTGGAATCGCTGTCGCGCTCGCGCAGCGAGGCGACGAAGGATTGCGCCAATTGGAAATGTGCGAACAATCAGCCCCGCTCTTCGGCCGAGAACGTGCGCGTGCAAGCGCACTCGTTCCATGTATTATGGCAACAGTAGCAGCCTTTGCATACTGGCTCGCACAATACATTTCCGGATTTGCAGCACCACCTGTATTTTTCAGCGTAGCGCTGGCAGCCGTGCTGGCCGCAACGCTGGTCGCTCTGTCCGCTACATTACGTCAGAAGAGCGCTCGCTGGTTTTACGTTCTGCTCGCATTTGGCAGCGCAACTATTGTGTATTTTTTCGCAGTGTACTTTGGTGCTCCTGGGCTTGCAATTGGATTTCTCTTTTGCGGAGGAGTGAGCCTCATTGCACTTCGTCAATACGGTGAAGCTCTCGCTCGTTACGATCCCATCCCTCGTGTGACACACGAGTACTAAAATGTAGGTGCGGGGAATCTTGGTGTACAGGTGGCGGGAAAGCCGGTGAGACTTTGTTTGGAATCATGAGGAATTGCGGCATCGTTCGTTAATTGTGCGAGGCCGAAGCCGGCGGGATTAGTAACCGCTTGCGATGGGTGAGAGTTGTCGGAATAGAAATAGGCAAATACCGTTGGGGCAACACCGCTCGTTATATTGGCGTAGCATGTGTAGTAGGGGAATAAGCCCGAATGCACTTCCGCGTCCCATGTTAAGACTGTCCCGTGCGGAACGTACACGCCTGCCCAGAGATTCTCGATCGTTGGAGCACCGCCGACCAGCGGATAGAGAAACGCACAATTAAATTCCGAGCATTCATAGGCGGTTACCGGCCATTGATACAGATCATCGCAGCTTCCGTTTGCACCACGCAGCGTCGATTTGCTGGTGGTACATGGGATCGGAGTTGGTGTCGGAACCGGCGTGGGTGTCGGTTTTGGTGTTGGCGTCGGCGTGGGCACGGGGGTTGGCGTGGGTGTGGGCACCGGAGTTGGAAGAACGGTAAGACTCAATGTCGCAGGCGGATCTCCGAAAGCGGAATATTGGTCGCCGATTTGCACCGAGCACGTTCCCGGAATTTGCGGCGTAACCGTAAGTGTTTCAGCGGCTGGTTGCGTACCGGGTTGCGCAGGGGCCGTTCCCGGTGAAAATGCAAAGGCGCCGATTCCGCTACAAGTTGATGCGATGATCCTGCCCTGTAACGGAACGCTGTCAAAGACTTTCGAAAGCGTGACTGTGCCTCCCCCGCTGCCGGCTGTCAGCGAAAGTTGCGTAGGGGAAAGTGTAAGTGCACCCATCACTTGCGCCGAGAACGATGCTTGCTGTGAAAAAGCATCGGAAATTGTTTCGGTACAAAGTCCCGCCGATTGCGGCTCGAGAATGAATGAAGCCGGTGCATCTTCCATCGAGGTTGTGGAGTTCGCATACGAATACGGTTCGTTCGGAGGCTGCGGAGTCGCGTTCGCATCGGTGCTCGAATATGCCGCGGAGTACGGTGGTGCCGGATTGCTTGCCGGAAAAGCGGCAACGGCACCATTGCCGTTCCCACTGCCGCCGCACCACCAACCATTCGCCACGAACCACCGCGTGTATCCCCACTCTGTTGCAACGAATTGCTGCGCCGGCGCTGCAGGCCAATAAAAAACGAATGTCGTCGGCGTTACGACCACCGGTTCGGGGCTCATCGAAGCCAACGGTTGCGGCGTACCGAGTACAAGCGTGCGGCACGGCAACATGCGCATTTGCGTTGCATTCGTGCTGGTGAACGTAAGCGTTAACGAACCTTTCGGGCACGACGGTTGTTGTGCAACCGGCGAAAAACCCGGTTTTCCACGTGCATCGAACGACGGATACGAAGCAATGCCACTCGCATGTCCCGCGCTCGAAAGAAAAATAGTAAAGGGTGGCGCACCAAGCGTTGCCTCTTGTATTGCGACGTCGCTCACAAGCGGCATAACCGTTGTCGCTGTTACTGCATTCGCCGCGGTTGGGCGCCCGCGATACACCGTCAGCACAAACCCCGGCAACGGTTTCTGCCCAGCTTGCACAGTGCGCGGAGCTACAACGATCGTCGCACCGTTTCCGCTCGTAGCTGCAACCGCTCGTGCCGCTGCAAGCGATGCATCAAATTCTTGCGTGGCCGCTGCCAATGCACCCGGGCGCTGCGCAAGCGCAAGCGTTATGATCCCAACAGAAAGCACCGCAACGATGCCCACCGCAACGAGCAACTCCACGAGTGTAAATCCACGCTCGACAATGCGATCCCGTTCTATCCTCATACATAGGTAAGTGCCCTATGTACTGAAAATCAGGACATACTTTTTTTTACAATTCGCGAGCGAGTGTTACGGCTACGCTGCTGGAGTCGGTTGCGCCGAGGCGAGTTTCTCGACGATCAAGCGATTGAACTGGCCTAAGTCGTCCGCGCCGCGCGCGGAAACCCAGTTCGAATCCTGAACCGTCGGTTGGTCGCGATAGAGCGCGCCTGCGTTCCGAATGTCGTCGGCGATCGAACCAGCACCCGTCAACTGACGCCCGCGCACGATTTTCGTCGAGATAAGCACCTGTGCACCATGCCCGACGGCAAAGATCGGTTTCTTCGCTGCATCAAACTCGCCGACGAACCGCTGCACCTCTGTATTCGTGCGCAAACGATCGGGCGAAAAACCACCCGGAATCAGTAACCCATCGAAATCTTCGGCGGTGCAATCGGCGACAAGCTCCTCCGCCTTCACAGCCGTACCCTCATCGAGATCCCGTTTGGCGCGTATGCGCGTACGGGAACGCTCGTCCAAACCGACAATCGTTACCACCGCACCCGCTTCTTCCAGCGCCCTGAACGGCTCTGTCAGCTCAATTTCTTCAAAGCCGTCGCTCAAAAGCGCGGCGATCCGTTTTCCTTCTACTCCCTGCATCCGGCGCCGATTCGGCTCGTTAGAGCGTCCCGCCTGTTTGCTGGGCCGCGGCCCGCAAGAGGTAGGCTAGCTCGACTTCGATGCGGCCGCGGGCATCCAGGATTTCGTCCTCGGCAATTGCTTTGAGCGCCGCGTTGCGTCGCGTCATGTCGTGTTCCGGCACTTGGTGACGTGGATTGATCTCGCGCATGTAGATGCGCGCGTCGTAGCGGATCTGACCTTCGGGTAAAAAGTACAGCGGGTCGAGCCCCGACGCATACGCTTCAAGACCGAGTATCCCGGTCTTTTGCAGAAACTCGATCGGCTTGGTACGTAGCGTCTGAACGAACGCTGCAAGCGCACTTACACCGACACGCCGCGAGCCGGCTAGTATATCGGCAACCGCAGCTCCACTCAAGCCGGAAGCTTCCGCAAGCCGTTCGGCATCGATCTCCCGTTCACGCGCAAATTCCGCCAGCGCTGCGCCAAAAGTGGTGCCCCCCGCAGTACCCTCGTGTCCATCCCAGGCCACATCTTTGGCAGTCATCGTTCTTCCGGTAACGGTTCGATGCCGACGTAGATTTCGTCATTTTCGACATGCACAGGGAAACGTGTTACGCGGGCAAAATCGCCGAGCGTCATTTTTCCCGTACGCACGTCAAAGCACCAGGCATGCCAGGGACAAGTAACGGTGGGACCTTCAATCCAACCATCGGCAAGCGGGCCGCCTTGATGCGGACAGGTGTTTTCGAGTGCGTACAATGCACCGTCGATATTAAAAACGGCGATATCAAAACGCCCTAATGGGAACGCTTTGCTCGTACCAGGTGCCACGTCGGAAATGTCGCCGACGCGCACGAATTCGCATTCAGCAGGTTTCATCCAAAAATGCCGCGCGTTAAGCCGCCGTCGACGGCAATCGTTTGGCCAGTAATATATCGCGCAGACTCACCGCACAAAAACGCAACGAGCGGCGCATATTCCTGCGTCGTCGCAACACGACCGATCGGGACTTCCGCCTTTGCTGCACGATCCATCGCTTCGTCATCGCCGTACAATTTGCGTAAACGATCAGTGCGCACGCGCCCGGTTGCAATGCTGTTCACGGTGATACCGTCGGCGGCAACATCACTCGACAGGGATTTTAACGCTGCCACGAGCGCGACGCGAAATGCATTCGAAAGCACAAGGTTTCCGATCGGCTGCTCCACCGACGTTGATGTCAATGCAACGATGCGCCCCCAACGACGCTCACGCATGCTTGGCACGACTGCGTGCGTCAGCTCGATCATGCTACGCAATATTGAATTATACGCCCTGTCCCAATCTTCAAGTTGCGTATCTAAAAAATAACCCGGCTTCGGGCCGCCGCCGTTCAGCACGAGAATATCGATCTCACCAAAATTTTTACGCACGTCTTCGAGCATGCCTCCAATCGACGCGCGATCGCTGAGATCGACCTGAAACCCGTGCGCGTCGGCAGCCCCCAAACGTTTCGCTTCTCCGACAACGCGTTCTCGTTCATCCGCGCGCCGCGCAGCAACGGCAACGCGCGCGCCCTCCGCGGCCAGCGCCAATGCGACCGCCTCACCGATTCCCGAACTGCCGCCCGTTACGAGTGCGACTTTTCCACGTATTCCTACATCCACGCTCGTATCTTTACCCAAGCGGCCTTTGCACTACTTCATTCCAGGCGCCGTGACAGCTCAGCGTCGAACAGCGTGACGGTGAGCAAAGAACATTCCGACCCCAGTCTGCATCCCGAGAGTGTCTACGAACAGCGGCGGGAGATCGTTTTTCCGACCGACGCAAACCATCAAGGCACACTGTTTGGCGGAAAAGCGCTTGCAATGATGGATATTACCGCATCGATTGCCGCGTTACGTGCAAGCCGCAAACCGGTCGTTACCGCATCGATCGACCGCACCGATTTCAAACAACCAATCTACGTCGGCGAAATCGCCGAAACGACTGCGCGTGTCGTGAAAATCGGCAACACCTCAATCACGCTTGAAGTCGAACTCTGGGCAGAACATCCTCTCACCGGCGACCGCCGTCTATCCGCCGTGGCCAAATTCGTCATGGTCGCACTCGGTCCCGATGGAAAACCAACCCCTGTCCGCACCCAATAGCCGGACTATCTGGGGACCAAAAGAGGATATTCCCCCGAGGGCTTGGCGTCCGAGAGCGGGTATTTGCGGCATATGGCTGGACTTTCTTCAGAACGCGTTACTGAGCTTAAAGAACGCGCTAATCTCGTGCGCCAGGGTATCATCCGCTCGCTACTGGCAGCCGGCTCCGGGCATTCCGCCGGGCCGCTCGATATGGCCGACGTCTTTACGGCGTTGTATGGGCATATCTTACGGCACAACCCACAGAAGCCCGACTGGCCCGACCGCGATCGCCTTCTCCTTTCGTGCGGACACATCGCGCCCGTACGGTATTCGGCTATGGCCAACTTCGGGTACTTTCCCGTCGAGGAACTGCTGACGCTGCGGAAGTTCGGAACTCGTCTCCAAGGGCACCCCGAACGCGTCTCGCTTCCATCGGTTGAGACGACCTCCGGGCCGCTCGGTGAAGGGCTCGCCCAAGGCACCGGAATGGCACTCGCTGCAAAACTCGATAAGAAAGATTGGCGCGTGTACGTCGTGACCTCCGACGCCGAACATCAATGTGGGTTGCATTGGGAAGCGGTAATGACGGCGGCGAAATTCAAACTCGACAATCTCATCTGCATTGTCGATCGCAACTTCATTCAAATCGATGGCAGCACCGAAGACATCATGCCGCTCGAGCCGTTCGCTGATAAATATCGGTCGTTCAACTGGAACGTGCTCGAATGCGACGGCAACGACATCGTAGCATTTATTGAAACCGTCGAGAAAGCCAAAGCCGCAACCGGAAAACCAAGCGTGATTATCGCGAACACCGTTCCGGGCAAGGGCGTGAGCTACATGGAAGGCGATTACACATGGCACGGAAAGCCTCCGAATAAAGAACAAGCTGCAGTTGCGCTTCAAGAACTCGAAGCCGAACGCGAAAGGATCCTCGCCCATGCCTGAGACAACGCTCGATGGTGAGCAACTGCATCTGCACGGCTACACCGATATCACCTCCATTGCGCAGATCCCGACGCGCAACGGCTTCGGCGAGGGATTAATCGAGGCCGGAAATCGCAACAAGAACGTGCTTGCGATCTGCGCGGATCTCGCGGAATCGACCCGCATGGAAGGCTTTAAGAAAGCGCACCCGGATCAATATATCGAGATCGGCGTTGCAGAACAAATGCTCGTTGCAATGGCGGGCGGCCTTGCAGCGGCTGGAAAAATTCCGTGGATTGCATCGTACGCGATGTTCAACCCGGGACGTTCGTGGGAGCAAGTGCGCACGATCATGGCGCTCAACGACACCAATGTAAAAATCGCTGGCGCGCACGCGGGCGTTTCCGTCGGCCCCGATGGTGCAACGCACCAAGCAATTGAAGATATTGCGATTATGCGCGTCATTCCGCACATGACGGTGGTCGTTCCGTGCGATTCCGTGCAAACGAAAAAAGCAACCATTGCGCTGTCGGAACATGTCGGCCCAGTCTATTTACGCTTCGCTCGCGATAAATCACCGGTATTCACGAAGGAGACACTGCCGTTCGAAATCGGCAAAGCGCAAACGTTCCGGCAGGGCAAAGATGTTGCAATCGTTGCCTGCGGCATCCTCGTGTACAACGCGCTCATCGCCGCCGAGGAATTAGCCAACGAAGACGGCATCCAATGCCGCGTCGTCAATAATCACACCGTTAAACCGATGGATGAACATGCGATTGTCGCCGCTGCGAAAGACTGTGGCGCAATCGTCACCGTCGAGGAGCACCAAATCCACGCCGGCATGGGATCGCGCGTCGCAGAAATCCTCGCGCAAAAATGCCCCGTCCCTATCGAGTTCATCGGCGTCCACGACCGCTTCGGCCAATCCGGCGACCCCGTCGAATTGATCGAATACTACGGCATGGGCACAACATCAATCAAAGAAGCCGCCCGCAAAGCCTACAAACGCAAAAACTAAACCGAACTACCCCGCGCGTCCAGGGGTCGTACGTTCGTCAATACGTTGATGGCGAAGGTAATGATTCCAAGGATGGCAATAATTGCTCCGGTGCTGATGATCGGAATCGCAGGCCGGCCGATAATATTGAAGAGGAACAGCCCGATAATAAATATCGGCAACCCGATATTCTGAAGCCAAAAATGCCAAACCGCAAGCCGATTGCTCCCAGCCCGCGGATAGAGCGTATAAATAAGCCCCGCTAATGCAAGCGTTGCCCAGCCGAGCAAATTGATATGCGCATGCACATCAGCGAACTCGAATCTCTCCATGATCCCGATAACCATCCCAAAAAGAACACCAATCACTACGTAGACCACCGCCACGCGAATAAATAAAGCTCCCATAAAGCCCTCCCTCAAAACCGAGTTGCGGGCTTTATGCGACTTTAGTCTACTCGATCCTGTGTTTTAGCGGCGCAGGCCGAGATCAGCGATCAGCTTGCGATAGCGCTCGAGGTCGCTTTTCTGGAGATAGCTCAAAAGACGACGGCGCTGGCCAACCTGTAAGAGCAGCCCGCGGCGGCTGTGGTGGTCTTTCTTGTGAATCTTCAGATGCTCGGTGAGCTGATTAATCGATGAGGTCAGGATAGCCACCTGAACTTCAGCCGAGCCCGTATCTTTAGGCGAACGGCCGTATTTAGCGGAAATTTCCGCCTTAATTTCTTTTGCTAAAGGCACGAAGAAAACTCCTTATTCAAGGATAGGCTCGCTTCGGGTACAGAGCAAAGCTCCATCCCGGCGACCGCGGCATCATACTACAGGGTGGGATTTATAGCAAGCACAATGGGGCTCGCGCGCAAGGAACCCCACTCGTTCTCAATCGCCAAAGATGAGTCGCTGTTCGAGGAGGTCACAGACGATGTGCGCCATGCGCTGGTGAACTTCTTGCACGATTGCTGCATAGCCGTCGGGGCCGAGCAATACCAGATCGGCGATTTCGGCGGTCTGGCCGCCGCCGTTTCCGGTAAAAGCGATCGCGATAGCGCCTTTTTTCTTTGCGGCTTTGAGCGCGAGTACGACGTTGCGCGAGCTTCCGCTGGTCGTTAAGCCCACAACGACGTCGCCCTCTTGGGCGAATGCCTCGACTTGCCGTTCGAAAATTTGGTCAAAACTATAATCGTTCCCGATGCACGTGATCGTGGATGAATTGACTGAAAGCGCCTCGCTTGCAAGGCCGGGCCGCTCGCGCAAGTACCGGCCTGAAAGCTCTGCAGCCATGTGCTGCGCCTCCGCTGCGCTTCCGCCGTTTCCGCACCACAAAATTTTCTTGCCCGCACGCAGCGCCTTCACCATCGCAGCAGCGATCGCTTCAACCTGCTCGCGGTAATGCGGCCGATCGAAAATTCCATCCCGATCCGCCATAAGCGCATCGAATCCACGCTTCCCCTTATAATCTACAGCTGGGGCACGATCCGAAGATGTCATGGTAATCCCTTACACGATATCCGCACTCTACCCCTCCGCTACCAAGATCAATCTGCAGTAAACTGTTGGGCACGGCTATCTTTCCGTGCCTTCTTGTATGATCGGCGCAGGTTCTTTAAGGCAAGGTCAAAACGTGCGGTAAATTTGGCGCCCCTACTGTCGAGTTGCTTTAGGGCCTCTTCTAAGCGATCCCATCTCAGCGTTTTATATGCGCTCGCAACCGCGCGTTCAGCTACGTCTAATGATTGTGAGTCATTCCAATAGAGAAACGCAGCAATGCGATCGGCTATTGCATCTTCTAAATGCAGCACTTGCACTTCACCTACATTCGTTGCTATGTGAGCGTAATCGTGAATTGGCCGGTCATCGATATACGGAGTATTTGCAACAATATCCACGGTATATGTTGTCGTTGGATTGACATAAGTCCGTCCATTGAGCTTGAATCCTAAATCATCGAGCGCTGCAGTGATACGCGGCTTATCAATTCCCGTCGTCACCGCAAAGTCGATGTCGTAAGACGTATATACTTCCGGCACGTGAATTGTGATCGCGCTTCCACCAACGACAACGACGTTTACCCCAATATGTTTTAAGTGAGTGGCAGTTGCAGCAGCCACTTCAGTTAACGTACGATCTTTAAAATTCATAATGGCTTTCCAATAGCGCGGGGACGTCGCCGCAATTGCGACCACAATCCTTTGTATTTTGGTAATTCACTCAAACGTAAAAGCAATGCGTAAAGTTCGTCAGACGCCAGGTATCGGGGCTCAAGGCTGATTACTCGCGTCTGACCCATGCGACGTGAAGCAACGATGCCTGCACTTTCGAGTGACGAAACGGCGCGAGTGATCTCGGTTGGCGTACGGTCTAGCAGGCGCGCCAATTCGGAAATATAAGTATTGCCCAACCGTCCAATAGCGATTAGGATATCTGTCCGAAGTTCAGAGCCAAAAAGGGCCATGCCGGTATCTTACACAATTTTGTATAAATTATGCAACAGATTTGTATAAATTTGTCTCATAGCCGGCCAAGCTTTAACCCAGTAATGAAGCCTCATCCCCAGGGCATACAGGGCCCTCGGCCGAAGCTGGGCGGTTAATAAAACGATAAAAAGCTAGAATTTAGGAGTAATTGTGCCCGAATCCATTTCATTGGAAATCGGCGGGCGCACGATGGTGATCGAGACCGGCGAACTCGCTAAGCAGGCCAATGGGTCTGCGGTGGTTCGCTACGGGGATCAAAACGTTGTGCTCTGCGCCGTGACTGCCTCCGCCAAGCCGCGTGAAGGCATCGACTTCTTCCCCCTTACGTGCGACTTCGAAG
>Ga0207063_1119_pt1 | contig 16883 bp, 18 predicted proteins | sample Alteio_BWMinCont_29_FD_153462 | JGI IMG/M metagenome (GOLD analysis project Ga0207063, IMG submission 153462) | Enriched cells from forest soil in Barre Woods Harvard Forest LTER site, Petersham, Massachusetts, United States -... | ecosystem: Environmental > Terrestrial > Soil > Temperate forest >...
AAAAAAAGTCTCGGGCAAACCAAATCCGTCTACACCAACGGTTGATATTGCAGTGACCATTTGCTCGTATTGAGAACAGGCATGCTGCCGCAAACCTAGGCTGGCTGCGGGAGAGCAGATTATCGTTAAGATTTCGTTAAGTAATGTGTGATACGGTAAAATGAGGCATGATTCGTATCACGCAGCAGAATAGTGCCAATGGCGCAAAGAATTATTTTGCCAAGGCAGACTATTACACCGAAGGCCAGGAACTGGTGGGTTCCTGGGGCGGACTTGGTGCTGCCCGACTCGGCCTGCAAGGCACGGTGGACAAGTTTTCCTTCGAGCGGCTGTGCGACAATCTTGACCCGAGAACGGGAACCCCGCTGACGGTGCGAACGCGATCCGACCGGACGGTCGGCTACGACTTTACCTTCAGTGTGCCGAAATCGGTCTCGCTGCTGTATGCCATGAGCGGCGACCAGGGCATCATGGATGCATTTCGCGGCGCCGTCGATGAGACCATGCGCGAAATGGAAGCGGAAATGAAAACCCGTGTCCGCATGGGCGGCAAGGATGAAAATCGCACCTCCGGCAACATGGTATGGGCGGAATTCATCCACACCACCTCCCGGCCCGTGAACGGCCTCCCCGATCCACAGTTACACGCCCACGTTTTTGCGTTTAACACCACTTACGACGACGAGGAACAGCGCTGGAAAGCCGGCCAATTTCGCGAACTAAAACGCGACGCGCCGTATTTCCAGGCCGCGTTCCGCGTCCGGCTGGCCGGCAGGCTCCAGGATTTGGGCTTCGGCGTTGAACGGAAACGCGACGATTTCGAGATTGCAGACATCAAGCCGGATATGCTGAAGCGATTTTCGCGGCGTACCGCCCTAATTGAGAAGGTCGCCAAGGAAAAAGGCATCCTCGATCCCGACCGCAAGGCCGAACTTGGGGCCGAGACGCGCGAAAAGAAGGAATCCGCCCTGAGCTGGGCAGACTTACGCAAGGAATGGAACGCGCGATTGACCGACCAAGAGCGCCAAACGCTCGCGGAGGTTCACCGCCGTGAGCGCGTTTACGCCAGACCGAAGGGTAGCGAAGAACTGGCAGTCGATCACGCCCTTGAACACTGTTTCGTGCGCGAGGCGGTGGTGCCGGAGCGCAAGCTGGTTACCGAAGCCCTGAAGCGCGGCATCGGCTCGGTCACCGTCGAGGGCGTAACGCGGGAAATGCGTGAGCGTCCATTGATCCGAAGCGATGTCGAAGGCCGTGCAATGGCGACGACGAAAGAGATGCTGGCCCTGGAAGCGAAGCTGATCGAATTCGCCCGCCAGGGGCGCGGGCGTTGCCGGCCATTGGGCGATCCTGAGCGCCCGTGCTCGCGCGACTGGTTCAACGAAGGGCAAAAAGCCGCGGTCAGCCATGTGCTCGGCTCGCGCGACCGGGTCATGATTATCCGCGGCGCGGCCGGCACCGGGAAAACGAAGCTCGAAGAGGAAATCGGCGAGGCGTTGGCCGAATCCGGCCGGCCGGTGGTGGCCCTGGCCCAATCGGTGAAGGCCAGCCGGGAGGTGCTACGAAACGAAGCCGGCTTCTCCGAGGCCGACACCGTGGCCCGGTTCCTGAATGATGAGAAGATGCAGGAAGCGGCCCGCAACGGTGTGATTCTGGTCGATGAGGCCAGCCAGCTCGGCACACGCGATATGCTCCAGGTGTTCGATAAGGCTGAACAGCTGAATGCCCGAGTTGTGCTTGTAGGTGACCGCCATCAGCACCGGAGCGTCACCGCTGGAGAACCGCTCAAGCTCCTGGAGGAAACGGCCGGGCTGAAGGTCGCGGAGGTAACGGAAATTGTTCGCCAGCACGGCGATTACAAGAAAGCCGCTCAAGCGCTGAGCGAGGGCAAAATCGAGGAGGGATTCGCGGAACTCCACAAACTTAAGTGGATCAAAGAAGTGCCCGATGCGGAGCGGTACCAGCAACTGGCCGCCGCCTATCTTGCCGCCGCCGCCGAAAAGAAGAAGGACGGAACACCGAAATCGGCCCTCGTAGTGTCGCCGACTCACGCGGAGGCGGCCAGGATCACGCAGGCGATTCGCGACGGCCTTAAGGCGAAAGGCAAGCTCAAGGACGAGCGAATCTTCACCGCTTGGATTCCGTCTCACCTTACCGACGCGGAGAAAGCCGACGCCACGCAATTTGAGCCGGGCAACCTGCTCCAGTTCCATCAAAATGCGCCGGGCTTTGACAAAGGCTCGCGCCTGATCGTGGCCGAGGGGGATAAACTCCCGACCGAGCTGGCGAAACGGTTCGAGGCTTATGGGCCGGTCCAGCTCGCCCTGGCCGTCGGCGACGCGGTGCGGGTCACCGCCGGCGGCAAGACCAAGGATGGCAAACATCGGCTCAACAATGGCGCCCTGCTGACCGTTGAGGGTTTTACCAAGCGCGGCGACATTATCGTCAATCACGGTTGGGTCATCGACCGGGATTTCGGTCATTTGACGCATGGGTATTGCATCACGAGCCATGCAAGCCAGGGCGTCACGGTGGATAAAGTCTTCATCGGCATGTCCAGCGAATCGTTCCCGGCGACCTACGAGCGCACCGGCTACGTTGCCGTGACCAGAGGCAGGGAACAGGTCCAGATATTCACCAATGACCGGAAAGAGCTTTTGCATGCGCTCATGCGGCCTGACGATCCGATGTCGGCAACGGAACTGTCTCAGTCCAAACCGGGGAAACCGACCATCCAAAACCGGCCAGCGAAGGGCTTGGCGTTCGCCCGTGGCGGAGTATTTGGCGGGCGGCATGAATCCACGCCGGCAGACGTCGCCAACACCATAGCAGCGGACAGGGGAATAGACCATGACCGATGAAACAATTCATAAGGACCGCGTGCAACGCAACCCTCCTCCGGCGGGGCTCCATGCCTATTTGCAGCCCAAAGAGGCCGAAGCCGATGGAACGGAGGCGTCGTGCAAAGCATTCGGGTACCTGCGAGGTTTGCGAGCCTCGGCCGCCTCGGTGGAATTCCGGTTACGGGACGGCAACTCAACGTGGTTCTCTTACTCGTGGATGGGCACCTGGCAGTACAATCCGTCCGAAGGCCTGCTGCTGAAATTCTGTGGAGACCTGGTGTACCTCGTTCTGATCCGGGGAAGCAATCTCGACAAGCCGCTTAATGAAGGCGCCATCAACCTCACCCATGCCGGCCTTCAAAGGCACCGCGTGCTGTGGATCCGCGAGATGACCAAGGAGGAAATCCGGCAAGTCGGCGAAAGCGGGCCGACGGTGGATACCATCGAGATCAGGGAATTTGAGTCACCTGAAGCGGTAAAGGAATGGAAATGCACTTACGCTCCAGCGTTCGACCGGTAGCGGGGACGCGATTGAACAAATCCCATAGTTTTGTATGGAATGACTAGAGGTCATTATTGCCGATTCACCTCAAAAGTTGCAAAGCAACAGGCGGGTGAGCACAAATGTCAGATTATCTCAGCTTGTCACCGGAAGCGGCCGATCGAGAAGCGCGCTGCCGGATCGAGCAGGCGCGGGCGGATAACGCCAGCCAACTCGATCTTTCGTATTTGCCAATTATTTCTCTTCCCGAGATGTTGGGAAGCCTTAAGGAACTCAGGTCACTCAATCTCACATGGTGCAAGGGTGTGACGGATTTGGGGCCGCTGGGCCCCCTTGCCCAACTCAGGTTGCTTGAACTCAGTGGGTGCGGGGGTGTGACGGATCTGGAGCCGCTGGGTACCCTCGCCCAACTCAATGCGCTCAATCTCGCAGACTGCCGCGGCGTGACGGACCTGGGGCCGCTGGGCAGCCTTACCCAACTTCAGTCGCTCCTTCTCTCAAAATGCGACGGCGTGACGGACCTGGGGCCGCTGGGCAATCTCTCCCAACTTCAGTGGCTCATTCCCCCAAAGTGCGGCAGCGTGACGGACCTGGGGCCGCTGGGCAGCCTCGCCCAACTCCAGTTTCTCAATCTTGCAGAGTGCAGCGGCGTGAAGGACCTGGGGCCGCTGGGGAGCCTCGCCCAACTCCAGTCGCTCATTCTCCCAAGTGGCAGCGGCATAACGGACCTGGGGCCGCTGAATAGCCTGGCTCAACTTCGGATGCTCAATCTCGAAAAGTGCTGCGGCGTGACGGACCTGGTGCCGTTGGGTGGCCTCGCCCAACTTGAGTGGCTCAATCTCTCAGGGTGCAACGGCGTGACGGAGTTGGGGCCGCTAAAGGCACTCCCCAATTTAAAAGAGCTAATAATCCGGGATTGCTGGAGTATTCGGACCTTAAAGGTGCTTCAAGATGTTTTGCCAAGGCTTGATCGCTTGGTCTTGTACAATAGTCAATTTGACGACGTCTATGAACAAATCTGCGGTAAATATGAATTTGTTAACGTGCGCGACCACGTGATTGCCCACTTCCGTGAAATGGACCAAGAGAGTGTCGAAGATGCCGAGGTTCAGCTCTTCGTTCTGGGCAACGGACGGGTGGGCAAAACGCAGCTGTGCCGCAGGTTGAAAAACAAAGAATTTCAAAGCGAATGCGGCCCCACGCATGGCATCAAACTAGGTTCCTTCAAACTGCCCCTCGCCGGCAGGTCGGAACCACTATCCGTCCAATTCTGGGATTTTGGCGGCCAAGACATCTACCTTGGCACGCACAGCCTCTTCTTGCAGACAAAACACGCCGTGTTTGTCATTCTCTGGGCATCCGAATACGAGAAAAGCCACGCAAATGACGATGGCGAGCTGGTTATCAACCGGCCCCTTACCTATTGGCTCGATTACCTGCGGGCCACGGTAGGCACCAATTGCCCGGTGCTGGTGGTTCAGGGCCGGTGCGACGAAACCAAGCGTCTGCTACGGACTCCGCCGACTGGAGCCACCGGAGATTTCCGGTACTTGAAAATCGTCAATGTCAGCGCCAAGAGCGAAAAAGGCACCAAGGCGTTTGTTAAGGAATTAACAGCCGCGATGCAAGTTTTGCTTACACGGCCATTTCACCAGATCGGGAAAGGACGATTTCAAGTTCGCAAGCGTCTGCGTGCCTTGGAGCGCGCTCCCAATGACCGCCGAGAACGGTCCATGACTTTGGAACGATATTATGAAGTGTGCCAAGATGCAGAATATGCGGGGGACAAGGACATCCTGCTAGATTTCATGCATCTTACGGGCGAAGTATTTTACCAACCGGGTTTATTCGGCAATCGAATTATCCTAGATAAGCGTTGGGCGCTGAAAGCGATCTACTCTCTTTTCAATCCAAAACTCCGCGTGCGCCAACTGCTCGTTAACAGCAAGGGACGTTTTACTCGCGAGCTACTGGAACGCCTTTTGTGGCGGAAGTATCCCATCCAGGAACAGAAAGCCTTTCTCGGCATGATGCTCACTTGCGGGATTTGCCTCAAAGTTCAACGCAAAAGCCGGCAGGAACAGCAGGATTACCTGGCTCCGCACTTGCTCCCGGAAAGCACAGACTCAACCGTGCAGATTACTCTTCCGGCACGTGAAACCGCCGCGGCAAGCGCAACCATTGAATACCGCTATCTCCACGAGGGCATTCTACGCCTGTGGCTGTCGCGGGTCGCCGAAATTGGCCATGACGCCGCTGAGTACTGGCGTTATGGCTGCCTGCTTGCGCCCAAATCCAACCAAAGCAAGCTGCTGATGGAAAGCAAGTGGAGTTCGGCAAGCACACAGCTCCAAGGCGGCAAAATCACTTTTTCGGCATGGGGTCCTAAGGCTGATGAACTCATTGACTGCGTACTTGAAATCAGTAGGAATATCGCTACCGGCCAACGGTCCAAGATAAGGCGATCTCCGTCTCTATCCTCAATAAGCATGAGCGTTAACCAAGGGCGGGAAACAGAAGCGGAAACAAACAGCGATGACCGTCCGCCGTTCATGCAGGCGTTGGGAGATTACATAGTGCAATACCACTATGCCTTGTTGGCACTTGCCGCCATAGGCGACTATTGCGCAACGAACGATACAAATATCGTTTCTCAAAAGGAGATTGCAAATGCCGTCACAGAGTTACCATCAACCATCACAGTTTACTTAGACAATCTTGAGAATCTATTTGAGAAGTATTTCGTAGAACAACGTGGTTATTCCAGTGAGCCTCTTTTCAACGATCGCCGCAAGGGGAAGCCTATTCATGTAAGTGAGCGCGGCGCAATAGCCATTTTGGAGGCATTAGCTTACCGCAAACTCTGGATCAAAAAAAACGTCCACCTGACAATCGAAGCGGAATGACTTGACATGACCAGGGACTCGTGGCAGGTTTGATGCGTCAATGTAACCTGTCTATTGATCGTTTGCCCGCATGGCCTCTCGGAACAAACCCAGCGACCAGCCGCAAATTAACTTCGCCGACATCGACTTTGCGAGCGATGCCATTTCTATCAAAGAGTTGCGGCGGTTGTTTCCGAAAGGCTTTGAAGGTGATGAGACGGAGCCAGATAGGGTGCCTTTTTTCAGAACCGGTATCAGCAGCGCCTTTTCAGCGCTGCTGGAGCTTGAAAGGCTATTGGCCCGGTATGCCTTTGATGCGGCGTTGCGCCGCCCAATCAAAAATGACCGGTTGACTTCGCAGAAAGATGCAAGGCAATTCGTCAAGGAGTTATACGTTAAGTTTGAAATTGCTCAGCCGCACCAAGCTCGGCAGTTGATTCGTGATTTGGAAGACGCGGCGGTTGAGCAAGCTCGCCGTCTCTCTCCCGGCCGGCAGGTCTAATCGAGGTCGTAACGCCAATTCCTTCTTCAGCTTGCGTAAGTATTCGAAAACTCTGAATACTTAAAAATTCCAAATCATTACCTCAAGCCTTAATGTAGTTGAGTAGTTGGTGAAGAGCACAAAACGTTAGCGGGCAACAATCTGTGAAATTGTTGCCCGCTAAAAACGTCGGTTGCCCAGCCGCGACTAGCGCGTTCGGGAACGCCAAACATCCCTTCACTATAGCTTCCCGGCTAGGTGACAGCAACGCTTTTTGCGGCCGCCGTGCGTCCATGCGGCTTTGCGTGCTCCTTGCGCACCGAGTTTTGTCCAAATGCCAGCTCGGCATGCAGGGCGATCCAAAGAAACCGGCACAGGGCCTTAACGGGAGGATTGAAATGGCGCTTTGTGATCCCATCAGCTTGCGGCGGGCCATTGGCGAGCTGGAGCGTTGGGCGGCGGAAATGGTCCTGTGGTTTAAACCACAACGGCTGCCTTTGCCGGTCATCACCATCCAGGGCAGTGCGCGAGGCGCACTTGGGTGGTTCGCCTGGTCCCGGTGGGAAAGTCGAGACGCGGCCATCCTTGATGAGATCAATTTCGTGCCCGAACATCTCGGGCGCGACGTGTTCGACATCGCTGAGACGCTTGTGCATGAGCTGGTGCATTTGGCCAATTTCACGGCAGGAATTAGGGACTGCTCCTCCAACCAATACCACAATTCGCATTTTCAAAAGCGCGCCCTGGCCATCGGCCTGAGCTGCGAGCGCACACCAAAGTGCGGTTGGGCCAAAACCGGACTTACCGCGGGTTTGCGAGACCGTATCGTCAGCCTCCGCCCCGACGCGAATGCCTTCGATCTCTTCCGGCTGCCGCCGGCCCCCCGCTCGCGGCTCGCCGCGGACGCTGCTGTGGACGGCAGCGGCAGCGTGCTCGTGCAAAGCAAGACCAAGAAGCTCGCCAAATGGTGCTGTCTTGGCCAGTGCGCCTCCGCCTGGGTGGCGTCGGGCACCGAATTGCATGCCGAATGCCTGGAATGCGGCAGCACGTTCTTTCGCGCGCAACCCGCTGATTGAAATCATCAACGACACCGCGCCAGGTGAACTCGGCAGGTGTGGCCCATCAACAAGTTGCAATAAAGGAAAAAAACCATGGATGTGGCGAATATCGACCTCTCTGCTGACAGCAATGTTCCAACGGCTGAATGCCTTCTCGACCGTATTAGCGAGGTGCGCCGCGTCCTGCGCCGCAAGGGTTTTTCCGACAACGCCATCGAGCACGCCGTCACCGTCTTGTACCACGTCGCGCTGCCTTATGTTACGGGCGCCAAGATTTGCGAGATCAAGAACCGCCGTGCATGGGCATTCAAAGTGGCGATTCAAGCGGCTCAACGAGCCGCCAATTGCGAGGTGACCGTCAACACCATTCCTGAGCCGGCGGGATTGGCGGCTACCAACAACAATCAGGAACCTCGCGACGGGTCGTGTGATATTGCCGGCGTGCTCAATCAGCTCACCGAGAAACAACACGCTGCGGTCAATCTTTGCATACTCGAAGGAATGTCGCAACGCGAGGCTGCAAAGGAATTGGGCATTGCCGTTAGCACGCTTTGCGACCGCCTCTGTGCCGCAAAGAAACGTCTCAAGAAAGTCCTCACTCCGTTGATGCCACCCGGGCGCGCGCGCCTCTAATACGATGTGCGAGAAAACAGCATTGGTTGTGGGGATGCGTTGGAGAGTGGAAGACTGCGAATCACTGTTTTCAAAACCCCTGTTGTCTGCTTTTTTGGAAAGGACCGATCATGTATCGAAGCGTGAAAAGAAGTGGCCGCATCGCGTTGTGGCTGACCATGGTGATCCTCGTGATCGTGGTGGTGCCATTGAGCATCGCCATTATATCCGGCGGCCCGACGGCTACCACTAAACAGGCTGCGCCGCCGCTCACTGCCCAGCAGAAAATCGAGGCCCACCTGGTCCGCCTCGACCAATCGGCGTCCACCGTTGCCGACCAGCACGTCGAGCGCATCCGTGGGTTTTTCCGCGAGCGCAAAGGCGGGGCGAAGGGGTTCGCCGAGTGGCCGTACTCGTGGACGGGTAAGTGGTACGTCCTCAAGGGGAAGGTACAAGGTGACGAGGGCGCTGCGTTTCGCGCCTTCCTTAGCGAAAAGTTCGGCCAGCACGTCTTCAAAACCGAAGAGCTTCAAGCCGTGTTGGAGTCGGCGCTGGCCGGTTATCTTGCCGAGACTCAAGGCCTGGAAAACGACATGCTGGTGCAACTTCGCGCCGATCTCGCCGATGGCGCGCTGTTCGGCGGCAACTTGCCGCAATTGCAGTCCGACCAGCTCTTCCAGCAGGAATACCAGCGCTTGAGCGAAGAGATCCTGCCCAAGGTGGTGGCGGACATGAAGATCTTCGTTGCCGGCCAGGCGACCTCGTTTGTCGGCAGCGAATTCGCGACGGCTACCATCGGCCGCAGCCTGGCCGCTCGCCTCGGCCTTTCCAGCGGCTTCCTCGGCACCGCCGCACGCTGGGGCCTTGTGACATTTGGCGTCGGCATGGTGTCCTGGTTCATCCTGGATTACGTCGTGGATTGGATTCTCCAACTGGTAGGCCACAACCCCGCGGACGAACTGGCCCGCAAGGTGGAGCAAGGTCTGGACCGGATCGAATCGCAATTGATCGAAGGCGACCAGGGGGCCGTGGCCAACTATCAACGGCTGCGGCAGCAGGAGCGCGATGATGCCTCGCCTGAGAATCAGCTCCAGTGCCGCCAGGAGGCAGACCGCATCGAGGAAAGCGGCGTCCTGGGAGTGCGTTACCAACTGCAGAAGCTCCAGGAGCTCCAGTCCCGGCTGCGCCGGGAAGCCCTGCACAGGCTGGCCGTTTCCCCGGCCGGAAGTTGAAACTTTGGCCCGTCCGGTTGGACAATCAGCCGGGCCGCCCTTCGCAGCTGGTCTGCGGCTCTCCAATTTGCCGCAGACCAGCTCTGACAAACACAAAGGCGTCGTTATTCAAAACGTGGATTGAGCCGCAGCAATCAGGCCGCGCTCTGGTTGCATGTGTCTCATGGGGAGCTGAAGCAATGAAACTGTATCACTGGTTGGCAATGATGGTTGGAATGTTTTGGGTCTTGTCAGGCCCCGGCGCGGTGCAGGCGCAGAGCCGAATACAGGCTGCGCGGGCGACCGCTGAATTCGTGATCGAGAGATTCGGCGGGCAAGCGGCCCGTGAAGGCGTCGAGGTGCTGACGCGCCGCATCGAGAAGATGGCTGTGCAGCACGGCGAGGAGGTGTTCCTCGGCATCCGCAAGGTCGGGCCGCAGTTCTTCAAAGTGGTCGAGGAGGCCGGCGTCAACGGCAGCAAGGCCGTAGGCATCATGGCAAGGCACGGCGAAGGAGGCATTGCCTGGGTTCTGAAACGGCCCAAGGGAATGGCCCTGCTGTTGGAGCATGGCGAGGAAGCCGCCGCCGTCCTGGTCAGGCATCCGGGCGGGGTTGCCGAGCCTTTGATCGAGCAATGCGGGGCGCCGGCCATCAAAGCGCTCCAGGCTGTCGGGCCCCAAGGAGGCCGCCGGCTGGCGATGATGATGTCAGAAGGCGAAATGGCCAAGATCGGACGCAGCCCTGAGCTTCTTCACGTTATCGGCGAATGGGGCGAAAAAGGCATGGAATTCGTGTGGAAGCACAAGGAAGCGCTTGCCATCGGCACCGTGCTGACTGCTTTTTTGGCCAACCCCGAGCCGTTCATCAATGGCACGCGCGACATCACCCAAATAGTCGCGGAAAACGCCATCAAGCCCATTGCCAGCATCCCAAGTGACGTGGCAAAGGAAGCCGCCAAAGGGATCAATTGGACGCTGGTTTTCCTGGTGTGCCTGTTCCTTTGCGTGGGAACGGTCGTAGGCATCATCGCGTTTTTGCCGTGGTTTCAAAAGCTCGTGGCACTATGGGTTGGCGGCAGCGGCTTCGGGGGCATTGGCCTGTCCCGCGCACTTGCGTCGAAACCCCGTCCAGCGGTTGAATCGCCGGCAAAGAATGGCAAACTGCGGAGCTCCATGCCGCCACGGCGGAACGAGTCGAATTAGCTGGATGGTGATTGCCCACCGGCGACAGCCCCGCATCCGGCACCGGGCTGTCGGTGGGCGAGGTCAACGTTGCCTTCCCCGATTACGGTGTTGCCGGACATGAACTATCCCACGCCTGAAAGGTGTCAACGCCATGCGCCAAAACGATCACCAGGGATTGGCAATTCTGATTTGCATCGTGGTCTTTATCGCATTGCTTTCCCGCCGCCGCTGGCGGCCCTCGACCACCGCCTTCGGCACGGCCTGCTGGGCGTCCGAAGGAGTGCTCAAAGCCAAGGGGATGCTCGGCAATTCCGGCCTGATCGTCGGCCGCACCAAAAGCGGCAAATTGATCCGGGCCGCGAACTATTGCCATGTCCTGCTGGTGGGCGCTACCGGAGCGGGGAAAGGCGTGTCGATCATCCTGCCCAACATCCTTTCCTATTTTAGGGGGTCATTGGTGTGCTTCGATACCAAGGGCGATTTGCATGGTACGTGCTGTAAACGCCGCCTGGCGAGGGGAGAGCGCGTCATCCGGCTGGCCCCCTTCAGCGACGGCACAGACACTTTCAACCCCCTGGACACCATCCGTAAGGACAGTCCCATGTTAGTCGATTCGGCGAGGGCGGTAGCTGAGGCTTTGGTGGTACGTACTGGATTGGAGAACGACCCACACTGGAACGACAAAGCCGTCCAGGTAATTACCGCGTTGCTCGTCCTTGTGCTTTTGCGCTTCGAGGGCGAGGACCGCAGCTTGAACTCGGTCCAAGAGATTGCCAGCGACCCCAAACTGCTGGCCTCCGCCGCCCAAAAGCTTCGCGAGATGGACGGGATTCCTGCAAGGCTCGGCAACCAGCTCAAGGTTTTGTTCGACAAGGAAAAGGAACAGGCCGGCGCGCTCAGCAAAGAAGGGGCCGGCGTGTTGAGTACGGTAGCCCGGCACCTCGCTTTTTTGGACAGCGAATTGGTGGCCAAGTCAGTGGCCCGCAGCACATTCGACCCGGCCATTCTGCTCAAACCCGGCACGTCGTTGTTCCTGCAAATCCCGGCCGACCAGCTGGATGCGCAAAAGGGCTTGCTCCGCTGTTGGATTTCCACGCTGGTGCGGATGATGGGCGCCGCTGGGGATGAGCGGGCGGGTGAAGTGCTGTTTCTTCTCGATGAGGCGTCGGCGCTCGGCTCGCTTTCGGCCATTGAAGAGGCACTGGTTCGCGGCCGCTCCGCCGGCGTCCGAATGCTGTTGGCCTACCAGAGTGACTCGCAGGTGCAGGCTGCCTTCAAGGACAAGCCGACGTTGCTGTACGACAACTGCACCACGCAAATCTACCTCGGGGCCAGCAGCATCGAAACCGCCGAGCGGATTTCCAAAAGCCTCGGCGAGTGGACGCAGGTGCTCGAAGGCTACGGCGAGAACGCTTCCCGCTCGCAGAGCGATGGGGGCACCTCCTCCAACCACAGCCAGCAATTCAGCCAGGGCAACAATTTCAATTACTCCGTGCAAGGCCGGGCGCTGCTTCGGCCGGATGAGATTTTGACGATGAACGACAACTACCTGATCGCCTTCCTGCGCGGGATGCCCCCTATCCTGGCCCGGCGGATCAAGTGGTACAAGGACCCCGCTTTCAGGCCCGGCGCGGCAATCCGTGTGGGGACAATGTTGTTGTGGGGGCTGCTGGCGGCAGCGGCAGCCCTCATGGTGTGGGCCGCCACGCAGCGATCAATGTGATGTTCGTCACGAGGCAACCAGTAATGGGGAGTAACCAACATGAGCAAGCAGAAAATCGGAGCCGGTCATGTCGAAGCGATGGCGCGCCTCGGCCTCAAAGAGTTGCGCAACGCGCTCAACCCGTCGCGAGAGAGCGCGGCCGACAGCGAACTCGGATTGTACGGCACGCAGACGCAAGGTGAGATTGCCGAGGCGCGCGAGGGTCCCGGCAAAGGCCCTGAGCAAGAATCACGGGATAAAACGCTGTCCCTCAAGGGGCTGCGCGAGGACGCGAACAAGCGCAGCCAGGATGACCGCGCCAAGGATCAGCGCGGCAAGGAAGATGACCGCAGCCAGGAACAGGGCGGCCCGGAGAGGTAACACACTGCATCCCTTTTACAGGAGTTTTACGATGATCCACTGGTTTACTTTGGTCAGCGTCTTGTGCTTTCTTATGGCCGCGTCGCCGGCCGACCTGTTCGCTCAGTTCAATCCCTACGGGAACCGGTTCAACCCTTACGGCCCGGAGGCCGATCCGCGGGTGCGCCGGGCCTATCGCGAAAAGGCCGTGGCCATCGTCGGCGCCAACGGGCGCGATTTCGTGGAAACGCAGGGTGACGAGGCGGTCGCCGCCATCTTTGCATGCTCCAGGCCGGTGGCGGAAAGGCTAGCCGAGTTTCACGCCTCGGGGGAGATGGGCAAGCTGCCCAGGCCTCGCGACTTGCTTCGCGTCGTCGCCCAGCCGCGCCACGGTGACGACGTCGCCCTGTGGGCCATTCACCATGCCGGCGAAATCGCCGATACGGATAGCTTCGACGCCTATCTGCTCAGCCCGTTGGATTATGCGCTGGGCCTCAAGCAACTCGAAACGGGAGCTGCCGAGTCGCGGGCGCGCCGCCTCAATCAGGCCGCGATAGCAGCGCCGCCAGCGACGGCGCTGTCGGACGATCAAAAGCTGGCCATCGGCGGCGGCATCGGTTTCCTTGTCATTGCCGTGCTTCTCCTGCGGCGGCGGAAGCAGGCTTCGAATTGGTAGCGGTGCGGACTTGGCATAGCCCGGGGTGAAGCATGACCAGAAAGTCATTGATGCAAAAGGTGGCCAGGGCGACGGCCATAGAGATTGTCGAAATCTTTGCCGGCTGCCTTCGTGAAGAGGAGCTGCACGACGCCTACACCGAGGTCGTCATGCGCGTCAAATCCTCTTTGCAACGATTCCGGATTGCGGAAAAACGGCGGGAGCTGAGGCAGCGGCCGGGGACCAAACAACCCGGCAATGGCATCACAGGGAAAAAGGACAATTAGTACATCCACTTGTGGTTCATTACAGGAGATTTTTTGATGGCTATGACTCTCACGCGGAAGCCATTGGGGCTCTTCCGCCCTGACCCGACGCAGCCGCGCAAGTCGTTTGACAATGACGAGCTGAAGGCGCTGGGCGAATCGCTCAAAAAGAAACAGCTCGTGCCGGTGCTGGCGAAGCCGGACGGCACCATCATCGACGGCAACCGCCGGTGGCTGGCCGCCAAGCTCGCGGGCCTGGAGCAATTGGATGTCATCATCACCGATGAGCCGCTGACCCCGGCCCAGATCAAGGAAATCCAGCTGGTGACGGCCCTGCACCGCACCGACCTGACGTCCTATGAGCAATTCCTGGGGTGCGTCGATTGGCTTACGCTGAATCCCGGAGCCACGGCCAAGGAACTGGCCGCCAAGATCGACCGCGATCCGTCCACGCTGGTGCGCGTCCTGTCGTTGGCGAATTGCATTCAGCCGGTCCGCCAAGCGGCTGCCGACGGCAAGCTCGGGCTTTCGGATTGGTACGCCATATCGAAAGTGCCGGAGGCGGAACAGCAAGCCCTGCTCACAGCGAAGCTGGCGGGCGAAAACCGGGACCAGCTCGAACGGCGGGGCCGCAAGCTGCGCAATGGCGAGGCTTCGGGAATCACAGTCAACCGGCTCAAGATCTTGTTGGGGCGGCAGGGCTGCTCGGTGACCATTACCGGCAACGACCTGTCCTTGGACGACGCCATCGACATATTGCAGGAAACGCTGAAATCCGCCCGCAAAGCCCAGGGCGAGAGCCTGGACGCCAAGACCTGGGTGCAGGTCATGAAGCAGAAGGCCAAACCGGGAGCTTAAGCATGACGTTGGTTTTGTTGACGTTTGTCGCGACTACCGGGATTTACACGGGCCTGTTAGTTCTGGCATTTCGGCGGGTGGCTCGTCACCTGCAAGGCCATCCCGAGGCCATGCAGGCGGTGACGGAGCATGTATTGCTCCCGCTCCTGGGTAAAAAGCCGCTCGAAGCAGAAAAGAAAAAGCCCGTGCCGCGGGACGCACGGCTGTGCTGAAAAATGCCTTAACCATCGAAAGGAAAAAGCAAAATGTCTATTGAGATGATCGACATGATGCGGGGGTACGAGTTTTGGCTGGAAGGATGCGGCCGCATGAGCGCGAATGTTTGCAAATTGCTGCGCATGGCCGGGCAGCCGGTGACGCTGGCCACAGTGCTGGGGGTGGTGCAATCCTTGCCCCGACAACGCGCCGACTTGACCTCGGCGGAATGGCGCCAGAGTTCGTATTGCTGCAAATGCTTGCAGAAAGCTGAACCCAAGGCAGTAACGGAGATCGAGGCCAAGCGGTTCGGGTTGCTGGCTGAATATTTCCTTGGCTACTTTCCGCAGCGCACCACGCTCGCGCAAGAGACGATGATCGACTCTTTCGTGGGCATCCTGCGGGCTATGGAGCTGGACCCACCTACTTCCGGCAGTGAGTGACGAATTTGCACCAGCCGCAGCCTACTGGGGCTGCGGTTGGCAGACGTCTGGGAACCGACAAACGATTGAATGTGAATGCAACAACAGGGCGGAGAATGCAAACGGGGCTTTGTATTGGAGTTGGCGATGGACAAAAAACACCGGTTGTCAGGATTTAGGGCATTGCTTGAGTATCACAAAACAAATTCTTGCCATCTGGAAGAAACCGATGGAAGTCATCGGCTGTGGCGGGAATTGTCCGCCGAGGCCAAGTTGGATTACCTGACCAGGGACGCCGCGTGGTACGACGTGCCTTTCGAGGAATTCGCGCAAGCGGTGCGCGAATCCATTCCAAATGACGTGATTCAAGAAGCGGCCCTGCGGCTGGCGTTCCGCAGCGGCCGGCAATTGCACGATCTGGAAAACCTGTTTCCCGACGATGGGCGGAATGAATCTGCACCCCCGCTCGTCGAGCGGGTCAATGAACTGCTCCATGCGCATTCGCCTGAGCAAGAAGATGACGAAGTCCTGAATTGCGAAAAGCTGGCTGCCCTCTTCAAAGAAATGCGGGCGGACGAAGCGGCCGCGAAGCGTGAGGACGCGCACGGGCACGGCAAGCAAGCCTCTCGAAAAACTCTCGACGCCAAGACAGGAGCTGCGGCGGTTGAGAAGGGCAAAGACAAAGACATCGAGAGGTGACCCCTGGACAAGGAAATCAAACGGCCCCGGATCGATTGGCGCGGGGCGGATATGCGCGGAATCAATATGTCGGGCATGGATCTGGAAGGGGCGGATATGCGCGCCACGGATTGCCGAGGCGTGAATTTTTCGCAGTGCCGCATGCGGTATGTGGATTTTCGGGGGGCGAATATCCAGGGAGCGAACTTTCAAAACGTCGATCTCTACGGCAGCAAAATGCAAGGCGTTGAGGCGGATGGGGCCGATTTTCGCGGGGCGGATGTGCGCCATGTCAACTTTGGCGGCGCTTACATGCAGGGCGCCATCATGCCACCCCCGGTGCAGGATGTGGATAGGAAGGGTGTGAGGAAATACCTGGAAGAATCGCCAAAAACCCCGAAAGTCGCGGAGACGCCGGAAACGGTAAAGGGCAAGGTGAAGGACAAAGGCATCGAAAGATGAGGTGTAGCCATGACGGTTGAAGAACGGTTAGAAAACATTGAGGCCATGCTTGTCGTTCTGGTGGATCGCCAGACGGTCAAGGACTTTTACGAAATCGAGGAATTCGCCAGGCTCGTGGGCAAAGCCTGCTTCACTTGCCGGGAATGGTGCCGCCTCGGCCGCATTCGGGCTGACAAAAAGCTGTCGGGGCGCGGGGCCTACGCCCGTTGGGTGGTGTCCCACCCCGAACTGTTGCGGTATCAAAAGGAAGGCCTGTTGCCCCTGGAGAACCGGAATGGGGTGTAGGCCACCTTGTTGCCGTTGCTCAGGCCTCCCGCGAAACCATATCTTCTCAGGCGCCAATCAAAGGCTTGCCGGCACCGGTAAGCCTGCTCATGGCCGACCGCTCTTGTGCTGCCTTTCCCCAATCCCGCCAGGGGCATTGCTTGGATCGCCCCAACCGCAGCGCGGCCCGAATAGCTTCCTGCAAGCCAGTTTCCTCGGCGTGGAGCCGGTCCCCGACCACGCCG
>Ga0207063_1120_pt1 | contig 16735 bp, 13 predicted proteins | sample Alteio_BWMinCont_29_FD_153462 | JGI IMG/M metagenome (GOLD analysis project Ga0207063, IMG submission 153462) | Enriched cells from forest soil in Barre Woods Harvard Forest LTER site, Petersham, Massachusetts, United States -... | ecosystem: Environmental > Terrestrial > Soil > Temperate forest >...
TCAAATCCGACGCTGGAGGACAAAGTCCGTCAAGAAATCCTCAGTGCATGTCAGCGCGCAAATTGGAAACTTGGTGGCCCGCGAGGAGCGGCCGCGAGGCTCGGGTTGAAGCGCACTACCCTGTTCTACAAAATGAAGCGCCTCGGTATCGCGCCCCCTGCGGACCATAGTGAGGATTGATTCCTGGCCGAGTGTGGCTCACGGCTGGTTTTCCCGTCGCGGAGAGATGTTCTGTTTTCGTCAAATCAATGATCTCTCGTTCCGATACTTACTCGCCGATGGCTCTTCGAAGCCGCACGCAACCGGTCGCGCGCTTCGCGTGGCTAACGCTTGCTTACACCGTTGCCGTGATCGTTTGGGGCGCGTATGTGCGGGCCACTGGCTCCGGCGCCGGCTGCGGCAACCACTGGCCACTGTGCGACGGCAACATCCTGCCCAGAGCGCCACAACCGCGCATTCCTCGGAGTCTCTCGCCTGATTCTCTTTCGTCTCTTATTTGCATCAATCGGCTTCCCGGATTCCTAATGTCTGGCTGCACTAAGGGGGGCCTTCTGGCCGTGCCCAACACCATTCCGTCAGTCATTTCGAACAGAATTTACACGTTTCCGAAATACGCAGCATTCCCGGCTTGCTATCCTGGACTAGAACGCCGGAATGTCGTTTCCGGGTTTTCTGCAGGTTAACAGTTGCCGGAAGGAATGAAGGATTTACATCGCACCCGGCCATAGGAGCAAGGAATTGAAGCCAATCAGAGTGGTCATTGTGGGCGGAGGATTTGCCGCTGTACAATTCGCGAAAACTCTTCGCAGCAAGCTGCGCGCTTCAGAGTGCGAGATCCTCCTGTTCAACCGCGAGAATCATATGGTGTTTCATCCTCTTCTGGCCGATGTCGCGGGAGCTTCCATCAATGGGGACGCGGCCGCAACACCTTTGCGCCAGATGCTCCCCGGAGTTGCTTGCCGCACCGAACGCGTACAGAGGATCGACCTTCCCTCTCGAGAGGTCGAATTTGACGATGGAACCGGAGGGCTCAGGCGCTTGCAGTACGACCACGTCGTGATCGCCTGCGGAGCGGAGAGTAACCTGGGCATTATCCCCGGGATGACCGAGCATGCGTTTGCCTTTAAGGTTATGCGCGACGCCATTGACCTTCGCCAGCACATCGTGCGTCAGATGGAGCAAGCCGAAGCAGCCGGCGATCCTGATCGCCAGCACCGGCATCTCAGCTTCATTGTCGTGGGGGCAGGCTTCAGCGGCGTCGAGGTCGCTGGAGAAATCAACGAACTGGTTCGCAGCAGCACCCGCTTTTACCGCAACTTCAAAAAGGAAGACGTTGTTGTCACGCTGGTCCATTCCCAGGACCATATCTTGCCCGAAGTGGCGCCGACGCTGGGCGAGTTCGCTAGAAAGAAGATGGAGGAAGCCGGCATCAGCATCCTGCTAAATACGCGTGCGGTCGCCGCAACCCAGGAGGGCATCGAACTGAACAATGGAAAGATGGTGACGGGAGCCACCGTGGTCTGCACCATCGGAACCTCGATCTCTCCCCTCGTCCAACAGCTCGACGTTCCCAAAGAGCGGGGACGCATTCGCACGGCTCCGGAAATGCGCATCGAAGGCCAGACCAACGCTTGGGCAATTGGTGATTGCGCGCTCATCGTCAACGCCTTCGACAACAAGCCATCCGCTCCCACGGGCCAGTTCGCGGAACGCCAAGGTCGCCAGGCGGCGCTCAACCTCGTTCGAGTCCTGAAAGGCGAGCCCACCAAACCATTCCGCTTCAAAGCCCTCGGGCAGCTCTGCTCCATCGGCGGTTACCAAGCCGTCGCGGAAATGTTTGGCATGCGCGTCTCGGGCTTCCTCGCCTGGTTCCTGTGGCGCGGGGTATATCTCTTCAAGCTGCCGACGTGGTCTCGCAGAATCAAGGTGGCCCTGGACTGGGCATGGGACTTGCTTTTCCCGCGCGATCTCAGCTTCCTTAATACCGATTCGGCACAACAGGTCTATCACGCCTACTATCGTCCAGGCGATTTCATCCAGCGACAAGGCGAGTCGGCCCGATTCTTTAGTGTTATCGAAGAAGGCCAAGTAGAGATCCTGAAAGCGGCAGAGCCGAACACCGAGCCAAAAATCGTCGCCGTCCTGGGCCAGGGTGACTTTTTTGGCGAGGCCGCTTTGTTGGGAAACCGTCCCCACGAAACAAGCATTCGTGCCCGCACCGTCGTTCGCCTGGGGCAAGCCGGCAGCGCTCTTTTCTCGCAAATCGCCGGGACCTTCGCACCTCTCCGCGACGTGCTGTCCAAGGCTGTCATTCGCCGCTCTGGCGACTTTTGGCACCACCTCCCCTTGACCCAGTCAATTCTCGAGCGTGAGCCCCTTGCTTCTCTCCTTGATCCGCTGCCGGCAGAACTCCTCCGTAAAGACACTAGCCTGGCCGATGCCATTCGAGCGTTGAAGGAAAGCTCTAGCGGCGAACTCCTGATCCTCGACGAAGCGCAGCGTTTATGGGGAACTTTCGACCGCAACGACCTTGATCAAATTGTCGCTCGCGTCGCCGTCCTTCCGACGCATCAGCACAGGGATATCACCCACTCGAAGCTAAGTGAATTTCTCGTGGTGAATCCAGTTTATGTAGCTCTCGACGATGCGACGCTGGTGGCGGTCGCTACCATGCTTGATCGTGGCATCTCGTGGTTGCCGGTTGTCCAGAGCAAGGACAATCCCCGGCCCGTCGGTTATCTAAGAAGAGAAAAAATCCTCGACCGAATGATCGAAAGAATCGGGCAGCAGCAAGCAGAGCACGCCCAGGTTGCAAGCTGAAGACTCCTATGATCGAGCTCGCTCCCTCCATCCTGTCGGCTGACTTCGCTCGCCTCGGCGCGGAAGCCCAGGCCGCTGTCGAAGGGGGAGCCACCGTTCTCCACGTGGATGTGATGGATGGTCATTTCGTGCCGAACATCACGATCGGGCCCCCCCGTCGTTGCTTCTCTTCGCAAAGTCTCGAAAGTTCCGCTCGATTGTCATCTCATGATTGAACGGCCGGACGAGTTCATACCCGCATTTGCCGAAGCCGGCGCTGATTGGATCTCCGTCCACCAGGAAGCCTGCGTCCATCTCGGTCGCACCCTTCATTTGATCGCAGCGCACGGATGCAAGCCCGGAGTAGTTATAAACCCGGCCACACCGGTCCATGCTCTCGATGAGGTTCTTCCTCTGGTTCATCATGTCCTGGTCATGAGCGTGAACCCCGGCTTCGGTGGCCAAACCTTTATCCACTCTTCCCTGAAGAAGATTGAGTTGCTGTCGAAAATCCGCGAGTCCCGCCGGCTCGGCTTCCGCATTGAAGTTGACGGCGGCATCCATCACGACACTGTCGCCGACATAGTGCGTGCCGGTGCCGAGATCCTGGTCACGGGCAGCGCTATATTCGAGCATGGAGAGCCCCGTGGAAATGCCAGGCAGCTCCTGAAATCCGCTCTCGACGCCCAAAAGCAACCTGTTCAAGGTCTCTCGTCTCGAGTGGCAGGAGGGGTTGCGGGCGATGGCGGGAACTCGTTAAGTTTGCCCTGATCGCCGTTCGTCTTCCGCGGTGAATCGTTGACGTTCTCCACCAAAGCCGCGGCTTCCCTCTCCGGCCAAACCGCCGTCAAAATGAGCGCAACGCCAATTCCGATGGACACCTCGGCGAAGCGGTGAAAGGCGGTCTCCCAGGCTGGACCCGCCCGTGGGATCAACAGCACAATGGCCAGCGTAATGCCCCCAAACCTGTACGCACTTCGATCCGCCAGGACAAGAGGGCAAAGCAGTCCTAACATGAACACGCTAGCGCCAAACACCAGAACATGCGGCCCGAAGTGACTCGCGACAATCGCGCCAACTACCGCTCCAAGCGCCGTTCCGACAAAACGCTGCCAGGATACCTTCAGCGCCGCTCCCAGCGACGATTGTGTAATCACGATGGTTGTGATCGGTGCCCAGTACGCCTCTGGCAGCCGGAACAAGCGCGCGACCAGCACCGAAGCAACCGCCGCCACGGCCGTGCGCGCAGAATGCACCAGTATTACCCAGCCTCCCCACTCCGTCGGTCCCTCTCTCCCCGCCATTTTCTCCCTCCACCGTCCCCGCAGTCGTCTCGAAGCACTGACCCACGCCCCGCACTGTCTCCATTACGTTTGGGTACATCAGCGTCGGCCCTTTGCCGGTGCCTTTGTTTTCTTGGAGGCCCCAACGTAGCCTAGGTTTCTTGATCCCACAACTCGCCCGGCGGCGTCCCCGGTCACACAGGTACGTTATTTAGAATCAACACCTATAAGACCCTGCAATGGTTGAATGGCTGATTCTATCAGAGTTATGCGGCAGCTAAATCACTTAGAATCAACACTTACGAAAAGGTGGCGGGCGTGGTAGCGCAGGTAGTTTTGCGTCATTATCATCTTTTGTTGATGACCCTGTCGCCTTGGGGGCGCGCTCTAAGCTCTTCTGAACCGCTCGCTGTTAGGCTTCGACCCAATCAGCGCATAGTACAAAATGTATAGGTAACAAATCACGGGCAAGACAAAGGCGTGGTGCAAGCCAGCATAGTCGGCGATGACGCCTTGAATTACGGGAAGGATGGCACCACCTACAATGGCCATATTTATGACGCCGGATCCATTTCCTGTCAGAGGACCCAGTTCTGCCACACCCAGGCTAAAGATGGTTGGGAACATGATCGAGTTGAATAAACCAACGGCGAGAATGGTCCACATGGCGGTATGCCCACCCAATATCATGGAAGCGGTGATGAGCGCGGTGGCGCAGATTGCGCATAGTGCCAGCAGATATTCAGCCTTGATCCGCCGCAGAAGGGGTGCGCCAAGAAAGCGTCCGATCATCGAGCCAGCCCAGTAGAACGAAACAAACCCAGCTGCGGTCTTGGCGGAGAAGCCTGCGATCTCCGGCAAGCCGAAATAATTCACCAGAAAACTTCCGATCGAAACCTCTGCGCCCACATAGGCAAATATTCCAATGGCGCCGAAGATGAGATTGCGATGCTTCCAGATCGAATCTGTGACCTTCTCTCGGGGACGGTCCGCCGCAGTCTCAATCTTGGGAAGCTTGAAGGTGCCGATCAGAATCGCCAGCAACACCAAAGCGATGCTGATGACGGTATATGGCATCTTGACCGAGGCCGCTTCTTGCACGCGGTACGCATGCAGCGCTTGTGGCGCAAGCTGCCTCATCTGTTCGACTGCCAATGGCGCGGCGCTCAGGATCAGCAGGCCCCCCTATTTTCGGGGCGATCGTCGTGCCCAGCGAGTTGAAGGCTTGCGTCAGATCCAGGCGGCTCGATGCCGTTTCAGGTTTCCCCAACAAGTCCACGTAGGGGTTCGCCGACACCTGCAGCCCGGTAATTCCCGCTGCGAGAACGAGTAGCGCAGTCAGGAACAGGGGATAGGAGACAACAGACGCCGCCGGTACGAACAACAACGCTCCGACAGCCATGGTCAACAGGCCTGCCACCATGGTCCTCTGGTAGCCAATCCTATTCACGATCTTCGACCATGGGACGGAAAACAAAAAGTATGCCGAAAAGAACGCAAACTGCACCAGCATGACTTGCGCGAAGTTCAGATCGAAAATTGCTTTCAGATGCGGCACCAGAATATCGTTCAGGCAGGTCAGAAACCCCCACATGAAGAACAGTGTCGTGACGATGGCCAGAGGCCGTGAGTAATCTTGGGTCACCGCAGCGGCCGCAACACTTTGCGCCGCGCTAGAACTGGTAGTTACTTCTCTCGTGACCATCTTTTTTCACCTCGGATGCCAAGACGTCGTTCGTTGCCGTGCTCCGTGCTTTCCCGGACAGCTGATCTTCGCTGGTGTCACCAACTACCACCACGTTTCCCCTTGCACCCCATACGTGAGCCCGCTGGTTCTGTCCTCGAATGGAACTCCGCCCACCAAACCGCGGAACCCGTTCGACCAATTCGCATAGGTCAGAAATACACGCAGCACGGGCCGGCTGAAGAACTTGCGGCCTGCGCCGATTTGCGGCGCGATCGTGAATTTGCGGAGCCAGCCGTCGAACTGAGTATTGCCGTTTTGCGTCGTGACAAAGCCTTCCGTGTGGTCGAACCCGCCCTCAAACGCAAGGGAAAGGTATTTGGTGAAAAACACCTCGGGTCTCAAGCCGAACGAGGCCCAGTCGTTGAAGCCATGGCCAGGCTGGCCGTCCCTCTTCCGTTGGAAGATGAAAATCGGCATGACGGCGAATCGGTCGTTGGGTTGAATCAGCAGATGCTCCGCGATCAACAATCTCTCGGAACTCTTCAGGAACGGAGTCGGATCCTCAATCGATGTGCTGAAATTGCTTGCGGCACCCTTCCCGTACTGGACGCTCAGCGTGTGGTAACCCCCGTGCCATTCCAGGCGCTGGTGGCGTATCCCGAACGCGTAACCATTGGCGGTAGGAATGACCGCGCCGGTTTGCGCAGTGCCGCCCTTGGCCGTCGCAAAATCAAACCAGGCGCCCCACAGCCCAAAAGGCCCTTGGAGATCATAGAAACGGACGTCGATATTGCTCTTCGCGTAGTTCCCGTTTTGCGTAACTATGTCGGGCCTGGCACTCGCCAGATAGGCCACCGACAGCTTGCCGATCGGAAGGTTCCAATCTTCGACTCCGGCGCCGTAACCGCTCATATCCAGAGGATAGAAGTCATCTATCTCAATATGCTGGCGGCGGTAATAGCGCTCGCCGGCCCAGAATTTCGCATTCGGTTGGAAATCCAAAATATTGCCGGCGCGGATAAACGCTTCCCGCAGGCGGAACTGGTCATTCCCCGTGTTGCCGGGAAAGTTTGCATAGCTTCCCGAATTCGTAGTGTTGGCCTCGATCATCACTTCGGTCTTCAGCCACGCCTTATCACTATGGTTTTCAGGGTTCAGCCAGTTGTTTACGAAGATGAATTCCCCGTACGTTTCTGCTTCATTTCCCAACCGATATTTCGCATCCGCTCCGGGCGCTTGGAAAGCAACTTGCTGCCCACCTTCACTATTGAGGCCGTAACCCGACCGAAAATAGCCGTGAAACTCGAAACTCTCGACCTGCTGCTCCAGACTTCCAATCTTTTGGTCTGCTTCTCTTAGGAGGTCATACGTCGGTTCCGAAGGCAATTGGCCCTGATACTTTGCCCCGACCTCATCCGACTGCCCGAGCACGGCCTTTTCGGCTGCTTGCTGGGCGGCCAGCTCTACTGCAGAGACGGTCCCCTCCTTTGTTTTTTCGCTGGCCTCTTTCTGTTTTTGGATTTGCTGCTCCAGGGCAGCGATGCGTTGCTGGAGGTCACGAGTGGTCGCGTCGTACTGCTGCTTGAGTTGCTCAAGCTGCTTCTCGAAATCATCTGCCTTTTGGGCAGCAGGTTGCTGTGCCGGCGATGGCAGAGCCCCCGCGGCAACCAACGCGACAATCCACGGCAGGCGCCTAAGCTGTAGTAAATTCCACATTTTTCATTCAATCGCATGGAGCATGGCTGGTTCGCTCATGCTCTCAAGCGCTTACGGCACGCCCGTTCAGTACGACTTCCTCGATGGCCCTCGCAAATCCTTCCTGCTCGTTTGTGGAAGTGACATAGGTAGCCGATGCCTGCACTTCGGAGCTGGCGTTGCCCATCGCAATGCTCACGCCGCTCTTCTCGAACATCAGAACGTCATTGGGCATGTCTCCGATGGTCGCGATCTCTTCCGCCGGAATGTTCAGCAGTTTTGACATTGCCAGCACCACCCCGCCCTTGTTGGCCTGGGGATGGGTCACATCGAGATAGTAAGGTTGCGAGCGCGCCGCGGAAATGTGCGTCCCGCCGGCTTGCTGAACATCTTTTTCGCATTTCGCAACGCCATCGTAGTCGTCGCTGACACCGACAATCTTCGCTACGCGGCCGAGCAGTCCTCGAAACGTCTTGACCACCGTTGGAGGAAACTTCACGGTCCACTGCTCGCGAGCGACGTGAGGTGCGTTCGGGTCGCGCACAAACCATCCGGTGTCCGTGTATACCCAGACATCGAGTCCATGGCCCTCGATGGACGCGATTACCTTTTCCGGCACCTCCGCCGGCAGAAACCTCTGGTCAACAACCGTGGTAAGATCGGGCTGAATCAGCACACCGCCATTGAATGCCGCCAAGGGTTGGGTCAGTTTTAGCGGATCGATTAGCATGGCCATGCCGCGGGGAGGCCGTCCACTCGTGACACTGAATTGGATTCCCGCCTCATGCAGCCGCAAAACGGCCTCGGCGGCTCGCTTCGTGAGCACCTTCTCCTGCGTCACGAGCGTTCCATCAACGTCCGCAATCACCATGCGGATGGGCTTTGCTGAATTTACGTTTCTCGATGCCATCTCGAACCTCTTTCTTGGTTTTCCACCCGAGCCAGGAATACCTACTGCTCCTGGTAGTTCCACAGCAGGCCGCCGTCCACAAAGAGCGTCGTTCCCGTGACGTAATCGGATTCCTCCGAGGCCAGGAAACTGGCCAGCCCGGCGACGTCTTCCGGTTTTCCAAGCCTTCCTAGCGGAATATTTCCAAGCAGCTCTTTGAGCTTGACCGGGTCATTTAATAGTTTGGTGTTGATCGGTGTTTCAATAGCGCCAGGCGCGATCGAGTTGATCGTGATTCTGCTGGGGGCAAGTTCAATCGCCAGATTTCGCGTCAGCATCTTGATTCCCCCTTTGCTCGCGCAGTAGGAAGCAAAATGCGGGAACGGCAATTCTTCGTGCACTGAACTGATGTTGATGATTTTCCCGGGACGTCCTGCCTCCCGAAGATGGCGAACCACGGCTTGCGTGATGAAAAACATTCCCTTCAGGTTGACATTCAAGACGGCGTCGAAGTCTTCTTCCGTCACGTCCCAGAAGTCAGCTCGTTTCTCCAGGCCCGCGTTGTTAACCAGGATGTCGACTTTTCCAAGAGCCCCGACGGCCTCTTTAATGAATCGCTCTCCGTCAGAAACCTTTCCGACATCGGCTTGAAACGCAGCAGCTCGCCGCTTCGCAGATTTGATTCGGCCCACTACTTCGTCTGCCCCGTCCTTGTTCTTGCGATAGCAGATGGCCACGTCGGCCCCCTCTTGCGCCAAGCGTTCCGCAATCGCCCGTCCAATCCCCTGGTCGCCGCCCGTTACAGCCACTACCTTTCCGATTAGCCGATTTGACAACACTCCTCCTCGCGGTTCTCTTGCTCTCGAAAAAGAACCCAGCTCGCTCTTGTTGTAACTTCTTGGATCCTCAGGCCACCGTGACTTCGGGACTCAGGTAGACGTCCTGAATTGTGTTCAGCAATTGCATCCCTTCCGCAAGGGGCCGTTGAAAGGCTTTGCGGCCCGAGATCAGCCCGGTTCCTCCTGCCCTCTTGTTGATCACCGCAGTAGCTACTGCTTCCTCGAAATCATTCGCGCCAGACGCCCCTCCGCTGTTGATCAAGCCTGCCCGCCCCATGAAACAATTCGCTACCTGGTAGCGGCACAGATCAATCGGGTGATCGCTCGCAAGTTCCGAGTAGATGCGCTTGTCGAACTTGCCGTAGCTCGAATCGCCCATGTTGAGAGCCTGGTAGCCGCCGTTGTTCTCTGGAAGCTTTTGCTTGATGATGTCCGCTTCGATGGTCACTCCCAGATGATTGGCCTGTCCGGTCAAATCCGCAGAGAGGTGGTAGTCCTTGTCTTTCTTAAATGCGTTGTTGCGCATGTAGCACCACAGAACCGTGCCCATCCCTAATTCGTGCGCGTGTGCGAAAGCCCGGCTCACCTCCACGATCTGCCGGTCACTCTGCTCCGAACCGAAGTAGATAGTCGCCCCTACGGCCGCCGCGCCCATGTCGTACGCTATCTTCACCGTCGAGAAAAACACCTGATCGAACTTGTTCGGGTAGGTCAGCAATTCGTTGTGATTCAACTTCATGATCAAAGGGATTTTGTGTGCGTACTTGCGCGCGACCGCACCCAGGACGCCACACGTCGAAGCCACTGCGTTGCATCCACCTTCGACAGCAAGCTTTACGATGTTCTCCGCGTCGAAGTAATCAGGGTTTTTCGCGAAGCTGGCGCCGGCGGAGTGCTCGATGCCCTGGTCGACTGGTAATATCGAGAGATACCCAGTCTTTCCGAGGCGGCCATGATCGTAAATCCTCTGCAAATTGGAGAGAACGCGAATGTTTCTATCGGACCCAGCCCAAACGCGATCTATGAAGTCGGGGCCGGGAAGATGGAGGCGCTCCTTGGCAATCTTTGGCGAGTGGAATCCCAGCAAGGATTCCGCTTTCACTCCAAGAAAAGATTGAATTGTCGTACGCGGACTTGTAGCCATCGTTTTCTCCTAGAATGCTCTTTTCGCTCGCGGTGCAAGCATGGCGGCTGCAGAGGGATCCACGAGCCACAGAACTTTTCCCTCTTTTGGCTTGATGATCTGCGCAGGGAGTTGGTCCGGCTCGTACGGCCCCTCGAGCACGGCCTTCAGTGCAGGCGCCTTTTCCGCTCCGTGCACCATGAAAAGTACCCGGGCGGCATTGTTCAAGACCGGAGGCGTCAGCGTAATGCGATCCGTATAGAGTTTGCCCACCCAATTGCTTGCAGCCAGCCGGCGTTCTTCCTTCAAGGCTTTGGTGCCTGGAAATAAAGAAGCCGTATGCCCTTCCGGCCCCATCCCGAGCAGCACCAAGTCGAAGCGAGGCAGCTGCCCTTCAGCCAGCCTGAAACTCGCTCGCAAATCCTCCTCGTACTCCTCGGCGGCTTGCGCGGCATTTCGTTTTTCACCCTTGATACGATGCACTTGCTTCGCATCCACCGGGGCTTTGGCGAGCATCGCTTCTGTGGCCATGCGAAAGTTGCTTTCGGCGTCGTCCGGGGGTACATGACGTTCGTCGCCGAAAAAGAACTGGATCTTGCCCCAAGGCACCACAGCCTGCAGGACCGGGTTGTTCATCAGCAAACCGTATAGCGCTTTCGGCGTAGAGCCGCCGGAGAGCGCGACGCAGAAGGAGTCCTTTTCGCGAACAGCCTCCTTCGCTGCCTCCAGGAATTCCGCTGCGGCTGTTTGCGCAATGCCATTGGCATCCGCCAAAATCCTGATCTCTCGATTTGTTGTTGCCGTCTCAGTCGTCATAGTCTTAGTGCACTCCTGCAGTCGCCTGCCCCAACGCCACGGGAACCTCACTAGGTTCAGACGACGGATGGTCTTCCCCGATCGTTCGCCAAGCGCGGCCATCCCGCGCGAGCAATTCGTCTGATTCTTCTGGCCCCCAACTTCCCCCGGGATAGTTCGGAAAGCTCTTGGCCGGAGCGGCGGACCAGGCATCCAGAACGGGTTGAATCACTCTCCAGCCCGCCTCTACCATGTCCGCGCGCTGGAACAGGGTGGCGTCGCCCATCATGCAGTCGTACATGAGCCGTTCGTACCCGGTGCTGTGAGAACGTCCGAAGTCGCGTGCGTAGTCAAACTCCATGTTCACAAGGCCGAGTTGCATCACTGGGCCGGGAACCTTAGCTCCGAATCTCAGCGAAATTCCTTCGTCTGGCTGGATGTGAATCACCAGGCGGTTCGTCTGCAGATCCGCGATCTTGGTATTTCGAAACAGCACGAAGGGAGAACGGCGAAACTGAATGGCGATTTCCGTCATGCGGCGCGAAAGGCGCTTCCCTGTGCGGAGATAGAACGGCACTCCTGCCCATCGCCAGTCATCTATTTCGAGCCGCAACGCGGCATAGGTCTCGGTATTCGAAGCGGCAGAAACCATGGGCTCAGTGCGATAGGCGGGCAGCCGTTCCGCTCCCATCATTCCCTGGCCGTATTGTCCGCGAACCGCCATGCTCATCACGTCTTCCGGTTTAGGAACTTGAACGGCGTGGAGGATCTCCGCTTGCTTGTCGCGCACGGCGTCTGCGTCAAACGAAATGGGCGGCTCCATGGCCGTCAGCGAAAGCAACTGGAAGAGATGATTGGGAACCATGTCGCGCAGGGCCCCGGACGTTTCGTAATAGCCGCCACGCTGCTCGACTCCGACCGTCTCGGCAGCGGTAATCTGCACGCTATCGATGAAGTTTCGGTTCCACAAAGGTTCCGCAATGCTATTCGCGAAACGGAAGACCATGAGGTTCTGCACAGTCTCCTTGCCCAGGTAGTGATCGATGCGATAGATCTGTTGTTCATCGAGAATCTGCTTGAGGTCGCGGTTCAACTGTTTCGCCGACGCCAAATCTCTTCCGAAGGGTTTTTCCACGATGACGCGAGCCCATTTGCCGTCCTCTTCCTGAGTGAGTCCAGCCTGGCCCAGTTGCTTCACCACGGGAGCGAAAAATTTCGGAGACACCGCCAGGTAGAAGAAGCGGTTCCCTTGTGTGGAGTGGTTTTTTTCAGCCGCTGCAATTTGTGCCTGGAGTCTTCCGTACGCCGCTGAATCCTGGAAATCTCCCTGTACGTAGTAGGTTCGTTCGAGAAGCCAATCCCAGAGACGGCTATCGATTGGCTCGGGCGCGAACTCTTTGATGTCCTTGGCGAGCTGCGCTCGAAAGGTTTCCGTTGTCATGGAATTGTAGGAGAAGCCGATTACCGCGAATTGCGGCGAGAGCAGCTTATCTTTCGCCAAATTGCATAACGCCGGAATCAGCTTGCGCTTGGTCAGATCTCCGCTTGCCCCGAAAATCACCATCATGCAGGGGCTCGCTTGATGTCCGTGCCCGTTGAAACTTTCAGTCATATTCGTCCTATCTGGGATTGGATTTCCAATTCTGCCAATTCACTTGGCGCTGGCCGCCTTCTCCATGTGGCCGCCAAACTGAAATCGCATGGCGGAAAGGAGCTTGGCCGCAAATTCGTCTTCCCCTCGCGAAACAAAGCGCTGGAACAGCGATGCCGTCAGCACCGGCGCCGGCGCGGTCGATTCGATAGCCGCAAGAATCGTCCAGCGTCCTTCCCCAGAATCCGATACCCTTCCGGAAAATCTCTCGAGGGATGGCTGCTCCAGCAGAGAAATCGCCGTCAAGTCGAGAAGCCAGCTGGCCACTACACTGCCTCTCCTCCACACTTCGGATACATCGGCCAACGAGAAGTCGTAGCGGTAATTTTCCGGATTGCGCAGCGGGGTCGTCTCGGCATCCACTTCGCGGGTTCCGCTGCTGCCTGCGTTGGCGTGCTTGAGAATATTGAGCCCCTCGGCGTAGGCGGCCATCAATGCATATTCGATTCCGTTGTGTACCATCTTCACGAAGTGCCCTGCGCCCGAAGGGCCGCAATGGAGATAGCCTTCTTCAGCTGTGCCCGGCACTTTCTCACGCCCAGGTGTCCGCGAAATGTCGCCGCGTCCCGGCGCGAGCGATTTGAAGATCGGATCGAGATGTCCGACAATCTGCTTTTCGCCTCCAATCATCTGGCAGTACCCGCGCTCCAGGCCCCATACTCCGCCGCTGGTGCCAACGTCCACGTAGTGCAAAGCTTTGGTGGCAAGTTCGGCGGCGCGGCGAATGTCATCGATGTAATACGAGTTTCCGCCATCGATCACGATGTCGCCGGCGTCGAGCTTTCCAGCCAGTTCTTTGAGCGTGGCGTCCACCACCGCCGCCGGAACCATTAGCCACACGGCTCGCGGCCTTTCGAGCTTCTTTACCAGGTCATCCAGTGAAGTAGCGGCAATAGCGCCTTCGCTCGCGACATGCTTCACTGACTCAGCACTTCGGTCAAAGGCCACACATTGATGTCCGGCTCTTTGTAGCCGACGCACCATGTTGGCGCCCATTCTTCCCAGCCCGATCATTCCAAGTTGCATGGATATCGCTCCTGTTCACTCGTGTCTTTCTTAGTTCACCGTGGCCCTACGCCAATGCTTGCCCGATGGCCGCCTGCAGTTTCGCGAGTCCAGCACTTACGTCTTTGCCGAGGTGCACGCGAAGCGCCCTTCTCCCGCGCTCCGCAAGTACCGCAAAATCGCCGCGCGCTTGCGCCGCTTTGACCACCCCAAACGTATATTTCTGTTCCGGGACTGGGATATCGTTGGCATCGTCGCAAGTGATTTGCAGGAAGACACCGCTGTTGGGTCCGCCTTTATAGGCCTGGCCTGTCGAGTGCAGAAACCGCGGCCCAAATCCCAGCACTGTCGCCAACTTCTTGGTGTCTCTGACCGTATGGCGGATGCCCTCGAGAGCGGCTTCATTCTCGGCGTTCATCGTGATGTAGCCGAGCACAGCGAAATAATCCCCTGCGCCGGCGCGCGACAGATGAGTTTCGAAGACCTCCGCGAGCGTCTTTCCGTTCTTAAGAGCTTCCGTGTTCCTCGCGTCGGCGTAGAGCTTCACGCCGTCGCCTTCGAAAAAGGGCTTCTCTTCTGGTAGCTTGCCCTTTGCTTCATACTCGCTTGTGAGTTTCCGCGTTTCGATCTTGCTGGCTTCTACGTCCGGCTGGTTGAAGGCATTGATGCCGATGATCGATCCAGCCACGGCGGTCGCAATTTCCCAGCGGAAGAACTCTTCGCCAATCGCATACGGCTCTTGGACCGCGATGTGCACGACGGGCTGGCCTGCTTTCTCCAAAGCTTCAACCGCCGCGTCCTGCGCGTGATCGGGCGCGGAATCCAGCCGCAGATAGGCAAATACCCGGTCACTCCCGTAGCTCTCCGGCTTCGCCAACCGCTCCCGGTCCACGGGAACGATGCCCTTCCCGATTTTTCCCGTCGATTCCGCGAGAAGCTGTTCAAGCCACGCGCCAAGATCCGAAATGCCCGGAGAAGAAATGATCGTTACTTTGTCGCGCCCTTGGTTTGCTGCGGCTCCGAGGATCGCTCCCAGTACCACGCCGGGATTCTCCGCCGCGGGAACCGTTGCCCCGCAGGCATGAATCATTTCCTCAGTGCGGCTCAAGAACTTCGGAACATCAATTCCCATCACCGCCGCCGGCACCATGCCGAAATTCGATAATGCGGAGTATCGCCCTCCGATACTGGGCACACCAAAGTAGATGTGCCTGAACTTATCGTTCTCGGCGACGTGCTGCATCTTTGAGCCCGGATCGGTGACGGCAATGAACCGGTTTCCCGCTTTCTTCTCACCAACGGCTTCCTTCACGCGCGCAAAGAAATATTGCTTGGAGATATTGGGCTCGAGAGTCCCTCCTGATTTGCTGGAGACGATGAACAGCGTGTTCTTCAGGTCAATTTTTGCCTCGATGGCTTTGATCTGCGCGGGATCGGTGGAATCGAGGACATGCAACTCGGGGAATCCTTCAATCTTCCCGAACGTGAGCCGCAGGACTTCTGGGCAAAGGCTTGACCCTCCCATCCCGAGGAGAAGAGCGTGCTTGAATCCTGCCTGCTTGACTTCGGCCGCGAGTGAAGTCAGATGCTCGATATGAGAGATCTGGTCGTCGGTGACTCCCAGCCAGCCGAGCCAGTGATTTTCATCGGCTCCCGTCCAGAGCGAGGCATCCCCTCGCCACAGGCGGCGCACTTTGTCATTTTTCTGCCAATCCGTAAGCGCAGCTTCGACTGCGGCAGCGAGCTTTTGCGGCAGGGTGTACGAAATGGAATTGATCTTCGCCGTGGATTGGCCGCTCTTTCTGGATCCCGTGGCCTTCAGCAGCTGGGCGAACGCATCCACGAACTGCCGCAAACCTTCTTCCAAGAGAGTGTCTGTCACGGTTTTCATCGGGATGCCGGCTCGCTCCAGCGCGTCCATGGTGTCTGCCGCGTTCTCCACGTCTTCTGTCAAGCTCGCGCGTAGCCGGCCGTGCTCTCGGAACGCATTGAAAGTCGCAGGCGGAATCGTGTTCACTGTCGAACGGCCGATGAGCTCCTCCACGTAAATCACGTCTCTATAGCTGGGATTTTTCGTACTCGTGCTCGCCCACAGCAATCGCTGGGGATGCGCACCCTGGCCGGCCAAGGCCTGCCACCCTTCTCCCGAATACAATTCCGCAAAGCTGTGGTAGGCAAGCTTCGCATTGGCGATCGCCACCTTGCCGAGCAGGCCGCTTAGGCGTGCACGCTGTGCCGGATCACTCGTGGTTTTTAGTTGACTCGCGATTTGCGCGTCAATCTTGGAGTCGATTCGGCTGACAAAGAAACTGGCCACGCTCGCGATCCGGCTAACGTCTCCGCCCGAGGCCGCGCGCGCGGTCAGGCCTTCGATGTAGGCTTTTGCAACTTGCTCGTAGACCTCACGCGAAAAAAGCAGCGTCACATTGACGTTGATCCCTTCGCTCACTAGTTGCCGAAGCCCCGGAATTCCCGCAACCGTGGCCGGCACTTTCACCATGAGGTTTGGCCGGTTCACTGCTTTCCAGAGTCGTCGAGCCTCTTCTAACGTCCCTGTCGTGTCATTCGCGAGCAACGGGGAGACTTCGAGACTCACATAGCCGTCCTGCTGTTTGCTTTCCTCGTAGACTGGCCGCAGAATATCCGCCGCATCCTGCACGTCCTTCACGGCGATTTTTTCGTAAAGTCCTTTGGCGTCCAGGCCTGCCGACTCACTGCCGTTGATTACCGCTTCATAGTCCGTGCTGCCAACAATGGCCTTTTCGAAAATAGCCGGGTTCGAGGTGACACCCCGCAGACCATCTTCCACTACTAGGCGCTTTAGCTCTCCGCTGGTGATCAAACTTCGGCGAATGTAATCCAGCCAGACGGATTGCCCATACTCAGATAGCCCTCTCAGCGGATTTGCTTCCTTCGGAATGCTCAGTGCTGCCGTTGTCATTGTGCTTTTACCTTTCTGTGCCTTCTAA
>Ga0207063_1121_pt1 | contig 16653 bp, 15 predicted proteins | sample Alteio_BWMinCont_29_FD_153462 | JGI IMG/M metagenome (GOLD analysis project Ga0207063, IMG submission 153462) | Enriched cells from forest soil in Barre Woods Harvard Forest LTER site, Petersham, Massachusetts, United States -... | ecosystem: Environmental > Terrestrial > Soil > Temperate forest >...
GAAGAGATGGTCCCGATATAAGTGAGGTAGTTGGGATGATTCAAAACGTTGAATGAATTCAGCGTCACCGAAAAAATCCTGGTTTCTCCCTTGCGCTTCGTCACTGGAAAATCGTGCGAAATATTCAGATCTAAATTAATAGTGCCCGGCCCAGCCAGCGTATTCCGCCCCACTCCCGCAGGACGATCGTTGATGATGCCGTCGTGATTATTATCCGCGCCCGTAGTAATGTTCACGGGCTTTCCCGAGTAGAGCGAGAGCGCGGCCCCGAGGGTGAAGAAGCGCGTGGGTTGGCTGGAAGCCAGCAGGTCGAATTTGTGCCGCCGGTCATTATCGGAGAGGCCCCAGTCCGCGCCGGGATTGTAACTGTTGGCCGGGAAGAACGTGATGCCGCTGGTGTTGTTGTAAGTGCGGCTGAGCGTGTATTGCACTTGTCCGGCAAAATATTTGCTGGGCTTGCCTCGGAAGGTGACTTCCATCGCGTTGCCCTTGAGGTATCCGTCGGATTGAATCTGGCGGACCTGCCCGAGATTTGGATTTGGTGGCACCATACTTCCGCCGATAGGAGCGTTGGCGTCGATCGAACGAAAAGAATCAATGCCGCGGTTGCCGATGTAAACCGCGCTGAACGTGCTTTTCGCCGTGACTTGCCGTTCCACTCCAATGCTGTATTGGAGCTGGTACGGAATGCGCGCGCGACTGTCGAGCGTCACAATGCTCGTCGGGACCTGCGTCAGCACCGCAGGACTTATCGGATAGGAAACCAGGGGCTGATCGACGATGAAGCGCAGCAGATTCACGCCATTGAAGTGAAGCAAGTCACCGATGGGACTAGGCCCGGTGCGATCGTAGAAAATCCCCGCGCCGCCACGAATCACGGTTTTGCTGCCGGAAGTGGGCGCATAAGCGAAGCTCACGCGCGGCGCGAAGTTAGTAAGATCGTTGTGGAAATAATTCTGCCAGTAATAGCGAACGCCGAGATACACAGAGAAGTTCGGTTTGAGGCGGATATTATCTTCAACAAATCCATTAATAACTTTCTCAAGAAAAACTACGTGACCTTGTCCGGTTTGCAAGAGGTAGGTCGTCGGACTGGAGGCCAGGAAATCAGCACTGCTGGCGAAGGTGTAAGTTCCCTGGCGGTTGGTGAAGTCGTCGAGGCCGCGGCGGCTGATGTCGGGAATGTCCACGCCGAAGCTGAGCTGGTGCTTGCCGCTGGCGTAAGTGACGAAGTCGGTTCCGTCGAAGTGATATTCGGTGCGCCGCGAATCGGCTTGCGCCCCGCCGGCAGTGAAGAGTCCAGAGACCGCGAGTTGAGGCGCCGCGTTGATACTGATGGATTGATTGTCATAGTGGCCCACCAAAAATCTCAACTGGTTGAGCCAGTGCGGAGAGAACTGGTGGAGATCGCTGACATTGATTTCATGTTCCAGGAAATGCGTATCGGTGCCGGCGCTGGGAAGGGTGGTTCCGCCCACGTTCTGATTTTCGACAGTGCGATGCTCGTAGGAGTAGCCGATCCAGAACTGATCGCCATTCGCGAAGTCATGGAAGATGCGTCCTGAACCGAAGAAGTGGTGCGTCGGGTTGGGAACGGTTTGCGCAATGGCCCCGAAGCCGAGCGATTCAGCGGCGGCGAGCGCGGTTGAATCAATAACGCCCTGCTGGTCTTGCAGATCTTCGTCGAGGGCGAGCAGAAAGCTGGTGTGCTTGCTGTGTCCAATGGGGCCGGTGACCGAACCCTCGTAGTACTGGCGGCGTTCGTGGGGCTTAACCACGGCAAAGGCATTGGTCGCGTCGAAGATGGAGTCGCGGAACAGAAAATTCAGAGAGCCGTGATAAACCGGCGTCCCGCCCTTGGTGACAATTTCCAGCCGCGCCCGCCCGGGGCGGGCAAAGTGCGCCGAGTACGGATTGTTGTTGATTTTCACTTCCTGCACCGCGGAAGGAGTAACGCCGGGTCCGTTCGCCTCAATGCCGTTCACCACGAGCGAGACGCCGTTGGTGCCGGTCGCGTTGTCGTCAAGGAAGCGCGACATGGTCGTGATGTAGTCCTGATCGAACACAGGAACGCGATCGAGCGCATTGCGATCGATGGTGTTGGCATTTTGGTTTTCAGAACTCTCGATGCTCACCAGTGGCACGGATTCGCCGCTGGCGACCGTGATGCTTTCGCTGAGAACCGCGATCGGCATGGTGACGCGAAGCGGGGCCAGACGTTTTGCCGTGAGACTTACGTTGATGCGAGTTTCGCGGAAGCCTTCCTCCTGAAAAACGAGCGTGTAATTCCCCGCCGCGATGTGGTCCAGGCGGAAAGCCCCGGTGCCGTCTGTGATGGTTTTAGAGACTAACTTATTGTCGGAGGTGAAGAGAGAAACTTGCGCGTTCGGGATGATGGCTCCGGAGGGATCGAGCAGACTTCCCGTAATCGTGCCGGACGTAATCGCGCCTGCGGAAGACTGATCTTCCGAGACATTGGCCGTTCCGCCGCCCGCAGGGGGCTCGGCAGTTTGGGCCAGGAGCCCAACTGATGAAGAAATGCCGACTGCTGCGATCAGCATCCGAAAGAATTGATATCTCACTTAAGGGCCTTGGAAAAAATACCGGTGCGGCATACCGATTTATTTCCGCGCAGGCAACTATGATCATTATCACAACCATATGAAAGGCACCTGAAAAGAGCCTGGACAGTGTGAGGCGCTCTTGGCAACTGCATCTTGCCTGTCACTCCGGACAGTCACATCAGCAGCACTTATTCACGTCTGTTTACTTTTTGTTGAGGGCCTTGATCTGCTCGACCAGCGTGCTGATTTCCTCCGGCGTGAGTTTACCGGTGTATTTCGGCATCCGCCCCTTGCCGTTGCTGATGACGTTGCGTAAATCATCATCCGATGCCGCGCGGGTTTTATCTGAGATGAGCGATGGCCCGCCGAAGTGGCGGCCTTCGGCGGCTTTTCCATGACACTTCGCGCAGTTCTTCTTATATATGGGATTCGTCGCTAAACCGGCGTCAGTCGTGGTTTGAGCCAAGACTGTGACCGAAGCGAAAAGCGCACAGCAAGAGACGATAACGACAAGGATGGCGAATGGTTGCGTTTTCATAGTCGAAACCTCATAGCTTAGTAAGTTACGTGGAATAGAATTCTTGGATGCGCCAGGAAATCCCTGAGGTGCCTTAACCTACCAGCCTCCGAATTGGAACAGTAGTAACGTTCGAGCGCTACAAGGGCTGGCAACCAGCCCTTTACGCCACCGCATCCAACTTAGAAACCGGCCAAGACGCCCGCTCCAAAGGCTTTCGTTCATACAAAAGTTTACAAACAACCTGGAGTCCATTTAGGCGTTGCGCGACTCTACTGAGATGGAACTATGCCTATTGCCGAACTGCCTGCAACCGACGCTTACGCCGACCATGTCAATCCGCAGTGGGTGAAACTCCTCAATCTTCTTGAGATGAACGTTGCGTATGAGCGATGCGTGGGAGCGGAGCTTTTCACGGCGGACGGGCGACGCATTCTCGATTTTCTCTCCGGCTATTGCGTTCACAATACGGGCCATAATCATCCCGCAATTGTCGACGCGCTCAAACAGGAATTAGATCGGTCGGGGCCAGTGATGCTGCAAAGCAACGTTGCCGAGCTTGCCGGCGAACTTGCGGGACGGCTGTGCAAACTTGCCGGCGGCGGACTGAGCAAGGTTTTCTTCGCGAGTTCGGGAAGTGAAGGTGTAGAAACCGCAATTAAATTTTCGCGAGCGCACACCGGCCGCGTTGGATTGCTCTCCTGCGACCGCGCATTCCACGGCCTTACTTGCGGTGCGCTGTCGCTGATGAACGGGGACTATTGGCGAAAAGGCTTCGGGCCGCTTCTTCCGGAGACGGCCTTCGTACCATTCGGCGATCTGGCGGCGCTCGAAAAAGAATTGTCCAGCAAGCGCTACGCCGCTTTCTTTGTCGAACCAATTCAGGCGGAGGGCGGTATTCGAGTCCCCGAGCGAAACTACTTGAAGGATGCGCACGCCTTGTGCCGGCGCTACGGAACGCTTCTGGTTGCCGACGAAGTGCAGACGGGAATGTTTCGCACTGGACCTTTTCTGGCTTCGCATCATTTTGCAATTATGCCGGACATCGTGGTGCTGGCGAAAGCTCTGAGCGGCGGCCTGATGCCAGTGAGCGCTGTTCTGATGTCGGATGAAATACACAGCTCGGTGTTCAGTTCCTTCAAGCGCTCCATCGTCCACGCATCCACCTTTAGTGAAAACAGTTTGTCGATGCGAGCCGGGTTGGCGACTCTCGACGTGCTCGAAGAGCAAGAGCTGGGGGCGCGCGCGACTGCTCTTGGCAGTGAATTGAAGCTGCGGTTGACCGCAGCCCTCGGCGGATATGAGATGGTGAAAGAGGTCCGCGGCAAAGGCCTGTTGCTGGGCATTGAATTCACAGCTCCGCGGCGATTGGCCCTGCGCGCGCCGTTCGAAGCCTTTGGCCAGATTCATCCCGCGATGTTCGGCCAGATTATGGTCATGCGCCTTTTTCGCGGCAGCAACATTCTCACCCAGATTTGCGGTAACGATTTCATGGTGCTGAAAGTCGCGCCTCCTCTGGTGGTTTCACCGGAACAGGTCGATGAATTTGTATCGTCGGTCCGTGAAGTGGTGAATTTTGCGCATCGTCCTGGCGGTTTCTGGTCTGAAGCTTTGGGTTTGGCGCGGAGAGTGGTTACAGCGTAAGCGCACGCCAAAAAATCTCCCTAAGAAATAAAGCGCGGTAATGGAGTTATTGGCATTTTATTCATGGAGAAAGCAACCGACGTTTTTGTAATTGGTGGCGGCCCCGCGGGATTAGCGGCGGCAATCGCCGCACGCCAGCGTGGTTTCAACGTTATCGTCGCCGATGGCTCGCGTCCCCCGATCGACAAACCTTGCGGCGAAGGCTTGATGCCCGATGGCCGCGCCGCGCTGGCTGAGTTGGGAATTTTCGTCCCGGAAGAATTCTCCCACCCGTTTCGCGGCATCAGCTTTGTCAGCGGCGGACTGCGCGCCGAAGCGAATTTCCCCAACGGTTGCGGCATCGGAGTCCGTCGCACCGTTCTGCACCGCCTCATGGTTGAAAGAGCCGAGGCTGCCGGCGTTTCTCTTCTCTGGAATACTCCGGTCAAAGGCTTGCATGAGGATGGCGTGCTGCTCGGTAAGGAAATCGTGCGATCCCGGTGGGTGGTGGGTGCGGATGGAGGCCACTCGTTAGTGCGTCGTTGGGCTGGTCTTGACCGTTACCGCTGTGATCGTACCCGCTTCGCCTTCCGCCGCCATTACCGCGTTGCTCCCTGGACCGATTTCATGGAACTGCACTGGGGCCCGAAGTGCCAGATCTATGTAACCCCGATTGCCGATGATGAAATCTGCGTCGCGGTGGTCTCTCACGATCCGCATTTGCGCCTGGACGCCGCCCTGCCAGCGTTCTCCGAAATGATTTCGCGGCTGCGCGGTGCTGATGTTTCATCGATTGAGCGCGGTGCAACCACTTCCACTCGTATGCTTCATCAGGTGTATCAAGGGCGGGTTGCGCTGGTTGGGGATGCCTCGGGCTCGGTCGATTCCATCACGGGCGAGGGCTTATGCCTTACCTTTCGCCAGGCCCAGGTTTTAGCGGAATGCTTTGCCGCCGGCGACCTTCGCCGCTATCAGCAGGAGCACAGAAAACTGGCGCGGCCCCCCGCCATAATGTCGCGCTTGATGTTGACCCTAGATTGGAAGACGTCTTTACGCCAGCGGGTAATGCGCGCCTTCAATTCCGACCCTCGTCTGTTCGGCGGCATGCTTGCCATGCACGTCGGAGTTTTGTCGCCTCTGGACTTCGCCGCCAACGGCATTTCCCTGGGATGGCGGATGCTGACTGTGTGAAGCGCAGCGTCCTGAGGCCTTGCTGCATCTAGTAATAGCAATTAGGTGGGTTCTTTTCGTACCGGGTTCTGGAACTGCCATGTACTTCCGAGTATTTACTTCCAGGAGATCCTTGCGGGCTAGAGGATAACTGCTTAGACTCGAAGGTACAGCCTTAAACCTGCCACTGCGCCGACTTCCCAATAAGAAGGAGAACCTTATGCGGATTCCCTCACGCATATCGGCGTTGCCATTTTTATTTACGGTTCTGATTGCAGCTACCGGATGCGGCGGAGGATCGTCCATGGGCGCGTCGAGCAACTCGCGACCCACCAGCTCGCAGCCAGCTCCCACCATCAATTTCGGCGCTCAGCCTCGAATCATTGCGAGCGGAGCATCGACGGTGCTGAGTTGGACCACAAGCAACGCGAATTCCGTCAGCATCGGCGGTGTCGGCACATTCCCACCCAGTGGCTCGCAGAGCGTTACTCCCGCAGCCACCACAACCTACACCTTGACGGCAACGGGTTCGGGGGGAACGGCTAAATCCTCAACAGTAGTTACCGTAACAACCTCCGGTCCCATTCCAGGTCAAACCCCTGCGCCCACGATCACGTTCGGCGCAAATCCCAGCAGCGTTACGGTAGGAACATCTGCAGTTCTGAGCTGGACGACAACGAATGCAACTTCAGTGAGCATCAGCGGGGTCGGAGTGTTTGGGACAAATGGGTCCGCTAACGTCACACCCAGCGCCAATACTACCTACACCGCGACAGTGCAGGGAGCAGGCGGTACGGCCAAAGCCTCCACCAGCATCACCGTCACACCGACCGGGATGCCTTCATTCCAGCACGTTTTTCTGTTGATGGAAGAAAATCACAGCTACTCGAGCGTGATTGGAAGCTCGTCCATGCCTTACCTCAACAGCCTGGCCCAGCAATATGGCTTGGCCACTCAATATTTCGCGAATACGCATCCCTCGATCGGTAACTACTTTGAGTTGACGACTGGCCAGATCATTACGAACGACGACAGTTTTTCCGGGACGGTGAGCGCTGACAATGTGGTTCGCCATCTGTTAAGCGCGGGCAAGACCTGGAAATCCTATGCGGAGAATCTGCCAGCGGCCAGCTACACGGGCGGCGACGTTTATCCCTACGCCAAACATCACAATCCGTTCGCCTATTTTACCGATGTCGTGGACAGCCAGAATCAGTTGAGCAATTTGGTCCCGTTCTCAGAATTTGCCTCTGACCTCACGAACAACCAGCTTCCGGCATATTCGTTCATCATTCCGAATATGCTGGATGACGGACACGATGGAAGTCTGAGTCAGGCAGATAGCTGGCTTAGAACCAACATCGCACCTCTCATTGCCAGTTCCACCTTCCAGAACAACGGGCTACTGATTATTGTGTTTGATGAATCGTTTGACACTGACACGCAGCACGGCGGTGGACAGGTTGCAGCAGTCGTAATCAGTCCGCTGGATAAGAAGGGATATCAGTCGAATACGTTCTATCAGCACCAAAGCGTTTGCCGGTTGTCGATGCAGGGATTGGGATTGAACAGCTTTCCGGGTGGATGCCAAAGCGCAACTCAGATGAACGAGTTCTTCTAAGATCGCCACTTGCGTGGCGTCACATCATTCCACTGCTTCCTCCCAAGCCACCGTCCGCCGCTCGCGGCTGCTCTTGTGCGCCAGCAATACCCCGCGCATGGTGCGCAGCGCCTGCTCCGGCGTGACGGCAAGTGGGGCCTTCTTCTCGATCGCGTCCCGCACATTCTCGTAGAACCCGCGATAGTCTCCGCGCTCGGTCTTTAACTTCACGCTCGGCTCGCCCACCACACTCAGCCTGCCCCACAAACTTTCGGGTTCCTCTCCCCAATCCGCGCCCCAATCCGTTCCTTCGGGAACACTATCCCCACGCAGCCGCGCTTCCTGCGGGTCCATTCCATACTTCACAAACGATCCCTGGGTGCCATGAATGAGCAAATGCGGCCCTGGCGCAAAGGCAATGATCCTTGCGCGCACCAACGCCCGCAACCCGGGATACTCCATACAAACATCAAACGAATCGTCTACCTGCGAGGTTTCGCGCTGGCAAAACGCCGAGGCCATGATCGCCGATGGCTCCCCAAACAAAACCAGTGCCTGATCAATCACATGCGGACCGAGATCAAACAAAACTCCAGACCCAGGCTGGTCCGGATGCTCCCGCCAGGCATTCGCCTTGGGCTCCAGGCGAAAGCGGTCAAAGCGGCACTCATACTCGACGATCTTGCCCAGCTCGCCGGACTCGACCAGCTTTTTTACCGTGAAAAAATCGCCATCCCAGCGCCGGTCCTGATAAACGGTGATTAACCTTCCGCGCTCTCCCGCCAGCCGCACCAGTTCCTGAGACTCCCGCAGAGTCGGTGCAAATGGCTTGTCCACTACAACGTCCCGCCCGGCCAGCAGGCACGCCCGCGCCAGTTCAAAGTGCGAATCGTTCGGCGTTGCTATCACGCAGAGCTGGATTCCCTTATCCGACAGCAGTTCCTCGATCGTGCGCGCCACTCGTACCTCGGGATATTTCTCCTTCGCCTTGGTTCCCTTGCGCTCAAGGATGCAAGCCAATTCCATTCCCCGCACGCCGCGGATTACCGCAGCGTGAAAGGCCTGCCCCGCCAGCCCAAATCCAATTAATCCCACGCGTACCATGCGAATCTCCCTGATTTCTCGCAGCTTTCTACAACTACCTTAGCAGCCGTTTACAGTTTTCTGCCGATAGCGGCGTCTCTTAGCCCGTCGTATAACAACACTGTGATCGGCGGAATGTGATTGGCAAATGAAACACTTGGCAACTGACTTTGATACTCCGAGGGGGCTGTAAATGCGATTCGGACCCTTTTTAATGATTGCTTTATTGTTACTCATTATGTGGGCGGGCGGCTTTTTGATGTTTCATGTTGCCAGCGGCTTGATTCATTTGCTGCTGCTACTCGCGGTCATCTCGTTCGTGGCCCATCTGTTTATGGGGACCAGGACCGCATAGATTTCTCCTTGGGCCGGGCTGATCGGACGGAAGCTAACCGGCTCCGTTGCCTTCAGCTTGTGCTCTTAGCCCTAACACCGGCGACAGCACGCCACCTCTCAGCGTCGTACGGCTAAACGGCCGCGTAACGCGAGAGGTGGTTGCTTTTACGGACGACGATCCTTTACCCGCCGCACAAATTTTAGCCCTGACCATATCTCTGTCACCGCGCATACCTTTACATCCACCAATCCCGCGTCGAGTCCAACTCCCCGCACCAGGTTTTCATCGAGATCGCTCGCCACTCCGGAACTCTTTTTCGGCCAGATCACCCATACCATTCCAGCCGGAGCTAGCACCTTCGCAATCCGCCGAAACTGCTTCGTCAATTCCGCGCGCGATTTAGTGAACATCATTGCAAAATCCACCGCACCCGCATTCTTCGTGACCGTGCACTCCGCCAGCGCGTCGCGCAATTCCGCCCGCACCTCTGCCGGCATGCTGGCCAAGCACACGCGAAATCCCGCCTTGATTCCCAATTTTTTCGGAAGTGGAGTTCCGGAATATCCCGGCATGATTCGTCGTCCGTGATAAAGGAAGGTGCAAACCCGGAAGCCGGCAACCGGAGGCCGATTTCGCCTTACTGCATTGGCGCGTAATACCCCCGGCGCGCCCTCACCCGGAAATTCTTCCGGTCACTCGCCACAATCTCAATGGTACGAAAATGCCCGTCCGGTTTGAAGTCCGCCGGCTTATACGACACCGCGTACTGGCTGCGCAATTCGTCCTGAATCTCGGCAAATGCGTTGGCCACGTCGCGAATCTGAAAGGGGAAGAACGCTCGCCCACCCGTGGCATCGGCAATTCGTTCGAGCACCTTGTCGCCCGATCCTTTACTGCCGCTCACATTTGTGCTGATCGTGTACACAATGGTATCGGCGCGCTGCGCCATCTCGATGGCTTCTTCGCGAGTCACGTGGCTCTGGTTGTCGTCGCCATCGCTTAACAAAATAATCGCGCGTCGCGTCGGGCCACTCGTGGGCCTTTTCAGCAACTTGTCGCGGCAGGCGTAATAGAGCGCATCGTACATCGCAGTGCCGCCGCCCGGACGCAGCTCGCGCACTCCGTGGCCCAGCTTTTCCGTGTCGTCGGTGAAATCCTGCGTCACTTCTGGAGTGGCGTCAAAGCCCACTACAAATGCCAGGTCATAGCGCTTGCGCACCGTCTGATTCAAAAACTCAATCGCCGATTCCTGTTCGAATTTGAACCGGTCCCTTACCGAACTGCTGGCATCGATCAACAACCCTACCTGCAGCGGCAGGTTTGCCTCTGCGCGAAAGCTGCGAAGTTCCGACACTGGCTTGCTGTCGTCCACAAACCGAAAATCGTTCTGCTTCAGATCGGTTACGCGCTTGCCGTGTTTGTCCGTCACCGTGAAGACTACATTCACTTCATTGGTGCCGACCCTGATTTTTGCAACGCTCGCCGGATCGCTCCCAGTCTCGCCCGGTTGCGGTTCGGAATCCTGCGCGGCGGCAGGCGCCTGCTGCGGCGCTGACGTGCTTGTCTGACCGACAGCGGCGAGAGACAGAGCTGCCAGCAGCAGTAAGGATGCAGCCCATCTAGTCACGGAACTCCCCTCGAACCTCATGATGCCGAAAGGTCCCTTCATCAATTGTTCATTATATCCACACTGACTTTGCTTGTGATGTTGTCTTGAAAGCTCGCGCCCTCTGCTAAGTGCCAGGACCATCACAAATGAATGCAGCACCATGGAAGAGGGGCAATTCAAGCGCCGCCTAACGCGCCGGGGAAAAAGGGCTTCAGCCCCCGTGGGCGCCTGCTTCTTCCACCTTCCCCAAGAATTCCCGCAACTCCTCTGGCAAGTCACTCTTCAATGCAATCAGCTCCCCGGATCGCGGATGCCGAAACTCCAACTCCGCCGCATGCAGAAAATTCCGCGCCAATCCAATTACCGCATTTTTCCCTCGTGCCTGCCGCGGCGCCCCATACAGCGTATCCCCCACGATCGGATGTCCCATGGTCGCCACATGCACCCGGATCTGGTGCGTCCGTCCCGTGTCGATCTTCACGTCCAGCAAAGTGAACTTTCCAAACTTCGTATCCAACCGCCGGACCACGCGGTAATGTGTCACTGCCGTGCGTCCGCCTTCGAGCCGCGTCGTCATCCGCATTCGCCGAACCGGATGGCGGCTGATGCTCTGCGCCAGCGTCCCCGAATCTTTTTTCACCCACCCATGCACCAGCGCCACGTACTTTTTCTTCACCTCCCGCGCCGCAAACTGCGCGCTCAGCTTGCGATGCGCCTCGTCCCGCTTCGCCACCACAATCAACCCGCTGGTCTCTTTATCCAGACGATGGACAATCCCCGGCCGCAACTCGCCGCCCACTCCCGACAAACTCCCCAGATGATGCAGGAGCGCATTTACCAGCGTTCCGCGATTGCGCGCATCCTCCGTTGCCCCAGCGCCTGCATGGACCATCATTCCTGCCGGCTTGTTGATCACAGCCAGATCGTCGTCCTCATAAACAATGTCGAGAGGAATCTCCTCTGCGATCGCCTTGATCGGAGCCCGTTGTGCCTTGCCCAGCACGCTGATGCGCTCCCCCCCGCGCAACTTCAGCGAAGCCTTTGCCGCCGCATCATTCACCAGCACGAGCCGAGCGCCAATCATCTCCTGCACCCGAGCCCGGCTTACGGACGCGAGCCGCGCAGCCAAAAATTGGTCCAGCCGCTTGCCGGCATCTTCAGCAGCAACGGAAATAAGAAGGGGAAATGATTCGGGCATGCGTTGGAAGTACAACCCACTGTCTCATAAGATAGCTCAGCGCGAGCCATCGATCACCCGCGTCACCTGATTTCGGCAGTTGAGAATGTGGTGAATCGAATGCGAGACCAAGGGCTATCCCGGCTCGCCCGACGGCCATGCACGCAAACCTGCTCCAGGTTCCCCTGCGTGCAGCTCGCGCCAATTGTTGGCATTGAGCTGCCTCTGTTGCGTTGGCCTTAAGTGATTGTCAAGACGAGAGCGTGGCTGGTTCCACCGCTCGTGCAGCCAAGGTTCCCCGTGTTCCCGCTCGGCGTATTGACTATCACGCTTGCTGTTCCGGCAGCGGATATCAGGGCGGTCGTGATTGTGACCTGTAATTGCTGGCTGCTGGTAATCGTGGTGCTTAGCGTCGTCCCGTCGATCACTACGACAGAAGACGAAACGAACTGACTACCGTTCACCGTGAGAAGAAAGCCCGCCTGCACTTCAGCCATCGTAACCGTGCTGGCAGAAAGCGAGCTAATCATCGGAACTGGACGGGCACTTCCGCACAAGGGGTTGAGTGCATTGCAGCCTTGCAAGAAAAGCAATCCGAATAGAAGCGTAGTGAGAGGTCGCAAGAAAGCGCTGATAGCTTTCCTCGTGTTTGCATGCATGTCCCAATCGTACCCCCTGTTGCTGGGCAGTGCCGTTCATAGGAGGCTCATTGGGACAACAACCAATGCCCCTGCTCTCGCTTTTCGGCTGATAGCTCCCGAGAATCTGTAAGTCCGAGTCGAACCTTTACCTGTCGTGTGACGGCAAGTCAGGTTTTGCCTGTATTGCCCTAACGTTTCACCTCAGCTACATCTGATGTCAAAGCATTACCGTACTGACGTTCAGACTTCACGACAGGTTTTTATGCTGTAGAAAAAATGGTTCGCGCCAACCATTCGTGAGCGCTGAAAAAGTTATGAGCCAACTTCGCCGCCCGTTGCAGCCATCCCCGCAGTATGAATGTGTCGACGAGATTGTGGTGGTCCAAGATTGTGGTGCTCAGTGTCAGCGTGATTTATGGATGGTCCCAGCATCGAGAAACTTCGTGATGAGCTTACACGGCTGATGCGGGAGCATATTGAAAACATGCAAAAGCGAACGTTTTTGGGAATTAGCCCGGAAGATGTGCAACTGGAAAAGGAGCGACTGCAGCGCATCCGCGAAGTGTCCGCGGATTTTTTGGAGGCGTTAAAGAGACTTAGCCGTTAGCTTGCAGGGCGGCAACCCTGCCTTTCGCTATCCCAAATTGCGGTTTTGTATCTATATATAGTAAAAGAGGGTTCGACCCATTGTCATGAAAGGGAAGCCCATGGCGAAGAAGCCCCGTGTCACACTTCCCGGAACTGTCGAGAAGGTCATCAAACCATCGGAGCCAGGTCAACCGGAAAAAGTGCAGATTGAGATTGAAGGCGCAGACGAAATGTACCGCGAGATCCGCATCGAAAACACACTCACCACCGAAGATGGCAAGCAGACTCAGCTTAAAAAAGGCTCCGAAGTCGACGTTACCGTGGAAGCCGATTCGAAGGCGACCAATGCGAAAAAAGAATAACTGAAGTTCTGCTTTCTACCGCGTCGCCCCCACCGGCTGCGCCGTCACATTCTTTGGCCCCGGCCTCAACCACCAGATGACCCCGCCTGCCACAACCAGCCCAATCGCAATCAGCTGCGTGCCCGACATCGCTCCGCCGAACACCGACCCTCGCCCCGGATCGTCGCGCAGAAATTCCAGAAAGAATCGCGCCACTCCATAGATAAACAGGAATGCGCCGAATACCTGGCCATCGAATTTCCTGCGCTTCAGCAGCCACATCAGAAAAAAGAAATTCGCCAACTCCACCGCCGCCTCGAACAATTGCGTCGGCTCCAGCGGCACGTTCAGCGGAGTTCCCGTAATCTGATTTGCCAGTGGATTATGAAACACCACTCCCCACGCATGATGCGTCTCTTTCCCGTAGCAGCATCCCGCCGCAAAGCAGCCGACGCGCCCGATGGCATGTCCCAGAGCCAGCCCCGGAGCAAATGCGTCGCAGGTTCCAAGCGGGGGCATGTGATACCTGCGCACGTACCACGCTGCCGCCGCGAACGCCGCAATCAATCCGCCCGAAAAAACTCCTCCGGATTGCAGTGTGCTGACGCTGAAAATATCCGCTGGATGCGCCCGGTAATAGCTCCATTCATTAATAATGTACAGCGCCTTCGCGCCTACAATTCCGCACAACACCACCAGAATCCCCAGGTTCCACGCCTTCTCGCCGTCACTTCCCAGCCGCTCGGAATTGCGCACACTGATCCACAACCCGATCAGGACTCCCAGCGAAACCAGGAAGCCGTACGTCGGCAAAACAAACCACCCGAAATGCACTAATTGAGGAAACACAGTTAATTGGATGCGCGAACCGAGACTTTGTTCCAACCTCAGTTTAACAGGAATGCTCGCTGCATCTGTCATGCCGCGCGAAGCAGAGTAGCGAAGCGATGCTCCTGCGCAGTCGAAGCATCCCTACCCCGGCACAATGCACCGTGAAGGCCGTCCTGGCGAATGCCTCAAGCCACGAAAAACGAAAGCATGCCGCACCTAGGGATGCTTCGACTTCGAACGTCCCTCGCTGCGCGAAGGGCGTTCTACGTTCAGCATGACATGGAAAAATTGGAGGGTGCTATCGAATTCGACGACAGCGAAGCCACAGAAAAAATCAAGCCGACCCACTGTGCCGTGTGACGGGCCGAGAATGAACCGTCAGGTAGACGTTGGGAACCCGCCGAGACCCTTTAGGCATCTCCGCATGGCGGAGCGTTGCACACCGGATCCTAGTTCGAGTCGAGTCCCCGTTCATTCAGCATTGGTTCAAAAATCGGTTACCGCCATCACCAACCCCGCAGGTCGGCTTTCACCTGTGATGCTAGGAGAACTCCCCGTGAATTAGCAATAGGCAACCAGCAAATAGTTGGCAGAACACTTGCAACGAAAGTAATCTCGCCGCAACGTTCCCCACTTGCAAATCTGCCCACCGACCCTGTGCAAAAATGCCCGAAGCCATCGCCACATTCTCCGTAGACTTAGCTCGCTACGTCTCTGCCTGCACCACCTCTGCATTCGACTCGCGCAGCCCTAATTTTAGATCGCACAGCACTTCGATTTTGGGTAGCGCAACGCCTTCCAGCGCGGTGAGAAGCGTCCTTCGGTGAATCGGGCTTCAGCCCCCGGCTACTACTTCGCACCCGCCGCCCAATAACTCTCCCTGGCCAGCACAATCCGATCCCCCGCGTTCCGCAACCTCACTTTCAACCGATGCAACCCTGCATGCGGATTCTTCGGCTCGATGCTCAACAAATACCGGCTGTGCAAATGATTGCTGAAGTCGATCATGCGTAAATCGAAGTTCTTTCCGGTCGCGAACATCTCATACTCACCGCCAGTCATCGCGGCCACAGTCTTCGGCATATTCTTCCGCATTGCCTGCGCCGCCATAAGCAACGGCGCCAGCAAATCCGGCGACGGATTCATCTCGTTAAGATTGTTCCCCCGCATCGTATCCAGCACATTCGACCGCGACGGCGAAAATGCCAGCGCATACACCGCCGTGCGGCTCTGTCCAATCTCCGCCACCACGTCCTCCACCTTGGCCGCGCTGCCATGGTCGCGCGTCTCGCTGATCACTAACAGCACTCTCTGGCGGTCTCTCGGAGTGTTCTCCAGCATTTTCACCGAATATTCCACCGCATCCAGAATCGCCGCCCCGCCATCGCCCGGCTGCAATCCTTTCAGCGTCCACGCAATTTTTTCGGAGCTCGCGGTAAATTCCTGCGCAGTTTGTACCTGGCTGTCGAACTCCACAATGGCCACCGATCCACGTCCCTCCGCCACTAGCGGATCCAGCATCGCACTCAGCCCGCGCATCCGCGGAAACTCATAATCCGCCCGCCGTCCGCGTTGAATCGCAATCACCATCGAGACCGGCTGGCCCTCCGCCGCCTCGTCCAGGTGCACCGCCTGTTCCTCGCCATCGTCCTCGACGACAAAATCCTTTGCCCCTAACCCGTACACAACTTCGCCCTGCGCGCTCTTCACCAGCGCGGGAATCACCACCACGTTCGATTGACTATGGAGAGTTGTTTCCTGGCAAACCGCGCCGCTGGTCAGCAACGCGCAGAAAAGAAAGCAGAAAATAAAATGGATTGCCGCCCGCCGCAGCCTAGCCCGCCTTGCGGCTTTCATTCTCGCCCAACACTTCATCCAGCGCGTTTGCCAGCAAGTGCGCCCGCTTCTGATAATCCGCTGCCCCGTTATCCTTCGTCCGCTTCAAAAGATGATATTCATCCGCAATATTCAGCGCCGCCAGCACCGCCAGTCGCACCGTATCGATCGTATTCGTCGCATCGGCCACCGCGCGCATCTTCGCGTCCACATACTCCGCCAACTTCAAAATATATTCCGGATCCGACCCTCGAAGGTTATACGCCTGATCGAAAATCTCCACGCGCACGCCCGCATTCTGCGAGTCATTCAATGTCGAATCCTTCGTAGCCGTAGCCATAATCAGTGAACCTTATCTCTGAGCTGAACTAAACTGTCGCCGGGTTGCGGAAGCCGGGCGTCGGAAGCCGATTTTCCTAACTAGCCCGCTCCTCCGCAATCGAATCTATCTGCTCCAGCATCTTCTCCACGCGCCCGCGAATCTCTTCCCGCTCTTTCCTCAACTGCACCCCCTCGCGCCGCAAGGCCACCAATTGCTCGTCGCGTTCTTCCAGTTGCTGACGCACGCGTTGCGCATCGCGCTCGGCCGCAGCCTGCGCCTGCCGCGCCGCTTTGTATCTCTCAATAGTGCGATAAACTTTCTCTTCCAGCGCCTGAAAATCATCCACCGGAACCTGCTCCGTCACCTGCTCCGCCGCATTCAAACCCATGATTCCACTTTCCTGAAGGGATTCCA